>OLOL01001514.1_pt1 | contig 19662 bp, 19 predicted proteins | sample 1673081 | NCBI WGS metagenome assembly OLOL01 (sample SAMEA3136753, study PRJEB25190) | human gut metagenome
AACTTCACCTAATAACTCAGCGAATTTAGCTGCGTGCTCTGCTTCTTCATAAGCAGCTTTCTCATAATACATACCAACTTCCGGATATCCTTCTCTGTGAGCAACACGTGCCATAGCAAGATACATACCAACCTCAGAGCACTCGCCCTCGAAGTTTGCTCTTAAATCAGCAAGGATGTCTTCGCTGACACCTTTAGCAACGCCCACAACATGCTCAGCTGCCCATGCCATTTCATCATCCTGTTTCGTAAATTTCTCAGCCGGAGCCTTGCAGATTGGACATACTTCCGGAGCTGTGTCACCTTCATGAACATAACCACATACACTACATACCCATTTAGCCATAATTAAATTCTCCTTTTCTTATATAAAATTTTTATTTAGTTTTTAATAATAGTAATCATTACTGTTTTATGGTAACATATTGTTTCTTGCTTGTCAAGAGTTATTGAAACTTTTTTCTAACAGGATCGAATGTTCACTTAAAGTTTGGTGCTGTGGCCATTGCTTGTCGAGCGGCTGTAATTCCCTACAGAATAGCTATGATCAGAAAATGAAAAATTTATTCAACTGATTAGTGAGACTCTTCCTTCAGGCATTCCTTGCAAATTCCGAAAAATCTTGCTTTATAATCGGAAATCTGACCATCCTTAAAGTCAGCTGCAATACTCTCAAGGCTTTTATCAATATGTTCGCTGAATACGTCCATCACTCTGCCGCAGCGGGTGCACATAAAGTGACAATGGGGAACGGTGCGGGCATCGAATCGGTCTGCTCCGCCAAAGCTGGAAAGCTTCTGTATTTCACCCAGATCAGCGAGAAGAGAGAGGTTTCGGTATACAGTTCCAAGGCTGATGTTTGGATAAATCTGCTTCATATTCTCATAAACAAAATCAGCGGTGGGATGGTCGGTTCTGCCAGTAAGAAACTCCTTAATAGATTCTCTCTGGCGGCTGTATTTCAATGTGGCCATCTGATTCCTCCTTTCTCTCAATAATAGTAATTGTTACTGATATTAATATACAAGATAATTGCAAATTTGTCAATAGTAATTTGGCTAAATTTACACTAAAATTATAAATATTGCATCGCTGTAAAATGATAAATTTGGGTTTACAAACCCATTAAAATGTGATACGCTCTTTTATATGAATTTATAAGCCAAACCCATAGAAAAAGAGAGTACATTTGCGTACCGCATTACAGAGAATCCCCTGGGAGATGAGCAGTTAAGAGTTGCTTTTCCAGGCTGAGAGGGGGTGTGTATGGAACAGATGGAAGATGGCTTTGGAGGGGCGCAGTTGAAGTAATTTAGGCTGCGACAGGAACGCCTGTTATAGCGTAAGGGTATGAAGGTACCCGGTGAGATTCCCGAAGATGGTTTTTCCATCTGTACCGTGAGGCGGGAATGAATAGAAGTGGTAACACGGGATAACTCGTCTTCTCAGTATATTTGAGAAGACGTTTTTTTATGTTGTGACAGGAAGGAGAAGTTTAACCAGCTCTTTTTGTTACACAGAAAAGGAGGAAATACAATGAGTAAACCAAAATATTACATCACCACAGCCATTGCCTATACATCCGGCAAGCCGCACATTGGCAATACCTACGAGGCGGTTCTGGCAGACGCCATTGCGCGTTATAAAAGACAGCAGGGCTACGACGTATTTTTCCAGACCGGAACTGACGAGCATGGCCAGAAGATTGAGCTGAAAGCAGAAGAAGCAGGTGTTACACCTAAGGAATTCGTTGATAACGTATCCGGTCAGATCAAGAGCATCTGGGATCTGATGAACACATCCTATGACAAATTCATCCGTACCACAGATGAAGACCATGAGAAACAGGTTCAGAAGATTTTCAAGAAAATGTATGCAAAAGGGGACATCTACAAGGGAGAGTACGAGGGAATGTACTGTACTCCATGTGAGTCCTTCTTCACAGAATCCCAGCTTGTAGATGGAAAATGTCCGGACTGCGGACGTCCGGTACAGCCTGCAAAAGAAGAAGCATACTTCTTCAAGATGAGCAAATATGCAGACAGACTGATTGAATATATCAATACACATCCGGAATTTATCCAGCCGGTAGCACGTAAGAATGAGATGATGAACAACTTCCTTCTTCCGGGACTTCAGGATCTTTGTGTATCCAGAACTTCTTTTAAATGGGGAATTCCGGTAGACTTTGATCCGAAGCATGTTGTTTATGTATGGCTTGATGCACTTACCAACTATATCACTGGTATCGGATATCACTGTGATGGTGAAAGCGATGAAATGTTCAATAAGAACTGGCCGGCAGACCTTCATCTGATCGGAAAAGATATCATCCGTTTCCATACGATTTACTGGCCGATCTTCCTGATGGCACTTGGACTTCCGCTTCCGAAGCAGGTATTTGGACATCCGTGGCTTCTTCAGGGCGATGGAAAGATGAGTAAATCAAAAGGAAATGTACTCTATGCAGATGAACTCGTAGATTTCTTTGGCGTAGATGCGGTTCGTTACTTTGTTCTGCATGAGATGCCGTTTGAAAATGATGGCGTAATCTCCTGGGAGCTGATGGTAGAAAGACTGAATTCCGATCTTGCCAATACACTTGGAAACCTTGTAAATCGTACCATTTCTATGACAAACAAATATTTTGGCGGTACAGTTACTGATAAAGGTGTGGCAGAAGAAGTAGATGCAGATCTGAAAGCTGTGACAGAAAATACACCAAAGGCAGTAGAAGCAAAAATGAACGAGCTGCGTGTGGCAGATGCAATCACAGAAATCTTCAATCTGTTCAAACGCTGCAACAAATATATCGATGAGACCATGCCGTGGGCACTGGCAAAAGAAGAAGACAAGAAGGATCGTCTGGAGACAGTACTCTGGAATCTGATCCAAAGCATTTCCGAAGGTGCAAAACTGCTTGAATCCTTCATGCCGGAAACAGCTGAAAAGATCCTGGCACAGCTTGGTGGCGGACATGTGGTAGAAAAACTGGAAATCCTGTTCCAGAGACTCGACCTGGAAGAAGTCATGAAAAAAGTAGAAGAGCTTCATCCAAAGGTTGAAGAAGAAAAGAAAGAGGAAGAAGAAGGAATCGACATCGAAGCAAAACCGGAGATCACTTTTGAAGATTTTGAAAAGATGCAGTTCCAGGTAGGCGAGATCATTTCCTGCGAAGCAGTCAAGAAATCCAAGAAACTGCTCTGCTCACAGGTTAAGATCGGAAGTCAGGTAAAACAGATCGTTTCCGGAATCAAAGCACACTATACACCGGAAGAAATGGTAGGTAAGAAGGTTATGGTTCTTGTGAACCTGAAACCTGCAAAACTCGCCGGAGTGCTTTCAGAAGGTATGTTGCTCTGCGCAGAAGATGCAGATGGTAATCTTGCGCTGATGACACCGGAGAAGAAGATGCCGGCAGGAGCAGAAATCTGTTAATTAAATGATTGGATAAATAAAAACGAGGAGAAGAATCCAGGATCTGGAAACTTCTCCTCAATTTTTAATATTGAGAATTGTCTGATTTTTTTTCATCTGTGATACTTTCTTCGCTGTTCAGCTTTGATTCTAAACCTGCATTCTTTTCTTTCAGTGTGGCAAGCTGGTGATTCAGCTCCAGATTTTGTGAGTACAGTTTTTTGTTCGACTGTTTGAGTGTATGTATTCTGCACATAGAAAAAATAAGGAGAATAGCAAGTACAATAAGAGTAACATCTTTCCATATTATTTTATTTTTCATAAACCTTTCCCTCCCGTTGCATCCTTTTTGCTGTGTAATAATTATACATCAAACCCGAAAATTTACCACTGGCAAAGTGCTATATTTTATAGAACAAATAGAGCGAAAATTAGTGAAAAAGAAAAGAACCGGATAATTTCCGATTCTCTTCTTTTGCAAGTAATCTTTAAGTTTACAGAATATCAATATATTCTCCGGCAAGTGCTTTGTTCATACTTCTTACAGCACAGAATTTTCCGCACATACTGCAGGTATCGCTGTGGTCATCTTCTGGTTTACGACTGTCACGGATTGCCTTTGCTGTTTCAGGATCGAGAGCGCAGGCGTACTGTGCATCCCAGTCAAGAACACGGCGTGCATCTGCCATCTTGTCATCGATATCACGTGCATGCGGGATACCTTTTGCAATATCGGCAGCGTGAGCGGCAATTTTAGAAGCAATGATTCCCTGTTTGGTATCTTCTACGTTTGGAAGAGCAAGGTGTTCTGCCGGTGTAACGTAGCAAAGGAAAGCAGCTCCGCTCATAGCGGCAACAGCTCCACCGATGGCAGCTGTGATATGGTCATATCCAGGAGCGATATCAGTAACAAGAGGTCCAAGTACATAGAACGGTGCGCCCATGCAGATGCTCTGCTGCACTTTCATGTTGGCAGCAACCTGATCCAGCGGCACATGTCCAGGTCCTTCGACCATAACCTGTACATTATGATCCCATGCACGTTTGGTCAATTCTCCGAGACGTACAAGTTCTTCAATCTGGCATACATCTGTTGCGTCGGCAAGACATCCCGGACGGCAGGCATCACCAAGAGAAATAGTTACGTCGTATTCTTCGCAGATGTCGAGGATTTCATCGTAATGTTCATAGAATGGGTTTTCTTCTCCGGTCATGCACATCCATGCAAAGACAAGACTTCCACCACGGCTTACGATGTTCATTTTACGTTTATGTTTTTTGATCTGTTCGATGGTTTTTCTTGTGATTCCACAGTGAAGTGTGACGAAGTCCACGCCATCCTCAGCATGAAGACGGACAACATCAATAAAATCCTGTGCAGTAAGAGTTGCCAGGTCTCTCTGATAATGAATAACACTGTCATAAACCGGTACGGTTCCGATCATAGCCGGGCACTCGTGAGTCAGCTTCTGGCGGAATGGCTGGGTATTACCGTGGCTGGAAAGATCCATGATTGCTTCTGCGCCGAGATTAACGGCACTCATAACTTTCTGCATTTCGATATCGTAGTCTTTGCAGTCGCGGGAAACACCTAAGTTAACATTGATCTTGGTACGAAGCATGCTTCCGACACCTTCCGGATCAAGGCAGGTATGTTTTTTATTTGCACAGATGGCAACCTTACCTTCTGCGACAAGCTGCATCAGTTTTTCAACCGGCATATGTTCTTTTTTTGCTACAGTTTCGATTTCAGGAGTCAGAATTCCTTTTCTGGCAGCGTCCATCTGGGTTGTGTAATTTCTCATGTTGTTTTGCCTCCGTTTCTTATTTGTCTGATACCAGGGTCAAAAGCACGTAGCAATCTGGTATCAAAGGGGTCAAAATATCTTTTGCCCCAACATCATTTGTATGTGAGTATCACAAAAATCTGGCGTCAGCAAAACACGGACAGCGTACACGAAAAAAACCAGACACAGCCTGATGGGTACACTTCCAGTTCGAAATGATAGAATTGCTAACGCCTTTGTCGGAAAATTTCCGGCAATGAACAGGATTTTATTTGAAAATCTCTGCCTTTTATTACGCGATACAAGGTGGTGTCCCCGGTGTAACGCGGTTTCATTTACAGCAGAGTGCTGTAAGAATGAATGATGATTATGCTTCTTTGATCTGTGACATAACGCCGCCTTTTTCCAGAACTGTGATCAGGATGAAAGCAAGGATGCTTCCTGCGACAGTGGAAATAAGGAATGGAACGACATAAACGAAAAGTCCTGCCGGCGCAATTCCCATCAGATACAAAGCAACCGGATAAGCGGCAAGTGCGCCAAGGAATCCGGTTCCGATCGCTTCGGCAAGGCAGGTAAGACTTAAGATGTGGCATTTTTTGTAGACAAGACCACAGCATAAAGCACCGACCATGCTTCCAGGGAAAGCCATAAGGCTTCCGAGGCCGAGCAGATTGCGGAGTAAACTTGCACAGAATGCAATGCCAACGCCCCATGCAGGACCAAGTGTTACGGCGGCAAGAATGTTGACCATATGCTGTACCGGAGCGCATTTGCTTCCGGCAACCGGTACACTGATAAAGCTTCCGACGATTGCAAGCGCGGTGAGAACACCGGCAAGTGCGAGTTTCTTTGTTGTATTATTTTGTTTCATAGTAGAGTTCTCCTTTCAAAATGAACTTCCTGTCTCATTGTATACACAAAAAAGGAACCCCACACCTGAGTGGAGTTCCTGCTGTCCGTAATCACTGAACACATCATCTTCGTGTTCCTGATATGTCATGTAAAAAATAAAAGATGCGGAGGCATCTCTATCAAATACATGGTATACATTCCCTCCGTTGGCATTATCCAAATCAGGTTACAGGTCGGGATAAATAAATCCCCTCTCAGCCGGCAATCTCCAGCTCCCTGGTACATATGAACTTGTACAAATAGAATTATAGCGCGGTATGCCGGATTTGACAAGAGGAAATGAAAAAGTATCTCAGAAAAGACATTGTGCAGAATCAGAGTACATTTTTGTACAATAAAAGACGGACAGAAAATTCTGCCCGTCCGGAATTTCATTACCGTCTTATGTAGAATACAGCAGAGATTAGCTGAGCTCTACCTTTAAAGCATCTTCCGGTTTGAATTCATTGTAAAGGTCATAGATGTTGTGACCAGTAGACTCGCTGAGGACACGACCTTCCAGAGAGTAGCAGCGGATGAAACGCTTTTTGTCGATTGCTGACCAATGCTCTACATCCCAGCTCATGTATCCGTCTTCATCAGACTTTTTTTCTTTCAGGTATACATCAACCTGGCGTCCGTCTACCATAATGTCTACAAGTTTCTTTGTGTCGGCTTCCAGCTCGACATTGTTTACAGTGTCAAATACTTTCATTTTAAAATCCTCCTATAATATCTGATCAGAATCTTCAGAAATATATTCCCCATACATTTGCAGATGTGATCTATTTGCACTATCTATAGTATACATAGAAGAAACCGGATAAGCAAGTAAAAAAAGTGACTATTCAGCGGCTAAGAATGTGTGGTATACTTAGAACATCTTAGAGCAGTCAGTAAAAAGAAAGCGAGACGAAGGAAATGATATTTGATACACATGCACATTATGATGATGAACAGTTTGACGGGGACCGGGATGAGCTTTTAAAATCTATGCCGGATCTTGGAGTTGGAACAATCGTGGATGTAAGTGCGACTTATGAATCCTGTGAGAAGGTTTTGACACTTGCCGGAAAGTATCCACATGTTTATGCTGCAATCGGTGTGCATCCGGATGAGGTTGGAGAACTTAACGAAGATAAGATCCAGCACATGAAAGAACTCTGCTGTAACAAAAAAGTGGTTGCAGTCGGAGAGATCGGTCTGGATTATTATTGGGATAATGAACCGCATGAGGTACAGCAGAAGTGGTTTATCCGCCAGCTGGAGCTCGCGGGAGAAGTAAAGAAACCAGTAATTATCCACAGCAGGGAAGCTGCCGCAGATACCATGTATATCATGAAAAATTATGCACAGGGACTTGACGGAGTTATTCACTGCTATTCCTATTCACGTGAAATGGCTGAAGAATATGTGAAGATGGGATTCTATATTGGAATCGGTGGAGTCGTCACATTTAAGAATGCAAAGAAATTAAAAGATGTCGCAGCTGCGATCCCGATCGAGAAGATCGTGCTGGAGACAGACTGCCCGTATATGGCACCGGAGCCGTACCGTGGCAAACGGAATCAGTCTTCTTATATCCGGTATGTGGCTGAGAAAATTGCAGAGTTAAAAGAGATGAGTCAGGAAGAAGTGATCGCTGTGACAGAGAAAAATGCGAGAGATCTGTACGGCATCTAAGACGCAGGCAATGAATAATCAGGAGAATAACAGATGAAAACACCTACACTTGGAAATCCGCAGAATACCATTGAGATTCTGCAAAAATATAATTTTAATTTTCAGAAAAAATTTGGACAGAACTTTCTGATCGATGAGCATGTGCTGGATAAGATCATTCGTGCAGCCGAGATCACAAAGGATGATTACGTGTTGGAGATCGGCCCTGGAATCGGGACGATGACACAGTACCTTGCCTGTGCGGCAAGAGAAGTAACTGCAGTTGAGATAGACCGTGCACTGATTCCAATTCTTGAAGACACGCTGAAAGAATATGACAACGTATCGATCATCAATGAAGATATCCTGAAGGTGGATATTGCAGCACTTGCAAAGGAGAAGAACGGAGGACGGCCGATCAAGGTGGTTGCGAATCTTCCATATTATATAACGACACCGATCATCATGGGCTTATTTGAAAGCCATGTGCCGCTTGAGAGTATTACGGTTATGGTACAGAAAGAAGTGGCTGACCGTATGCAGGTAGGACCGGGAACAAAGGATTATGGTGCACTTTCACTTGCTGTACAGTATTATGCAGAGCCGTATATTGTTGCAAATGTACCCCCGAACTGTTTCATGCCGCGTCCGGCAGTCGGCTCAGCAGTAATCCGCCTGACAAGACATCAGAAGCCTCCGGTAGAGGTTATGGATGAAAAGCTGATGTTCCGCCTTATACGGGCATCCTTTAATCAGAGGAGGAAGACTTTGGCAAATGGCCTTAAGAATTCAGGAGAGCTGAATCTTTCGAAGGAAGTCATTACTGCTGCGATAGAGAAACTCGGAAAAGGAAGCAGTGTCCGGGGAGAAGCACTGGATCTGGAAGAATTTGCCAGACTGACTAATATTATAAAGGAGGAAATGGAGCATGAAGTATGAAATCAAGGGTGATACCCTTCCGGTAGTGATCTGCCATCTGGAAGCTGGCGAGCGGATGATCACAGAGCGGGGATCCATGGCATGGATGTCTCCGAATATGAAGATGGAGACTTCGACAAATGGAGGATTTGGAAAAGCATTTGGAAGAATGTTCTCTGGAGAAGCGATGTTCCAGAATATCTATACCGCACAGGGAGGAAATGGACTGATCGCATTTGCATCCAGCTTTCCGGGTTCGATCAAGGCATTTGAAATCGGACCGGGGCAAGAATATATTTTTCAGAAAAAAGCATTCCTTGCTGGCGAACCTGGAGTAAATATATCTGTTCATTTTCACAAGAAAGTGGCTTCAGGACTATTTGGAGGAGAAGGATTTATCTTGCAGAAGGTATCCGGAAATGGAATTGTATTTGCAGAATTCGATGGACATGTGGTAGAATACGAATTACAACCTGGTCAGCAGATCGTGATTGATTCCGGTTATCTGGCAGCGATGAGTGTAACATGCCAGATGGATATCCAGACTGTGCCGGGACTTAAGAATATTGTCTTTGGCGGAGAAGGATTATTTAATACGGTTATTACAGGACCGGGACATGTATGGCTTCAGACAATGCCGATCAGCAGTGTGGCAGATTCATTGAGACCATATTTTCCAACAAGTAGTAAGTAGTTTACAAATAAGAAGAAGGGACGGGGGACGATGCTAAAAGTGCGTGTTTCCGTCCTTCATTCATACTTTCTGCAGTATTTGCAGAGTCTTTAACAGAAAGGAGTAGGTGTATGACAAATTCAGTGAACAGTGCGAAAGATCTGGATAGCATTCTGTTTGATATTTCGCCGAAAATCAAGGAACTTGCCGGATTATGTGAAGCGAATACCGGGATCGACAAAGAACTTTTTGTAAAGCATGATGTAAAAAGAGGTCTCCGTGATGTAAACGGAAAAGGAGTCCTTGCGGGACTTACCAACATTTCCGATGTATGTGCCAAAAAGATTGTAAATGGCGAAGAAGTTCCGTGTGCCGGTAATTTGTATTATCGAGGCTATAACATCAAGGATCTGGTTCGTGGATTCTTGGATGCGGATCATTTTGGATATGAAGAAATTGCATATCTGCTTCTTTTTGGTGAACTTCCGACGGTTGTACAGCTGGATGGGTTTCATGAGACACTGACGGAGAGAAGGACACTTCCGCCGAATTTTGTGCGCGATGTTATTATGAAGGCACCGAGCCATGATATGATGAACAATATTTCAAGGGCGATTCTGAATCTGTATTCTTACGATGAAAAAGCTGATGATACTTCAATCCCGAATGTTCTCAGACAGTGTCTGAACCTGATCAGTGAATTTCCGATGCTGATGGTCTACGGATATCATGCATACAATTATCGTCAGGGTCAGGATATGTACATCTATGCACCGGATCCGCAGAAGTCCACCGCGGAAAATATTCTGATGATGCTTCGTGAAGACCGACAGTATACGGAGCTGGAAGCAAGGATCCTGGATATGGCACTTGTGCTGCATATGGATCACGGTGGTGGAAACAACTCTACATTTACTACCCACGTTGTCACTTCGTCCGGAACAGACACCTATTCTACAATTTCTGCTGCAATGGCATCGTTAAAAGGTCCGAAGCACGGCGGTGCGAACATCAAAGTGACGCAGATGTTTGCTGATATGAAAGAAGAGGTCAAAGACTGGGAAGATGACGATGAGGTAAGAGCATATCTGGAAGGTCTGCTTGCAAGGGAGAGGTTTGATAAAAAAGGTCTGATCTATGGAATGGGTCATGCGATTTATTCAGTATCTGATCCACGTGCTGAGATTTTCAAGAAATTTGTGGCTCAGCTTGCACATGAAAAAGGATACGATAAAGAATACGCACTTTATGAGAAAGTGGAACATATGGCACCGGAAATCATTGCCGAAAAAAGAAAGATGTATAAAGGGGTAAATGCAAATGTCGATTTTTACAGCGGACTGGTTTACCATATGCTTGGAATTCCGGAGCAGCTTTATACGCCGATCTTTGCCGCAGCGCGAATCGTTGGATGGAGTGCACATCGTCTGGAAGAGCTGATCAATGTGGATAAGATTATTCGTCCGGCATATATGCCACTGGCAGAGTATCGAGAATATAAAAATTTAAATGACCGATAGTGTTGACAAACTGCTATGTAGTATGTAAAATAAAGAAACAACTGATATGTTCAAATGACATATCAGACATTTCAAAGAGATATTTCTCAAATTGTACGATATTGTGTAAACTAGACATCAGGAAAAAAAGACTTGCGGAGGGTTAACCTATTATGGTACAGAAGAATATACGTTTTATGACTACAGGACAATTGATGACTTTTTGTAATGTTTGCCAGAAGATGAATGCAGATATTACGGTAAAGGATGTGACAGGACGTTTCGAGATCGATGCCAAATCGATCGTGGGACTGATGACGATAAGAATGGGAGAGAAGATGCATCTTCTGATCGAAGGCGAAGAGGAACATCTGGCCGACAGTTATTTTGAAAAATTTGACTGTACACCGGTTACGATTCCGTTCAGTTAAAGGCGGCACTGGATATGCCGGAGATATACGGAACAAGGAGCAGGAAGATGGAAGTTACCTATGATTATTACCGTATTTTTTATTATGCGGCAAAGTATAAAAGTTTCTCACAGGCGGCGACAATCCTGATGAGTAATCAGCCGAATGTAACGAGGGCAATCCACAATCTGGAAAGTCAGCTTGGATGCAGATTATTTATCCGGTCTAACCGGGGAGCAGAGCTTACACCGGAGGGAGAACGGCTTTATTCACATGTTGCAATTGCATACGATCATCTGCATGCAGCAGAGCTAGAGCTTGAAAATGAAAAGAAGCTGGAACAGGGAACCGTAACGATCGGGGTAAGTGAGATTGCATTGCATTTGCTTCTGCTTCCGGTGCTGGGAGAGTTTAGAAGAAAGTATCCTAAAATCAGACTTCGCATTTCGAGTTATACAGCACCACAGGCGATACAGACGGTTCGGAACGGACTTTCAGATTTTGCGGTAGCATCTACACCGGCAGAGGTGAAAAAGCCTTTAAAGGCAATTCCGCTTCTTTCATTTAAAGAAATTCTGGTTGCGAATGTGGCGTACAAAGATATGTTTAAAGAACCGGTAAGTTTGAAAAAGCTGGTGGAGTATCCATTTATCTGCCTTGGGAAAAACACGTCAACTTATGATTTTTATACCAGATTTTTTCTGGAGCATGGAATTGCAATGACGGCAGATACCGAAGCAGCAACCATCGATCAGATTCTGCCGATGGTAAGACAGAATCTGGGAATCGGGTTTATTCCGGAACCGCTTGCACAGGAAGTGATCGAGCAGGGCATTGTCATTCAGGTTCCACTATTGGAAGAACCACCGGTAAGAGAAATCTGTTTTGTGGAAGATAAGAGCAGCCCTCACAGCATGGCGGCAAACGTATTGAAAGAGATGCTGTTTCAGGCTGGAGAGAAAGAGTAAACTTTATAAGAAAGAATTATTTTGACCGGAACCAGGTGATCATCAGATCAACCATCCGGTCATAACTTTTTATCCCGTCACTTTGACCATTTGCTTTCAGATAGTGGTCATTGATCTGACCAGATACTTCGGCGACCTTGCTGTCATATCGCTTCCAGAAGCTGCTGTTAGCCGAAAGATCTGCCTTTACATTGTCAGAAAGCCTGTTGTAGATTTCCTCAAAGGTGTCGTAGTCGGCTTCGTAAAGTTCATTGGTTGCGTAGATCCAGCCAAGAAGATAGCCGCTGTAGTTGAAGGCGGTATCGTCGGCATTTACACAGGCGAGAAAACCGATAAAATTTGCTTCTTCCTCCTGCATAAATCCACGCAGATGCGAAAGCTCGTGACAGATGGTAAATGGAAGATTGTAGGAAACCATTGCGGAGTTATAGTTTGCCTCAATGGTAAATGGTGAATAGATCCCGGAAAGATTCTGTACCGAGAGAAAAGCCGGAAATAAAAGACCTTTTGGCTGTGGATAGTATCCGGAAAGTTCAGGGTAGGTAGCACCGAGGGAGAACATAGCAGCCCGTGCACGATCCTGCAGATCCTTACCCATATCAGCAAGACCGTCAGAATCCCGTTCTAAAGAGTCAGAAAGTGCATTTAACTGATCAGTCAGTTCGTTGCATAAAGAGGTCAGTTCAGCCAGAGTATACTGACCGGATTCCAGGTGATATTTTTCTGCAAATGAAGTATGTCCGTAGTTGATTCCGCAGAAAAAAGTATAAATGGTAAACAGACATCCGCAGAGAAGCAGGAGTGAGGAACCGTAGCCGAGCCAGGCAGGGTTCTTTTTTTGGGCATACATTTTGTAAATGGAGCTGATCAGCATCCGGATCAAGGAAAGAAACAGAAGAATGACAAAAATATACAATCCAATTTCAGAAACAGAAAATTGGAAGATTCCAAAAAAGCGTCCGATGGACGAAACGAAAAGCGGGTAAATGGTGGAAGAATACCAGTCCGCGAATGCAGAGCTTTTGTGGCTGGTGAAAAGAGCAAGGAAACTTATGGCAAATAAAAGAATTGAAAAAATCAGTTTATGTAAAGTAGGGCGTTTCATAATAAATCCTTTCCGGTAATTGAGGATAAAAAGTATGATGTACCAGAGAGACATTCGTGCAAGGCCGTAAAAGGTTTGAATTCATTTGATGATGAATGGCCGTGACTAACGTTCTGTGCAGGTAGATATCCGGGCACACGGTACTGCATTTACAAATAAAATATGGGACGGAGGATAACCTTCGTCCCAGAATAATATTCTGTAAAAATCAAAGTGTGGCAATCGGGCATGCCCGATTGCGCTCACTTTATGAGGGGGGAGATAGTTGGTTCCCAACTATCCATCTATTACTATACGATGAAAATGTGTCAAAAGTGTTAAGAAATTATAAAATCTGATTAAAAATATAAAAATGATAGGTTTATAGAATATTAAAAAAAATCCACAACGCAAGAACCTCTCCATAATGGAGAGGTTCTTGGTGTTTTTATTGTTATCTAAAAGGAATGAGAGTAAAGTGCAGCAATCAGAATTCTGACTGCTTCTACTTTATGAGGGGGGGATAGTTGCTTTATCAACTATCTGATTATTAGTATACAGATAATTTGTGACAGAAATATGTTCAAACTCTAAAAAAAATCAAAAAAATATGAAGAAGAAATAAACAAAACAGGAAAAAATAAAAAAGGTGGGTAGTTAAATTAATTGTCATTAGCGTCAGGTAGGTGTCTGCTGGTGTGGTGGAAGGTGAAGTAGAAAACAATTCCTTTGGTGATAGAGGTAATTGTAAGTGCCCACCATACACCATTCAGACCGAGGCTGGTTTGAGTGAGGATCATGGCAAGTGGGATTCTGGCACTGGTGAGGACAATGCTGATGATACTGCAAAGCTTTGTCATACCAAGACCGGAAAGTGCGCCGATGGTCATAAGCTCAATGGTCATAAAGGTTTCGCTGAATCCGATGATGATCAGATAGTTGATCGCAATCGCCAGAACATCTTTTTCGTGGAAGAAAAGGGAAGCAATCGGTCCTGGCAGGAATACGAAAGCACCGGTTACAATGAGTCCCCAGACAGCGAGGATTTTAAATGAAATATTATATCCTTTCCGAATACGATCTGGTTTCTTTGCACCGTAGTTCTGACCAACGAAAGCATTTAACGCAGCAGCAAATCCGTCAGCAGTGTTCCATGAAACAGATTCAATCTGTCCGCCGACTCGCTGTGTGGCAATGGCACCTGCCCCGAATGCAGAAACCATTCGTGTGAGAATCATGGAAATCATGCAGTAAATACTGCTCTGTACTGCTGTCGGAAATCCAATTTTAAAAATACTGATGTAGTATTTTGCAGGGAAACGCGACAGTACATGCATGTTTTGCAGAATATTTGGTTCCAGATCAGAGTGCATAATCCGAATCAGCATGACGATCAGAACCAGTATCTGCGAGGTCACGGTAGCAACTGCAGCGCCAACAACCTCAAGCCTTGGAAATGGTCCAAATCCGAGGATCAGAATCGGATCCAGGATCATATTACCAACCAGACCAAGAAGATTTGCCATAAGCGGTGTCTTGGAATCTCCCTGCGCAGTAGAAAGTCCGGTCAGAGTCAGATTTAAAAATGAAAACAGAATCAGTCCGCAGGTGATCAGTGTATATAATTTCGCAGCGGTATAAGTTTCTGCATCTCCGAGGTTAAAAAAGCCGAGCAGCGGATGAATAAACACGATACATACTGCGGCAAATAAAATTCCCAGTAAAAATGTAAGTCGCAGAGCGGAAGCGGCATATCCCCTTGCCTGTTCATAGTCTCCGCGTCCGCAGGCCTGTGCGACATTGACCTGTCCGCCCATTCGCGGAAGTGCCACGAGCCCTTGTGAGAGCCAGACGTACATTCCCCCAACGCCCACCCCGGCAACGGCTTTGGAACCCAGCATGCCGATCCATGCCATGTCCGTAATATTGTAGGCTGTCCCCAGCAGCGAGGAAGCCATGATCGGAAGTGCCAGCTCTGCCAGCGTCTTTAGAATCGGCCCGGAAGTCAGGTCGATTGTTTTTGTTTTACTCATTTTCTCAAATCCTTACCTGTAAAAATAATAAAATTCACCAGTGCTGTAAATATGTCAGCATGGCGTACTATGATAAGGATAACTTATGAGGAGGGGAAAGTCAATCTGGAGAATTCGCGAAATAAACATGCCCTTTAAAGGAGTGATGGAGAAGATAACCAGAATTCCAAAATAAAAGCCTTTGACTGCACGCCGCGTGCAGCTATAGGCTAGAAAGGAAAAGCAGGGGAAGCTGATGGAAAAAATAATAGTACAAAAACTTCATGAAATAGAAGAAAAAGAGCATGGTAAAATATTACTGGCAGGTCAGTGGATTCTGGAGAGTGAAATAGCAGGATTGAGAGAGAAAGCGGGAAAATTAGGGGAAGAAAAAAAGGTAAGTTGGGAGAAATTGAATGAGATATTTTTGAAGGAAGTTTAATCAGACATACATCCCTTCGCCTTTGCATAGATTGTAAAAAAAACAAACTATGCAGGGGTTTTTATGAAAGATTATATTGAGGAGAGAGCGGTTGAGATTGCTTATTATATTATTGAAAATAAGGCGACGGTGAGGCAGACGGCGGTGGCGTTTGGGGTAAGTAAGAGTACGATACATAAAGATGTAACAGAACGTCTTCTCCAGATCAACCCATCTCTTGCAGGTGAGGCGCGAAAGGTTCTGGATCTGAACAAATCGGAACGGCACATCCGGGGCGGACTTGCTACCAGAGAAAAGTACCTGCATCAGCACGCATAAAAAATCCTTTTCTTTGCAAAAAGATGGTGTATTACATTTTTACAGTATATAATAGAGAAAACGGGGATATACAAAAGAGAAGGGACAGGAAAAGAGAAGAATGGGGAAAACGAAACAAAAACAGGATCGAAGTCATTATCTGTTTTCCAATCGGGAACTGGCAAATCTGATCGGACCTTTGGTAATCGAGCAGTTATTGGCAGTTTTTGTTGGGATGGCAGATTCTATTATGGTTGCAAATGTTGGAGAAGCAGCTGTGTCGGGCGTGTCGCTGGTTGACAATATTATGATTCTGATCATCAATATTTTTGCAGCACTGGCGACTGGTGGAGCAGTTGTTGCCGGACAGTATATTGGCAGGAAAGATGAAAAATCAGCATGTAAAGCGGCTACACAGCTGGTATGGTTTGTGAGTCTTAGTGCGGTTGCGATCATGATATTGGTTTACTTTGGAAAAGATATAATTCTGAATCAGGTATTTGGTCACATTACAGCGGAAGTAAAAGGACATGCAGATATTTATCTGCTAATTGTAACAGCTTCGATTCCATTTATCGCGTTATATAATGGTGGGGCAGCAATTTTCCGTGCGATGGGGAATTCGCAGGTATCTATGCGGGTATCGCTTTTGATGAATGCAATCAATGTAACCGGAAATGCAATTCTTGTGTTCGGATTACGGATCGGAACGGCGGGTGTTGCAATACCGACACTGATTTCCAGAATGGTTGCCGCGATAGTGATAACAGTGTTGCTCTGTAATCAGACACGTATCTTGCATATTGAGCGGACACTGAAAATCCGGTTTGATGGAAGAATGATACGGAAAATACTTGCAATTGGGGTTCCCAATGGTCTGGAAAACAGTATGTTTCAGCTGGGCAAAATTTTAGTGCTGAGTCTGGTTTCAACCTTCGGTACTTATGCAATTGCGGCAAATGCAGTTTCCAATGCGATTGCGCTGTTCCAGATTCTTCCTGGAATGGCGATCTCGCTGGCAATTACGACAGTTATTTCCCAGTGCGTCGGCGCAAATGACTATGAACAGGTACATTACTATCTGAAAAAACTGCTTGCGATCATTTATGTGGCAATGGTGGGAACGGTAGCACTTATTTTCCTTGCACTTCCATTGATTTTGAAAGCATACAATTTGTCAGATCAGACAGCTGCGGCAGCAACAAATATTATTCATTTCCATGGAATCAGTGCAATGATTATCTGGCCACTTTCATTTGCTCTTCCAGCAGCGTATCGTGCGGCAGGCGATGCAAAAGCCTGTATGTATACATCGATTGTGTCGATGTGGATTTTCCGGATCGGATTCAGTTATCTGGTAGGAAAATATATGGGACTGGGAGTATTTGGCGTGTGGGTTGCAATGGTGATCGACTGGGTAGTACGTGCAATCTGTTTTATTATCCGGTACTTTAATGGAAAGTGGAAACATGGAGCAATTGTGTAAATACAGAAGAAAGTTGTCATTTGTAAGATGGTTAGAAAGATGATGCCTGAATATGAGTTTTAATTGCAAACCAGAGTTCAAACTTTGGTTCGGGCGATAGAAAATGCTTGTAAAACATCCAGAGCTCTACTATAATAAAATATAAAAGCAATAAATAGAAAAAGCGGTCTGAAAGGATCGTATTTTACAGGAGGAAAACCTTGAAGAACGAATTAGTGATTGTACTTGACTTTGGTGGACAGTATAACCAGCTTGTCGCAAGACGTGTCAGGGAATGTAATGTATATTGCGAAATTTATTCTTATAAGATTGATATCGAAAAGATTAAAGCAATGAACCCAAAGGGAATTATCCTGACAGGAGGACCGAATAGCTGTTACGAACCGGATTCACCGACTTATTCTGAAGAACTCTTTAAGCTTGGCATTCCGGTACTTGGTCTTTGTTATGGTGCACAGCTTATGTCTCACGTACTTGGCGGAAAAGTTGAAAAAGCTGACGTCAGAGAATATGGTAAGACAGAAGTCATCATCGACAAGAAAGATTCCAAAGTATTTGAAAATGTATCTGCAACAACAACCTGCTGGATGAGCCATTTTGATTATATTTCGCAGGTGGCACCGGGATTTGAGATTACTGCACACACAGCAGACTGTCCGGTAGCAGCAGCAGAAAATGCAGCAGAAAAGCTTTATGCAATCCAGTTCCATCCTGAAGTGCTTCATACACCGGAAGGAACCAAGATGATCAACAACTTTGTAAAGAATGTCTGTGGATGTGTCGGCGAATGGAAGATGGATGCATTTGTTGAAAATACCATCCAGGAAATCCGTGAAAAAGTTGGGGACGGAAGAGTACTTCTTGCGCTTTCAGGCGGAGTTGATTCCTCTGTGGCAGCAGGACTGCTTTCCAGAGCAATCGGCAAACAGCTTACCTGCGTATTTGTAGATCACGGTCTTCTTCGTAAGAATGAAGGCGATGAAGTTGAGGCAGTATTTGGACCGAATGGTCAGTTTGACCTGAACTTTATCCGTGTCAATGCACAGGAAAGATACTACAACAAGCTTGCCGGAGTTACAGAACCGGAAGCAAAGCGTAAAATTATCGGAGAAGAATTTATCCGTATTTTTGAAGAAGAAGCAAAGAAGATCGGTGCAGTAGAATTCCTTGCACAGGGAACGATTTACCCGGACGTTGTAGAAAGCGGACTTGGCGGAGAATCAGCAGTGATCAAGTCTCATCACAACGTAGGAGGACTTCCGGAGTATGTTGATTTCAAAGAAATCATTGAACCACTTCGTGATCTCTTCAAAGATGAAGTCCGCAAGGCAGGTCTTGAACTTGGACTTCCGGAGAAGCTTGTATTCCGTCAGCCATTCCCTGGACCGGGACTTGGAATCCGTATCATCGGAGAAGTAACGGCTGAAAAAGTGCGGATCGTACAGGATGCAGATGCAATTTACAGAGAAGAGATTGCAAACGCGGGACTTGACCGCAGCATCGGACAATATTTTGCAGCCCTGACCAACATGAGAAGCGTTGGTGTTATGGGTGACGAGAGAACTTACGATTATGCAGTTGCACTTCGTGCAGTGAATACGGTAGATTTTATGACTGCTGAGGCAGCGAAGATTCCGTATGAAGTACTTGATAAAGTAATGAGCAGAATTATCAATGAAGTTCGTGGGGTTAACAGAGTATTCTATGATCTGACGAGTAAACCGCCGGGAACGATTGAGTTTGAATAATATATTAGAGCCAAGAAATGCCTATTTTACGGGCTTTCTTGGCTCTTTCTATGTCTGGTGACAATCAAATGACAATACTTTTTTAATATTATTGTAAATAATTTCTTTTTATTTAGCTGGGAATTGACTTTTCCAGTCTAAATAATCTTTTTCTGTAATCTCTTCTGGGAGATATTCCTGTTCTAATTTCTTTTCTTCTGCCATAACCTTACGCCTCCTCTGCTTTTTTATTTGAGAATGTCATAACAAGTAAAATGACACAAACTCCGAATATTGCTGCTTCAAATACAGTAATTTTACTAACAATTACAAGGAAATATCCAACAAAGAATAATGGCATTAATTGTTTCTTTCCGATTACAAATA
>OLOL01001515.1_pt1 | contig 19660 bp, 17 predicted proteins | sample 1673081 | NCBI WGS metagenome assembly OLOL01 (sample SAMEA3136753, study PRJEB25190) | human gut metagenome
TGCTGGTGGTGGACGCCACCCAGGGGGTGGAGGCCCAGACCCTGGCCAACACCTATCTTGCCATGGAGCACGACCTGGAGATTCTGCCGGTATTCAACAAGATCGACCTGCCCGCCGCCGACCCCATGAAGGCCAAGCAGGAGGTGGAGGACATCATCGGCCTGCCCGCCATGGACGCGCCGGAAATCTCCGCCAAGCTGGGCCTGAACGTGGAGGCAGTGCTGGAGGACGTGGTGCACAATGTCCCCGCCCCCACCGGCAACCCCAACGCCCCCCTGCAGGCCCTGATCTTCGACAGCCAGTATGACCCCTATGTGGGGGTGGTGGTGCTGTTCCGCATCAAGCAGGGCGCCATCCGCCGGGGGCAGACGGTGCGCATGATGGCCACCGGAGCCCAGTATACCATTCTGGAGTGCGGCTATCTCAAGCCCCTGGGCAACGAGCCTACGGACGCCCTCCAGGCCGGTGAGGTGGGCTATTTCACCGCCTCCATCAAAAACGTCAAGGACACCCAGGTGGGCGACACCATCACCGACGCCGAAAACCCCGCCGCCGAGCCTCTGCCCGGCTATCGCCCGGCCCAGTCCATGGTCTACTGCGGCATTTACACCGAGGACGGCAGTAAGTACCCCGATCTGCGGGACGCCCTGGAGAAACTCCAGCTCAACGACGCCTCCCTGACCTTCGAGCCGGAGAGCTCCGTGGCCCTGGGCTTCGGCTTCCGCTGCGGCTTTTTGGGGATGCTCCACATGGAGATCATCCAGGAGCGGCTGGAGCGGGAGTTCAACCTGGACCTGGTGACCACCCTGCCCAGCGTCATCTATCATGTATACAAATCCGACGGCACCATGGTGAAGGTGGACAACCCCCACAACTATCCGGACCCCACGGTTATCGAGCACGCGGAGGAGCCGTATGTGAAGGTGTCCATTATCAGCCCCAACGAGTATGTGGGCAACATCATGCCCATGTGCCAGGACCGCCGGGGCGAGTTCAAGGATATGCAGTATCTGGACACCCATCTGGTAGAGCTTCACTATCAGATGCCCCTCAACGAGATCATCTATGACTTTTTCGACACGCTGAAGGCCAACACCAAGGGCTATGCCTCCCTGGACTATGAGCTCTCCGGCTACCGGCCCAGTGAGCTGGTGAAGGTGGATCTGCTGCTCAACGGCGACGGCGTGGACGCGCTGAGCTTCATCGCCCACAAGGACAAGGCCTATCCCCGGGCCCGCCGCCTGTGTGAAAAGCTCAAGGACAACATTCCCCGCCAGCTGTTTGAGGTGCCCATTCAGGCGGCTATCGGCGGACGGATCATCGCCCGGGAGACAGTGAAGGCCATGCGCAAGGACGTGCTGGCCAAGTGCTACGGCGGCGACATTACCCGCAAGAAGAAGCTGCTGGAAAAGCAGAAGGAAGGCAAGAAGAAGATGCGGAACCTGGGCACGGTTCAAGTGCCTACGGAAGCCTTCATGGCTGTTCTCAAGCTGGACAGCGATTGATAACAGGAGGAACGCACATGGAACAGGCCGCGTTTGATGATTTCATGAAGCTGGATATCCGGGTAGGCACCATTGTGGAGGCCCGGCCCTTTGAAAAGGCACGCAGGCCTGCCTATCAGCTGCTGGTGGACCTGGGCCCGGAGCTGGGGCAGAAGCGCTCCAGCGCGCAGATCACCCAGCAGTATGCCCCGGAGGACCTGGTGGGCAAGCAGGTGCTGGCGGTGGTGAATTTCCCGCCCCGTCAGATCGCCGACTTCTTCTCCCAGGTGCTGGTGCTGGGCACCTACTCCCAGGGTGGCGTGGTGCTCATTACCCCGGACAAGCCTGTGGAAAACGGCGACCGGCTGGGGTAAAATAGGAGGTATCGCATATGGCCGGATTCGGCGTTCTGATTGTTTCGGGCATATTATCGGCGATTTTTCTGTTCTTCATCGCCGTGTTTGCCGCCGCGGCGGCGTATATCATGGCCAGCTATGTGCTGGAGGGCTTTTCCATCGCCTGCATGCGCAAAAAAGCGGGCGACGCACATACATTCCCTGCCTGGATTCCCTTTTACAGCAAGTATCTGCTGGGAAAGCTGGCAGACCGGCGGGTCATGGGCGCCGTGTCGGCCCTTCTGACGCTTCTGTCCGTCTGCCTTTGCGTCTATTTCTACGTCTGCCGGGAGCTGAATACTCTTTGGTTCATCCTCCTGCTGATGGCCCTGTTGGCGGTCTTTATCCTGGACACCCTGATCGCCCACCGGATCTATAAAAGCCGCGCCGGTAAATATGGGGACGTCCTGACCGTGTTCACCGTTTTATCCCTGGGCCTGCTCCGCCCGGTGTTCCTGTTTGCTGTCCGCAATCGGGCAGCGGAGAGCGTGCCGGCCCCGGAGTGTGGAAATTGAGCAAAAATCCCGGAAGGAGATGTGATAGCATGGCCGAGGAAAAGCTGTTTATTGAGGCATCCGAAGAGGATGTGCCGTCCATTATCGCCCTGCGGCAAAGAATCTGGGGTACCACATACCGAGGCGTCTACCCCGACAGCATGATAGATAACTTTGACTGGGACTGGCACAGGGAAATGGAGCTGCTGAGGGTCCATCATCCGGCGTATTCTGTGTACTTGATCCGAAAGGACCGGCAGGACATCGGCTACCTGACGATAAACGAAGCCGATGTAATCACCCTGCAATCCCTGTATATTTCCGCCGAATACCAAAGACAGGGGATCGGCCGGCAAGCGTTCGATTTCGTGAAAGCGTATTGCAGAGCGCACCATGCCGCCTCCTTTGTCTGCCACTGTGTCCCGGAGAATCTTAACGCCCGCAGCTTCTATGAGCGCATGGGCGGCAAGGTGATCGGGCAGGACCTGGCAAACGAGGAACGGTGGCAGAACTCCGTCACTTATCAGTTTACCCTGACACAATAAAATTGCTCAAAAGAAAGTTGAGGATCACCTATGAACAACATCACAAAAACCGCTATGATCACCATCTGCGGGCGGCCCAATGTGGGCAAGTCCAGCCTCACCAACGCCCTGGTGGGGGAGAAGATCGCCATCGTCTCCGACAAGCCCCAGACCACCCGCAACCGGATCTACGGCGTGGTGAACCGTGAGGATACCCAGTTTGTGCTGCTGGACACCCCGGGCCTGCATAAGCCCCGGTCCCGGCTGGGGGACTACATGGTGAAGGTGGTGCGGGAGAGCCTGCAGCAGGTGGAGGCCGCCCTGCTGCTGGTGGAGCCCATCGCCCATGTGGGGGAGCCGGAGAAGATCCTGCTCCAGCGCATCCAGGAGGAGCACCTGCCCTGCGTGCTGTGCATCAACAAGATCGACACCGTGGAGAAAAAGGACGACCTGCTGGCGGTGATCGCGGCCTACAGCCAGGCCTTTGACGGCTTCGACGCCATTATCCCCATCTCCGCCCGGACCGGCGACGGCCTGGAGGACCTGATGGCCCAGCTGCAGACCTATGCCGCAGAAGGCCCCCAGCTGTTTCCCGACGGCATGACCACCGACCAGCCCGACGCCCAGGTCTGCGCCGAGATTGTCCGGGAGAAAATGCTGCTGTGCCTGGAAAAGGAGATCCCCCACGGCACCGCCGTGGAGATCACCCGCTTCACCGAGCGGGAGGACACCGGCATCGTCGACCTGGACGTGACCATCTACTGCGAAAAGGCCAGCCACAAGGGCATCATCATCGGCAAGCACGGCGCTATGCTCAAGCGCATCAGCTCCCTGGCCCGCCGGGACATCGAAAAGTTCATGGGCGCCAAGGTGTACATGGAAACCTGGGTCAAGGTCAAGGAAAACTGGCGCGATAATGTGAACTTCATCCGTGCCAGAGGGTACGACGAGCAGTAACTCCGGCCAGAACCTTCCACTTATGACGCGGCAAAACCGCGGCACACTATAGGTGGAGGTGAGACGTATGGAGGGGCGATGGGACCTGTTCTGGGCCACCGGCGCGCCGGAGGCGTATTTGCTGTATAAGGAGGCGGCGGGATGCAGCCGGAACGATTTGTGACCTGCGGCCTGGTGCTGCGGGAGACCGATACCCGGGACGCGGACAAGATTCTCACCGTGCTGACCCCGGACCGGGGGAAGCTGGCGGTCATCGCCCGGGGCGCCCGGCGCAAGGGCAGCCGCGTGGCCGCAGCCTGCCAGCTGCTGGCGTATTCCGAGATGACCCTGTATGAAAGGGGCCAGTGGACCATGCTGGACGCGGCAAACACCATCGAGCTGTTCGGCGGCCTGCGGCAGGACCTGACGGCTCTGAGCCTGGCGGCGTATTTTGCCGAGCTGACGGAGGCAGTGGCCGACGGCTGCGGCGGCGACGTGCTGCCGCTGCTGTTAAACGCCCTGTACGCCCTCAGCGCCCTGCGCAAGCCGCCCCAGCTGGTAAAGCCCGCGTTCCAGCTCCGGCTCATGGCCCTGGCCGGGTACGAGCCCATGGCCGATGCCTGCGCCCTGTGCGGCGCGCCGGAGCCGGAGAACCCTATGCTGGACGTGGTCCACGGGGTGGTCCACTGCGGCAAATGCCGGGAAAAGGGGGGACTGTCCCTGCCGCTGACGGCGGCGGGGCTGGCGGCCCTGCGATACGTGCTCTACGGCGACCCCCGGCGGCTGTACAGCTTTTCCCTGCCGCCGGAGGGACTGCGTGCCCTGAACCATGCGGCAGACGCCTACGTTTCCGCCCAGCTGGAGCGCAGCTTCCGTACCCTGGATTATTACAAGACCATTCTTCCGCAAGAGGAAACGAAATATGAGTGAATTATTTGAAAAATCCATCCGCACCCTGGAGCTTCCGGCGGTGCTGGAAAAGCTGGCGGCCAAGGCTGTCAGCCAGGCGGCCAAGGACCGATGCCTGAAGCTGACCCCCTCCACCGATACGGAGGAGGTGCTTCGGCTTCTGGACGAGACCGACGCCGCCAAGGAGCGGCTGGGGCTCCACGGCAGCCCGTCCTTCTCCGGGGTGAAGGATGTGTCCGCCGCCCTGACCCGGGCCGATCACGGCGGTATGCTGAACACCCGGGAGCTGCTGAACATCGCCGGGGTGCTGACCGCCAGCCGCCGGGTGGCGGACTACGATGCCCAGCGCCAGGGGGAGGAGACGGTGCTGGACCGCCTGTTCACCTCCCTGCACACCAATAAATACTTAGAGGAGCAGATCCGCTCCGCCATTCTGGATGAGGAGACCATTGCCGACACCGCCAGCAGTGAGCTGGCGGATATCCGGCGGAAAATGCGGCTGGCCGCCTCCAAGGGGCGGCAGATCCTGCAGCGCATCATCTCGTCGCCGTCCTATGCCAAGGTCCTGCAGGAGGCCCTGATCACCCAGCGGGACGGGCGGTTCGTGGTGCCGGTAAAGGCCGAGTGCAAGGGCAGCATGCCCGGCCTGGTACACGACGTCTCCTCCTCCGGGGCCACGCTGTTTGTGGAGCCCATGGGCGTGGTGCAGGCCAACAACGAGCTCAAGGAGCTGGAGGCCCGGGAGAAAAAGGAGATCGACCGCATCCTGCGGCAGCTGTCCGCCGCCTGCGCCGGGTCCATGGAGAATATTCTGTGGGACTATGACATTCTGGTGCACCTGGACGTGATCTTTGCCCGGGCGCAGCTGAGCTATCAGCTCAACGCCAGCCGTCCGGAGGTCCGCCGCCGGGGCGGCGTGGCCCTGCGCCGGGCCCGGCACCCGCTGCTGGACCAGGCCAAGGCAGTGCCCATCACCGTGGAGCTGGGTGAGCAGTTCGACACCCTGGTCATCACCGGCCCCAACACCGGCGGCAAGACCGTTACCCTGAAAACCATCGGCCTGCTGTGCCTGATGGCCCAGTGCGGCCTGCACATCCCCGCCGACAGCGGCAGCGCCGTCCGGGTGTTCCACCGGGTGCTGGCGGACGTAGGCGACGAGCAGAGCATCGAGCAGAGCCTGTCCACCTTCTCCGCCCATATGTCCAACATCGTGCAGATCCTGCGGGAGGTGGACGACCAGAGCCTGCTGCTGTTTGACGAGCTGGGAGCCGGTACGGACCCCATCGAGGGCGCGGCCCTGGCCATTGCCATCATCGAAAGCGCCCGCAGTCAGGGGGCGCTGATCGCCGCCACCACCCACTATGCCGAGCTGAAAACCTTCGCCATGACCACGGCGGGGGTGGAGAACGCCAGCTGTGAGTTCGACGTGCAGACCCTGCGCCCCACCTACCGACTGCTGATCGGCATCCCCGGCAAGTCCAACGCCTTCGCCATCTCCCGGCGGCTGGGGCTGGACGAGTCCGTGATCCAGGCCGCCCAGCAGCAGATGGACAGCGACTCCGTCCGTTTCGAGGACGTGCTGACCCAACTGGAGGAAAAGCGCCAGCGGCTGGAGAAGGCCCAGGCCGAGGCGGACCGCCTGTGGCGTCAGCGGGAGGAGGACGCCCGAAAGGCCCGGACCTTCCGGGAGCAGATGGAGAAGGCCAAGGAAAACGCCCGCACCAAGGGCGAGGCCGAGGCCAAGCGCATCGTGCGCCAGGCCCAGGCCCAGGCCGACGAGATCTTCGCCCAGCTGGACCAGCTGCGCCGCCAGCAGCAAAAGCAGATCAACTTCCAGGAGCTCAACGACGCCAAGGCCGCCGTGCGGCACAGTCTGAACCAGGCCCAGGAGGCCCTGCACCTGCGCAGCGAGCCCCAGGAGCCTGTCTACGCCCCCAGCCGCCCCATCGAGGTAGGGGACCTGGTGGAGCTTCCCGGGGTGAAAATGGCCGCCTCGGTGCTGGCCGTCAACAACGACGGCACATTGCTCCTGCAGGCGGGGAAGATGAAGATGACCGTCAAGGCCCAGCAGGTGCGCCTGCCGGAGGGCCAGCCCAAAAAGAAGCCCGCCGCTCCAGTGGGCGGCAGTCCCAAACTGAATCTCCAGTCCCGGGCTTCGTCGGAGCTGGATATCCGGGGCTATGAGACCCTGGAGGCCGAAAGCGTGGTGGAGAATTACATCGACAGCGCCGTGATGGCAAAGCTGGGCACCGTGACCATCATCCACGGCAAGGGCACCGGCGCCCTGCGCAAGGCGGTCCACGAGATGCTCAAGCGGAACAAGGCCGTCAAGAGCTTCCGCCTGGGCCGCTATGGCGAGGGAGAGGCCGGCGTAACGGTGGTGGAGCTGAAATAACAGACGGAGTTTGTGGATTCTGCCAAAAGGGCCAAACTTTTTTTCAGGCCCCGCTTCAAGAATTTGTAGCTTTGGATATTGCTTTCTTTCCCCGTTTCGGTATAATATTATAGTGTGAGAGAAGTATGTCCCCGCATTTTGCGAAAATGCTTCATAAAAGGAGTGCAATGGAATGTTTACACAGGAAGTTACCGTGAACAATGAGGTGGGCCTGCACGCCCGGCCTGCTACCTATTTTATCCAGAAGGCCAACGAGTTCAAAAGCGGCATCTGGGTGGAGAAGGAGGAGCGCCGGGTCAACGCCAAGAGCCTGCTGGGCGTTCTGTCCCTGGGCATCGTGAAGGGCACCACCATCACCCTGATCGCCGACGGCCCCGACGCCAAGGAGGCCGTGGAGGCCCTGGCGCAGCTGGTGGACAATCAGCTGGGCGAGTAAAAACGAAATAACCGGAAAACACCGGAGGGACGGCTGTCCCTCCGGTGTTTGTTTTCATACCTCAGTTCAGCATATCGGCGTTGGTGTCGAACAGCTGGCGGATGCGCCGGCGCAGGGGCCGGTGGGCCGGGTCCGTCAGCTCCGGGTCACGCTCCATCAGCTGCCGGGCCGCCGTCTGGGCCTCGTCCAGCAGCCGCATGTCGCAGCTGAGGTCGGCGATCTTCATGGCCGGCAGACCGTGCTGCCGCTGGCCGAAGAAATCTCCCGGCCCCCGCAGCCGCAGGTCCTCCTGGGAGATGCGGAAGCCGTCGTTGGTCTGGGTCATCACCTTCAGCCGGGCCCGGGTCTCCTCGTTCTGGCTGTCCGACAGCAGGATGCAGTAGCTTTTGGCCTTGCCCCGGCCCACCCGGCCCCGCAGCTGATGCAGCTGGGACAGGCCGAACCGGTCGGCGTTTTCCACCACCATGCAGGTGGCGTTGGGCACGTCCACCCCCACCTCCACCACGGTGGTGGACACCAGGATGTCGCTTTCCCCGGCGGCAAAGGCCGCCATGACTTTTTCCTTCTCCTTGGGCTTCATCTTTCCGTGGAGCACCGCCACCCGCAGGTCCGGAAACACCTGCTCCTGCAATTGCCTGGCGTAGGCCGTCACGGCCTTGCGCTCGTCGGGGATCTGGTCCGCCTCCCCCACCAGGGGGCACACGATGAAGATCTGCTGTCCCGCCGCCGCCAGCTTCCGGATAAAGGCCTGCACCCGGGGGCGATAGCTCTCCCCCAGGGCGAAGGTGTCCACCTTCTGCCGCCCGGGAGGCAGCTCGTCGATCACCGACACGTCCAGGTCCCCATAGATCACCAGGGCCAGGGTCCGGGGGATGGGCGTGGCGGACAGCACCAGCATATGGGGATCCTCCGCCTTTTGGGACAGGGCCGCCCGCTGGTTCACGCCGAACCGGTGCTGCTCGTCCGTTACCACCAGGCCCAGCTTCTGATACTGCACGTCCTCCGTCAGCAGGGCGTGAGTGCCGATGCACAGATCAATGGTCCCATCCGCCAGCCCTGCCAGGATCTCCCGCCGCTCCTTAGCCCGGGTGGACCCGGTCAGCAGGGCGCACCGGATGGAAAACCGGGCCAGCAGCGGCGCCAGCCCCTGATAGTGCTGCCGGGCCAGAATTTCCGTGGGGGCCATCAGGGCCGTCTGCCACCCGCTTTCCACGGCGAACCAGATGCACGCCGCCGCCACCATGGTCTTGCCGCTGCCCACGTCCCCCTGGCACAGGCGGTTCATGGGCTTGCCGGACACCATGTCCTCCACGGCGTCGGCAATGGCCCGGCGCTGGGCCCCGGTCAGGGCAAAGGGCAGCCGCCGGTAAAAGGGCTCCATGCTCATCCGCCGGCAGGCCGGGCCTGCCACGTCCCGCCGCCGCTGCCGCAGCAGCTGCAGACCGCAGGTCAGCAGAAACAGCTCCTCGAACACCAGCCGCCGCCGGGCCACCTCCAGGGCCTCCGGCGAGGCGGGAAAGTGGATGTTCTCATATGCATAGTTTACATAACACAGCTTGTGGGCCTGCCGCACCTCATCCGGCAGCACGTCCGGCAGCAGCTCCCGGCAGGCGTCCAGCCCCTGGCGGGCGGCCCGGGCCATCAGCCCCTGGGTGACTCCGGCGGTCAGGGGATAGATGGGCATGATGCGCCCGGTGACCTGCTGCCGCCCCTCCGGCTCAAACAGGGGATTGATCATCTGCTTGCGCCGCAGATTGTCCTCCACCTTGCCGAAAAAGACGCACACATCCCCCTGGTGCAGGGCGTCCCGCCGGTGCTCCATGTTGAAAAACACCAGGTCCAGGGATCCGCTGTCGTCCACCACCCGGGTCTTGGCAATGGTGCGGCCTCCGGAAATGCGATAGGCCGTCAGGTCCGCCGCCACCATGCCCCGGACGCATACGCTCTCCCCGGCGGTCAGCTTCCGGATGGGGCGGACCTGGGTCCGGTCCTCATACCCCCGGGGGAAATAGGCGATCAGGTCCCCCAGGGTGGTAATGCCCAGCTTTTCCAGGGCGGCGGCCCGGGCCTCGCCGATGCCCTTGATATATCGCACATTGGTGCCCAGGTCTGCCATAAGACCGCCTCCTTCGTCCTTATTTCCGGCGGTAGGTCACATATTGGAACGACACGCCGCCGGAGGTAAATGTCTCGCTTTGTTCCGCCTCTGTCCACGCACTGTCCCGGGATAAATCGGGGAAAAACGCGTCGGCCTGGGGCGCGGCGAAGATCCTCGTCAGATACACGGTGCTGCACCGGGGCAACAGCTGGCGGTACACGCTTTCCCCGCCGATGACCACCGCGTCCTCCGGCACCTCCGCCAGGTCATGGATCACCTCCGCCCCCGGGGCGGTGAAATCCGTATCCCGGGTCAGCACCAGGTTCCGCCGGTCCGGCAGGCCCCGGCCCCCGGGGAGACTCTCCAGGGTCCGGCGGCCCATGACCACGGTTTTCCCCAGGGTCAGCTGCCGGAATCGCCGCAGGTCCTCCCGGATGTGAAACAGCAGAGCCCCCTCCCGGCCGATGCCGCCGTTTTCGCAGACGGCTGCAATGGCGGTCATTCCTCGTCCTCCCCGTGGGGACGATGCAGCCACACCACCTGCTCCGGGGCCGGAGTCAGGCCCAGCTTTTTCTGCAGGGCGTGGGAAGCGGGGTTGTCCTCATACACATGGCAGAAGGGAGTCCAGCCCCGCTCCAGGTGCCACCGGATCAGCCAGCCCTCCAGGGCCATGGCCAGGCCCCGGCGGCGATACTCCGGCAGGACCTCTAAAATGCCCATGCTGCCCTCGTGGTGCACACCGATGAAAGCCGCCAGCTGCCCATCTTCAAACAGGCCCCACAGCTGCCCCGCCTCCATCCGGCTGCGCAGATATGCCGCCTCGCCGTCCTCCGGGTGATAGTGGGCGGCGCACAGGGGGAGGTATTCCTCCGTTATAGGCCGCACCTCCGCGGCGGGGACCCGGGGCGGCTGGCTTTCGCTATAGACCCACTGGGTGCAGGGGACGCCCTTTTTCAGGCCAAAGGCCCGGGCCACCTCGTCACTGGCCCCCTGGGGGACGCAGAAAAGCCCCCCGTTTTCCAGCCCCAGGCGGCGCAGAAGCGCCGCCAGAGCCGGTCCGTCGGCGATATCGCTCATGACCAGGTGGTCATTCCGGACCACGCTGCCCTCCGGGCCCCGGTACAGCAGATGTTCCTCCCCTTTTCGCAGCAGCACCTGATCCACGTTGGCGCTGTTCCATTTGTTATGCATACGGATTCTCCCTCTTTCCTTAGTGGTGTCTTTTCCCCCTATTATACCTTCTGTCGAGGAAAATGTAAACTTCCTTTCCGGCGGGAAACGTGCTATACTGGGGAAAACCCTGAAAGGAGGGTCGCCATGACCAAGGATGAGCTGCGGCAGAAGGCCAACGATCTGCCTCTGGCCCCGGGGGTCTATCTGATGATGGACAAAACCGGCAAGGTGATCTATGTGGGCAAGGCCAAAAAGCTGAAAAACCGCGTCAGCCAATATTTCCAGGACACTGCCTCCCACAACGAAAAGACCCGGGCCATGGTGTCCCAGGTGGACCATTTCGACACCATTTTTGTCTCCACGGAGTTCGAGGCCCTGATCCTGGAAAACTCTCTCATCAAGCGCCATATGCCCCGGTACAACATCCTGCTGAAGGACGACAAGGGCTATCCCTTTGTGCGGCTGGACGCCGACGCGGCCTACCCCCGCTTCTCCCTGGTGGGAAAAACGGCGGACGACGGCGCGAAATATTTCGGCCCCTTCGGCGGCCGGCGGGAGACCCGGCTGGCCATTGAGGCGGTGTGCGGCGCCCTGCACCTACCCACCTGTGCCCGCCAGTTTCCCCGGGACATCGGCAGGGAGCGGCCCTGCCTGAACCACCACATTGGCCGCTGCGACGGCTTCTGCCGCCCGGACGGCCCCGGCCAGGCGGAGTATCAGGCCCGGATCCGCCAGGCGGTGCGGATCTTCAGCGGCCACTACCGCCAGCTGACAGCGGAGCTGCAGCAGGAGATGGAGCAGGCGGCGGAGGAACTGAACTTTGAAAAGGCCGCCGCCCTGCGGGACCGCATCCGGGCCATCTCCGTGCTGGGCAAGACCCAGCAGGTCATCGCCGGAGTCTGCGCCGACACGGACATGTGGGGCGTGTACCCGGGCCAGGTCCGCTGCGGCAGCGCCGTGCTGCACATTGAGGACGGCAATCTGCTGGGCCGGGAGGTGGAGGTGTTCTCCGCCGCCGCCGACCAGGAGGAGGCGGACATTCTCTCCGCCGTGCTGAGCCAGTATTACCTGAACCGCCAGGCCCTGCCCCGGGAGATTCTGGTACCCTGTGAATTAGAGGATATGGATACCTTCGCCGCCCTGCTGACAGGCCGGGCCGGGCACCGGGTGACTCTGCGGGTGCCCCAGCGGGGAGAGCGGGCGGAGCTGCTGCGCATGGCCCGCCGCAACGCCCGGGAGGAGGTGGAGCGCATCACCTCCGACGCCGAGCGCACCGGCAAGACCTTAGAGCAGCTGGGGACCCTGGCCGGGCTGGCGGAGGCCCCCCGGCGGCTGGAATCCTACGACATTTCCCACACCGCCGGGCAGGACATGGTAGCCTCCATGGTGGTGTTTGCGGACGGACGGCCCCTGAAGCGGGACTATCGCCGGTTCCAGGTAAAGACCCTGGACCACGCCGACGACCTGCGGGCCATGGAGGAGGTGCTGGAGCGCCGGTTCCGGCGGTATCTGGAGGGGGACGAGCACTTTGCTCCCCTGCCGGACCTGCTGCTGATGGACGGCGGCCAGCTGCAGGCGGAGGCCGCCTGCCATGTGCTGGAAAGGCTGGGCCTCACCGTGCCGGTGCTGGGCATGGTAAAAGATGACCGCCACCGGACCCGGGCCCTGGTAACGCCCCAGGGGCAGGAGCTGGGCATCCAGCAAAGCCCCCCGCTGTTTGCCCTGGTGGGCCGGGTGCAGGAGGAGGTCCACCGCTTCGCCATCACCTATCACCACGAAAAGCACACGAAATCCGCCCTGACCTCCCGGCTGGACGGCATCCCAGGGGTGGGAGACGTCCGGAAAAAGGCCCTGCTGAAGCACTTCAGAAGCGTCCGGGCCATTGAGCAGGCGGAGCTTCTGCAGCTGGAGGCGGTGCTGCCCAAGGCCGCCGCCCGGGCGGTATACGACCACTTTCACAAGGAGGAGACGCCGTGAAAACCTACGCCACCCTTGGCCCCGCCTGCTGCCGGGCGGACCTGCTGACGGAACTGCTGGACATGGGGCTGACGGGCTTCCGCCTGAACCTGTCCCACACCACCCTGGCGGCCTGCCGCCCCTGGACGGAGGCGGTGCAGCAGGCCCGGGCGGCCTCCGGCCGTCCGGCGGAGCTGATCGTCGATATGCGGGGGCCGGAGCTGCGGATGGAGCCCCTGTCCCGTCCCGTGACCCTGACGGCGGGGGAGACCGTGACCCTGGGCCCCGGGGGCCTGCCGGTGGAGCCGGATATCCTGGCCGCCGTGGCCCCGGGGCAGGAGATTTTGCTGGATGACGGACTCATGGCCCTGCGGGCGGAGACCTGCGGCCGGGCCGTCACCTGCACCGTCACCCGGGGCGGGGTGCTGGAAAGCCGGAAAAGCATCACCCTGCCGGGGGTGGAGCTGTGCCGCCCGGCCCTGACGGAGCAGGACCTGCTGGACCTGGACAACGCGGCCGGGCAGGGGGTCACGGCGGTGATGCAGCCCTTTGTCCGCAGCCGCCATGAGCTGGAGCAGGTCCGGGCGGCCCTGGCCCGCCGGGGTCTGGAGCACCTCACGATATTCGCCAAGATCGAGGACCGGCAGGGCTGGCAGAGCCTGCCCCAATGGATGGACGCCTGCGACGTGGTCACCGTGGCCCGGGGGGACCTGGGCAGCAATCTGGGGCTTCTGCACCTGCCCGCTGCCCAGAAGGACATCGCCGCCCGGTGCCGCCGGGCCGGGAAGCCCTTCCTGGTGGTGACCCAGCTGCTGCACACCATGACGGAGCACCCCACCCCCACCCGGGCGGAGGTGCTGGACGTGTACAACGCCGTGCTGGACGGGGCGTCGGCCCTGATGCTCACCGGGGAAACGGCCCGGGGCCGGTATCCGGTGCAGGCGGTCCGCTGGCTGCTGGACATCGCCCGCCAGGCGGAGTGACGCGGCGGCTTTCTTCAAATTTCACAAAAACCTCTTTTCAAGATTGTCCGCTGGTGGTATAATGTTTCCATTATTTTGTACTACAGGGGGAATCACAGCCATGAAAAAGACCGTTTTACGCAAATATGCCCAGCTCATCGCCCAGACCGGCGTCAACGTGCAGCCCGGCCAGGAGGTGTTCATCGCCGCCGACCTGGATCAGCCGGAGTTTGTGAAGATGCTGGTGGAGGAGTGCTACAGGTGCAAGGCCAGCAAGGTAGTGGTGGACTGGAGCTACCAGCCCCTCCAGAAGCTGCACTTCCGCTACCGCACGCTGACCAGCCTGTCCAAGCTGGACAACTACGAGGAGGCCCGCTGGCAGCACTATGTGGACACCATCCCCTGCCGCATCTACCTGCTCAGCGAGGATCCGGACGGTCTCAACGGCATCAATCAGGAGAAGATGGCCAAGAGCCAGCAGCGCAAGTACCCCATCATCAAGAAGTACCGCGACCAGATCGAGAACAAGTACCAGTGGTGCATCGCCGCCGTACCCGGCGAGGCGTGGGCCAAGAAGCTGTTCCCCAACCTGCGGAAGTCTCAGGCGGTGGAGAAGCTGTGGGAGGCTATCCTGTCCACCAGCCGCGCGCTGGAGGGCGACCCCGTGGCCAACTGGGACGCCCACAACAAGGATATGCACGACCGCTGCGCCTATCTCAACGGCCTGCACATCCGCGAGCTGCGCTACAAGAGCGCCAACGGCACCGATTTTCAGGTGGGTATGATCCCCGAGGCCCAATTCTGCGGCGGCTGTGAAAAGAGTCTGCAGGGCATCGTCTTTAACCCCAATATCCCCACGGAGGAGTGCTTCATCTCCCCCATGCGGGGCAAGGCGGAGGGCATCGTCTACGCCACCAAGCCCCTGAGCTATCAGGGCCAGCTCATCGACGGCTTCTGGATCCGGTTCCACGAGGGCAAGGCCGTGGAGTGGCACGCGGAGAAGAACAACGACCTGCTGACCAAGCTCATCACCATGGACGAGGGCAGCGCCTATCTGGGCGAGTGCGCGCTGGTACCCTACGACTCCCCCATCTGTCAGTCCGGCCTGCTGTTCTACAACACGCTGTTCGACGAGAACGCGGCCTGCCATCTGGCGCTGGGCATGGGCTTTGCCGACACCATCCGCGGCTTCGAGGAAAAGACGCTGGAGGAGTGCCGCGCCCTGGGCGTCAACGATTCCATGGTACACGAGGACTTTATGATCGGCTCTGCCGACATGAGCATCGACGCCGTGTGCGAGGACGGACGCACCGTCCCCATCTTCCGCGACGGCAGCTGGGCGTTCTGAGAACACATAAACGAAAAAAAGAGAAGGGCTGTGCCGCAGCCCTTCTCTTTTTTGGCACCTGCGGCGCGGTAAGAGCATAGCATGAAGGGAGACGACAAGGAAAGGGAGGCTTTAGATATGGAGAGCAGCAGCGTGCAGAAGGGGCCGGAGCAGTGGTTCCTGGATGCTCATCCGGAGCGGGGCACCCTGCGGGTGCAGGTGTCCACGGGACGGGGCCTGTTCCCTGTGGAGGGGGCGCGGGTGGAGATCTACCGGTATTTCGGGCCGGAGCGCACCGTGTTCTACGAGGGGGTCACGGACAGCTCCGGCATCGTGGAGGGCATCCGCCTGCCGGCCCTGCCGGCGGGGTGGTCCCAGTCGTCGGAGACGGCGAGGATCAGCGGCACCGCGTATCAGGCATCGGTGCGCCACCCGCAGTACGGCACGGTGGACGCCCGACAGGTCGCGGTGTTCCCGCAGATCGAGACGATTTTGGCGGTGTCGCTGGAATCGGCCTGAGAGGGGGGGAGGAGCCATGCCGTTTCCTGTGGTGCCAGAGCATATCACCGTCCATCTGGGCCCGCCGGATCAGGCGGCGGAGAACGTGACGGTGCCGTTTACCGACTACATCAAGAACGTGGCCAGCAGCGAGATCTATCCTACGTGGCCGGAGAACGCTCTGCGGGCCAATATTCTGGCCCAGATCTCCGTGGCGCTGAACCGCATCTACACCGAGTATTACCGCGGCCGCGGCTACGATTTCGACATCACCAGCTCCACCCGCTACGATCAGGCCTACGTCCCGGGCCGCAGCACCTTCGAGAACATCGACCGGCTGGTGGACGACAGCTTCAACGACTACATTGTGCGACAGGGTAACGTGGAGCCGCTGTACGCCCAGTTCTGTGATGGTGTCCGCACTCAGTGCCCGGGTCTGTCCCAGTGGGGCAGCGTGGACCTGGCGGAGCAGGGCCTGACGCCCTATGAGATCTTGCAGCGCTACTTCGGCGACAATATCAACATCGTGTTCAACGCGCCGGTAGGGGATGGCACCCCGTCGTACCCGGGCCGCCCGCTGACCCGCGGCTCCGTGGGAGAGGACGTGCGTACCATCCAGCAGCAGCTGGAGCGTATCCGCCGCAACTACCCGGCCATCCCCCGTATCACCGAAATTTCCAACGTGTTCGATCAGGAGACGGAGGACGCCGTCCGCACCTTCCAGCGCATCTTCAATCTGGAGGAGGACGGCATCGTGGGCAAGGCCACGTGGTACAAGATCAAGATGATCTACAACGGCGTCAAGAGCTTGTCTGAGATCACCAGTGAGGGACTCACCATCCCGGAGGCACAGCGTGTGTATCCGGAGGCACTGCGGCTGGGCGACACGGGGCTGAACGTGGAGACGGTGCGGTTCTATCTGGCGTTTCTGGGCTACTTCCTGCCCCAGGTGCCGCCCATCCCCATCACCGACACCTTCGACGAGGCTATGCTGGACGCGGTCTACGCCTTCCAGAGCGCCTACGGCCTGACGGTAGACGGCGTGGTGGGCCGCAATACGTGGAACGCCCTGCAGAACGTGTATGAGCAGACGCTCTACACCCTGCCCGCCGACTATCAGGAGTTTGCGCGGGAGGTGTACCCGGGCCGCTTTCTGGTGCTGGGGGACACGGGGCCGGAGGTGACGCTGCTCCAGACGCGGCTGAACCAGATGGCCGCCCGGGACAGTACCATCCCCGCCGTCGCCGTGGACGGCGTGTACGGGCAGGAGACGGCCCGCGCCGTCCGTGCTGTCCAGCGCTCACTGGGATACAGCGCCACCGGCGCTGTGGGGCCTGTGCTCTGGTCCTACATCATCACCCAGGGCCGGGGCTACGGCGTGTTCTGAGCACAAAAAAACAGGACCGTTTCAACGGTCCTGTTTTTTGTGCTTACAGGCTGCTGCCGTCGGTCTGCTTGAGCAGGTCGGCCAGCGATACGCTGTCCAGATAGCCGTTGATGAGGCTGTCCAGCTTTTCCCACATGGGCAGGGTGTGGCACTGACCGGCCCGGGGGCAGGTGTTTTCCGCCCCCTCCAGACACGTGACGGGAGCCAGCGAGCCCTCCGTCAGCCGCAGGATCTCGCCCACGGAGTACTGGTCGATGCTGCGGGTCAGACGATAGCCGCCGCCCTTGCCGCGGACGCCCTCTACCAGTCCCGCCCGGGACAGCAGGACCACGATGCTCTCCAGATATTTCTCCGACACCGACTGCCTTTCCGCGATCACCGGCAGCGGCGTATAGCTGTCCGCAGGCCGTTGGGCCAGCTCCAGCATGACACGCAGGGCGTACCGCCCCTTGGTGGAAACCAGCATTTGGGTCCCCCCTTTCTTAATTACATAGTATATCAGTATGTTGAAGAAAACGCAAGTCTTACATATAGTGATATTTGTTCCGCTTCAGCAGCAGGAACATGCCGGAGATGAGGAACGCGAATACCTCCGCCACGGTGATGGCCCACCAGATGCCGTCCACGCCGAAGAAAACGGGCAGGATCAGCACCGATGCGGACTGGAGCACCAGCGTCCGCAGGAACGAGATGGCGGCGGAGACGGCGCCGTTGTTCAGTGCCGTGAAGAAGCCGGAAGTGAAGATGTTGAAGCCCGCCAGCAGGAACGACCACGCGAACAGTCGGAAGGCGTGGACCGTCAGGGCGAACAGACCGGCATCGTAGCCCACGAACAGGTGGGCCATGGGCTGGGCCAGCGCCATCGCCAGCGCCGTCAGCACCACACCGCTGCCGCCCATCAGCAGCGCGCTCTTCCCCAGCAGATTTTTCAGCTCCCCGTGGTTCTGCGCGCCGTAGTGATAGCCCACCACCGGCGCGCAGCCGATGGAGTAGCCCACAAAGAGAGAGATGAAGATGAATTGCACGTACATCAGCACACCGTAGGTGGACACGCCGTCCTCACCGGCCAGCCGCATCAGCTGAAAGTTGTAGAGCATGCTTACCAGCGATGAGGAGATGTTGCTCATCAGCTCCGACGAGCCGTTGCCGCAGGCGGCCAGAATAGGGCGGATACGCAGGCGGGTGGGGGACAGGCGCAGCAGGCTGGTTTTGGGCTGCAGAAAGTACACCAGCGGCAGCACACCGCCCACGCACTGGCTCAGACCGGTGGCCAGCGCCGCACCGGCCACGCCCCATTTGAACACCGCGATGAACAGGGCGTCCAGCACCATGTTGGTGACACCCGCGGCCACTGTGACCTTCAGACCCAGCTTGGGCTTCTCCGCCGCAATGAAAAAGCTCTGGAACACGTTTTGCAGCATAAAGGCGAACGTGAAGCCGGTGACGATGCGGCCGTACAGCACGCAGTCCGCCATCATGGCGTCCGTAGCGCCCAGGAAGCGGGCCACAGGGCCCATGAATGCGATGCCGATGCCGGACAGCACCACGCCCAGCGCCAACGTGAACAGCACCATCATGGAGAACGTCCGGTTGGCGTTCTCCGGATCGCCCTCGCCCAGAATTTTGGATACCAGCGCCGTGCCGCCGGTGCCGATCATGAAGCCCATGCCGCCCAGGATCATGACAAACGGCATCACCAGATTCACCGAAGCGAAGGCCGTTTTGCCCACGAAGTTGGATACGAACAGCCCGTCCACCACGCCGTAGATGGACGTGAACACCATCATCACCATGGACGGCAGCGTGAAGCACAGCAGCTTGCCATAGGTAAAGTGGTCGGATAAGCGAATATTTTTGGCCATAAAATTCTCCTGTATGCAGTAATGGCCTGCCTTTCCGGCAGGCGGATGTACGCTGTGGCGTATGTGGGACCGCGGGAAGCGGCAAGAGGACGCAGGGAAAGGGACGTGTGCAGGGGAAACCGTCGTCGGGTTTCCCCTGCGCGTGCAGTCACCTGCCCGCGGGCGCAGTTCTTTTGCGCCGCAAAAGAACTGTCACCACAAAATAAAAGGCCACACATTGTGTGTCCTTTTATTTTGTGGTGACCCGTACCGGATTCGAACCGATGTTAAAGGCGTGAGAGGCCTCTGTCTTAACCACTTGACCAACGGGCCAGCATGCTCTATATAAAGCGGAAACCGCTTATATACATGGTCCGCCTTCAGGGACTCGAACCCGGGACCCACTGATTAAGAGTCAGTTGCTCTACCAACTGAGCTAAAGGTGCATGCTTATCCCGGATATCCCTACGGATGTCCATTGAAAACCGAATAAAGCAATCGAAACAAGGAATCGCTTGAAAAGTTCAAGCCCTCGGACATTTAGTATCGGTCAGCTGAACACATTACTGTGCTTACACCTCCGACCTATCAAACTCGTAGTCTGCAAGTGTCCTTACTCCTCTCGGATGGGAGATCTTATCTTGAGGCATGTTTCACGCTTAGATGCTTTCAGCGTTTATCACTCCCGCACGCGGCTACTCAGCTATGCCCTTGGCAGAACAACTGATGCACCGGTGGTGCGTCCGACCCGGTCCTCTCGTACTAAGGTCAGCTCCTCTCAAATCTCCTTCGCCCACGACAGATAGGGACCGAACTGTCTCACGACGTTCTGAACCCAGCTCGCG
>OLOL01001520.1_pt1 | contig 19561 bp, 16 predicted proteins | sample 1673081 | NCBI WGS metagenome assembly OLOL01 (sample SAMEA3136753, study PRJEB25190) | human gut metagenome
CCGGTCTCTTGGAATTGTTCTCCAGGATACGCACTTGTTTACCAATTCGGTTATGGAAAATATCCGTTATGGACGGCTGGATGCCACGGATGAGGAGTGTATCAAGGCTGCAAAGCTTGCAAATGCCCACGACTTCATAAAGCGTCTCCCGGACGGTTATAACACAATCCTTACTGGCGATGGTTCAAACCTCAGTCAAGGACAGAGACAGCTTCTTGCGATTGCAAGGGCAGCGGTTGCGGATCCACCGGCATTGATCCTTGATGAGGCTACATCATCCATCGATACGAGAACTGAGGCCATGGTATCAAGGGGAATGGATGCCCTCATGGAGGGAAGAACGTCATTTGTCATAGCGCACAGACTTTCCACGGTCAAGGATGCGGATTGTATCATGGTCATGGAGCAGGGACGCATCATAGAGAGAGGCACCCACGACCAGCTCATAGATATGAAGGGCAGATATTATCAGCTGTACACTGGCAAGAAGGCCGTAGCTGGGCAGGCGTAAGCCAAATTGTTTATAAAAAACAGAAAATTACTTGCAATTTAAAAATATTTGTGCTACCATAGGGGCAATTAATGGTAGTCGCAGTTAAGCTCAACGAGATGAAAGTTTCGTTGGGCTTTTTTATTTTCGTAAGGAGGAAATTATTATGCCACAAAACAAATTACAGGAATTCGTATTCACAACGATCATGGCCATGTTCATGGTCTATGGAATGATCTGCTACAATGTAGCATTAAGCACAGGAGGTTTCACCAATCAGACATTTGTCATGGCACTTCACGAGATGCCGATCATGTGGCCGATAGCTATTGTGCTTGAGCTTTTCGTGGTTGGAAAGCTTGCACCAATGCTTGCGTTCAAGATCGTGAGACCGACTGACAGACCACAGGTGATAACCTTCATGATATCATTCTACATCTGCATAATGATGTGTCCAATCATGAGCCTTATAGCAACTGTTTTGTTCAAGGATTCACCAAGTGTTGGTACATTTATCCAGACATGGGGAATGAATCTCCCTGTTGCACTGCTCTGGCAGCTCTGCTATTGCGGACCGCTTGTGAGATTGATATTCAGAACCATATTTAAGAAACAGCTTTCGGGAGCAGGATGCGCCGAGACATCAAATGAGCCTCAGCCAGAGGCTTAATTCTCCGTTTTGGAGAGTTTTGCCTAAAGTATAGACAAAGGCTGGGCGAGGTGTTACAATCCGTTCAAAGCATAGGTTTCAAGTCGAAGGTTTCTATGAGTCCGAACGTAAGAAACGGACCATTCCAACGTATCTATAATTTGCGAATTTCTCATGCTTTTATATCACATTTTTCATAAGAGCAGGAATAATATTCTGGCTGATTTTTTGAAGAAGAATAAGGCGGAGATTTTGCGTATGAATATATTTGAATATGATCAGGAAAAGCATATGAGGCAGACATATGAAGAAACGAGGGGCTGTGTATGAGTGAGGAATACATAACGCTGGATGGATTGTGTCAGCAGCTTTCAATATCGAGGGCAACGGGGCGGAACTGGCTCAGACTTGGGAAAATTGAATCACAGGGCATAGATCCGGCCGGTCAGGTGTATTTCACAGAGGAGTACGTAAGTAATCTGAAACAGTCACTGGAAACTGGCGAACGAAGGTCGCTCAGAAGCCGGCGGAATAAGCGGTATGTGTCCGGCAAAGGATTGTATGACAGATATGTGTCAGACATTTGCGAGAGTACAGACACAGTAAAAAGTCTTCCCCGCGGGACGCTCTTCCCACGGCATATCCGGCAGTGCCGGGCCCATTATTTTCAGATTGCTCATGTTATTTGGTTGTTGGTTTATCATCATAGGTGAACGGTACGAACCAGGTCATCACAAAGGCGGGGATCGTCGCCAGCATGACCACGATGAAGAAGACGCCGTAGCCCTTCCAGTCGCTCAGGTAACCCGAAACGGCGCCGGTGAGCATCACCGAAAGGTTCATGATGCCCGAGGCGAAAGCGTAGTGCGCCATCTGGTGCCGACCCGGGGCCACCTGCTGCATCATGAAGAGCGTAAGCCCCACGAACCCGAACCCGTAGCCGAAATACTCCACGACGATGCCGCCGCCCACGAGCCACATCGACTGCGGCTGGAACCATGCCAGCAGCGCATAGACCGCGAACGGAAGGTTGAAAATGCAGCACAGCGTGAAGAGCGAGCGCCTCAGTCCGCGGTGGGCGATATAGTAGCCCGCGAGCAGCGATCCCAAAAGGAATGCCCCGGCGCCGAACGTGCCGTAGTACAACCCGATCTGCTGGTTGGTAAGCCCCAGCCCTCCGGCCGCGGTATCCGCCTTGAGGAACAACGGCACGATCTTCATCACGAAGCCCTCGCCCAGGCGGTAGAAGACGATGAAGGCGATGTAATACCAGATATGCTTTTTCGTGAAGAACGCCGCGATCACCTCCTTCAGGCTGCGCAGCCCTTCCCGCAGCGAATGTCCGTCAGCCGCACTTCCGCCCGACGGCAACTCGCGGCTGTGGTAAATACCCAGCAGGACGAGCAGGCCGCAAAGGATCGCCAGCACCACCGTCCACGACTGCACATAGGCATCGAAGGTCGCCGCCCCGGAATCGCTGAAACGCTTGCTGAGCCAGCCCGCGAACCAGACCAGGCCGCCCGTGGCGACCAGTTTCGCAAGGTTGTAGAACGCCCCCTGCCAGCCGATATACCGCGCCTGATCCTCGGTCGAGAGCTCCGACATGTAAACGCCGTCGGCCGCGATGTCGTGCGTGGCGCCACTGAAGGCCACCACCGCGAAGACCCCCACCGTGACGGCGAAGAAATGGGGCATATGCAGCGCCAGCGCAGCAAGGCCGAACAACACGCCGCTCAGGAGCTGCGTCGTGACGACGAAGAATTTTTTGGTGCGGAAAATTTCCAGGAAGGGGCTCCACAGGAATTTGATCGTCCACGGCCACATGATCAGCGACGTCCAGAACGCGATCCGGGCGTCGGAAATCCCCATATCCTTGAACATGACGGCCGAGACCATGTTCAGCACGACGAACGGAAGCCCCATCGCAAAATAGACCGTAGGCACCCAGGCCAGCGGCGAAGTTTTTTTAACTGTCGAAATCATCGGGTCTTCTCCGGTTTTAGGTTAGGGATGCACAAAGATAATAAAATCTTTCCGCACGCGATCGGTATTCCGGGCGGTTATCATCTTTGCATCCGTAAAGTAATACAATTTCGGGCGCCGGATTACTAAAGCGGCCGGCAATTTAATTCCCCGGGAAAGAAGACCGTGCAGCCGGCGGGTCTTGCGGCTCGCGACTGCACGGTCGTTTTCACGTGCGCATCGAATTTATTTGTAGACGATCTCCGCGCCGGAGGTGCAGGTCAGATTCGGAATCACCTGTCCCTGATTCAGATAGATGGTTTTGAGCACACCGGCATTACGTACCGCATCGAGCGTCTCGAGCGCCGGGCAGCCCGACACGTCGATCGAGGCAAGCACGTCGGTCGGCCCCCACCAACCTCCGTCTCCGGAGAAGGGCACCTTGAGTGTCTTCAGGTGTGTGCCCGACACGGTCAGCGACGAGGGAACGATGTAATCCCAATAGCTATCGGGGGCCTGGTGGTACAACGCCGAGAAATTCAGCTCCTCGACGGCATTGTCGCCGAGCACGATCTCGGACAGGCCGTTATAGTCGATATTCAGCGAATTGACTTTCGTGAGTTTGCTGATATCTATCTTAGTCAGTTTGTTGTTGTAAACGTCGATCTTTTCGAGGTTGGCGAAAATCTCGATGCCCTCGAGCGAGAGGATCGGATCGTCCCAAGAACCCGGACGGTATGTGAATTCGGTCGCATTCAGCCCGTCCTCGGTCACCACACATACGCCGTCGCTGAGTTCGAGCAGCCAGTTCAAGTCCACCAGCTTGTTTCTGAACACCTTGTCGGCAATGGTAACCACGACCGCATCGGGATCCTTCTGGACGATGGAAACCACCTTCGTGATACCTGCCCCGCTGATCGTGATTTTACCGCTGCGCGATACGGTCGCGGGGGCGAGGTGGAATCGGAGCGTCTTGGTCACCAGGCCGCGCGTTTCGGGCACCTGCGTAATCCAGTTGCCGGAGATGGTCACCTGATAGGCAACGTTCGATTCGACGTCGATGGAAATCGTGCGTTCCGCAAGGTCGAACATCAGGCCCTCGTCCCCCATATTGATGGCGTCGATCTGGCGCTGGGTAAGCGGGATGTCGACCGACTGCCCCATGCCCGAGACCGTGATCACCGTCGAACGGTCATCGTAATCCGGGTTCTTGGCGACGGTAAAATTCAAGACCGTGTTGCCGAAAGCGTCGTTGCGCCCCACATACGTGACCCATTCCCCGCCGCCGTCGGAAAACGCGACGTCCAATTCCGGAATGTTCGTATGCAGTTTCACCTGGATGTCGGCGCTCAAAGCCTCGATGGTCATACTCTCCTCGGAAAGAAGGGTCAGCGTATTACCTGCTTCCGAAATGATCTTCAGGGGAGCGACGGCCGATCCCGTAAAGAATTTGAAGGCCGCTTCACGGCTCTCTTCGCTTGTATTGGGATCGATCGTGAAGGTTACCACATCGCCGCTCCTCCCGGATTCGGCCGAAGGGTGTACCCAGTCGCAGACACCGGCGAGCCGCCAGTCTCCCGAACTGGTTACGGTCACCTGCGTCGTCGTCCCGTCAGGCCCGGCGGGAATGGCATCGGGGGTAATGGATATCGTGGCCCGGGAAAGGTCGTCCGCCGTATCGTCGTCGGAACAGGCGCTGAGCGCACAGGCCACCGCTACAAACGCTATAAATATCTTTTTCATAAAATCTACGTTGTTTTAGGTTCTCAGTCGAACTGCCCTCCCCGCAGCGGCGTGCTGCGGGGAGTACAGCACACAATCGGATTAAGGCAGTTTATAACGCGTTGCGTCGTTCTTTTTGTAATAATACTCGGGCATCAGCAGTTCCTCGTCATAGAGGCCCCGGGCAACGGACTGGCAACGGCTCACCTGGAACCGATAGTCACTGAAATCGCTTACCAACGAATTGGTATGCCCCAGTGCGAAGAACATGTAATAGCCGTATCCGGCCTCCTTCTTCGAGCGGGCTGTGCCCTCGCTCGAATCCCCGCTGCCCCGGTTCAACTCGATCGACATGCCGGAGCACTGCTTGACGGTCATGCCCTGCATCGGCGCTGCGGTTCCCCCGTAATCGGCGACGGCATAGTCGACGAACATACCCGGCTCGACCCCGTCGACAGAGGGGATGCGGCTGCCGATGGCTCCCAGGTAGTAGACCATGACGGTTTTATCGGGCATGGCTTTCTTGGTTTCATAGAGCAGCCGGGAGGCGGCAGCCGACGACCACGGCGCAAACCAGGGATTGCTCAGGTCGGGAGAGTTCGAATACTCGTCGTCGAAACCGACGCCGTCGAGGTTGTAGGCATTGCAATAAGCGGCCAGCTCCTTGGCAAACTCGCGGCAGCCCATATCGGACAGCTGTGCCACGCCGGCGGCATCGTGGTTGCCCAGGATACCGAGGATCACCTTCATGCCACGCTTGCGCAACGGCTGCAGGAACTGCTCGTTGTTGTCCAGCAGAAACTGCACGTTGGGGTTGTTCAGCACATAGACCCGTCCCGTTTCCGCATTGTAATTGATATTGGCCGAAAAAAGGATGATGTCGTCGAAGAAGAGCTTGCCGCTGTCCTTGAGCACGAACTCCAGCGCATTGAGCGGGTTGGTGTCGTTGACCTCGAAATAGCACACGTTCCTCACGGCGTCGGGGCCCTTGTAAGCGTCGCCCTGGGCACGCAGGTCTTTCACCAGATAGACCGCATGCTGCGCCTTTTCCGAGAGCGTGATACCCTCGGTCGAGGAGGTTGCCTTGAGCGGAAGCAGATAGGTCGTCCCCTCCTGCAATTCGCTGCCTGCGGCCAGGGTAACGCCCACCCCGACCGAACGGATCTCGTCCGGGGCCAGCAGCAGCTTGCCCTCGCGGTCGATGGCGACATTGGCCGCGGGGAAGAGTTCGAACTCCGTCCCGTGTTCGGCATTGTAGGTTTCCAGATAAGCGGGATCCATCTCGATCTTCACGTCGACACCCTTCTGCGGCGCTTTCGTAAGGCGGAAGAAGACCTCGGTCTGGTGTTTGTCCGAGCGCAGTTCGATCACCGACTCGTTCTTGTTCGACGTCACGTCGAGCAACATGCCGTCGACGCGCTTCACGGCGTCGTATGCCCCCTCGTCGACAGGCTTGCCGCCCTCGATGTCGTCGGTGCAGGCCGTGAATGCCAGGCCACCCAACATCAGCGCAAGCGGAAGGATGCTGTATTTCAGATATTTCTTGGTGTTCATAATCGTTTCAGGTTAAAGGTTAGCAGATTATTTACCCAGCTCGGGAAGCGATACATTCACCCACTTCAACTCCTTCTCGACGGTAAGGTCGTTGCCGTAGGAGGTCTGGTCTTTGATGGTCTTGCCGGCTCCCTCGTCGAATTTCCAGTAGGCCACCAGTCCGTCGGAAGCTGCGGCCACCTGGTAGAAATGGTCGGGGGCATTGATCTCCTCGGGGGTCAGCGCCTTGTTCCAGATACGCACTTCCGAGATCTGGCCGTCGAAATAACGGTCGCTGGCATACGAGTAACCGATCCAGAAGCAACGGGGCTTGCCGTCCGATTCGTCGGAATGGGCTACGCCGAAATTCACGGACGAAGTACCGACGTTGCCGCTGCACTTCTCCGCACCGTCGAGGTATACTTTCACGTTTCCCGACTCGAATGTCACGGCCACATGGTACCAGCGGCCGGCATCGAGTTTGAGATCCGAATTGGTCAGGTTCCTCGACGAAGCGATCTGAATCTGGTTGGGATCCACGCCCGAATCGCCGATACGCACCAGGAACTTGCCCTCGATACCCATGATCGTGGAGATCTGGTTCTTGAACGCATTGCCGTTGATCAGCGCCTCGAGCGTGAAGGTACGCATGTTGGTTACGGGCGAGGCATCCTTCCAGTCGGGCCAAGCACGGTTCTCGGTAATACCGGCCACGACGTTGATCAGCGCGGCACCCTTGAAGATATAGTAAACACTGCGGGCACTGGGCAGCACGTCGATACCCGACACCGAACGGATCGTCACGGGCAGCACATAGCGCTCGTTCTTGTCCAGCAGGTTCACGTCGACGAACCTGATCGTCACGGGAACGCTCGCCACGCTTCCGGCCTGTATCCTGGTCTTCGTCTCATCGAACTGGTAAAACTCCTCGGAGAGCAGCTTCACGTCCTCGTCGTAGTAAGCCTGGCGGTAGTGGTCGAACAACTCGGGCGCGGCGGCGAACTCGATCGAAATGTCCTGCCCGACGGGCTTGGCGATACCGGCCGTGATTTCACGCTCATAGGAGGGATTCGCAGCCTTGATAAGCATCTCGTCGGTGAAATTCGTCGCCGAGATGAAAAGTTTATTGTCGTAATGCTGCCTGGAAAGATCCTCGTTTTTGCAGCCTGCCAGGGCAACGGCGGCAAGAGCCGCGACAGCAATATTTAACTTGTTGAGTTTCATAGGTCGCATTAGTTTTTAGGTGCGGGATTCAGGATGTCGACCGCCTCCCGGATGTTTTTATAAACCAAAGTCAGGTTGAAATAGTCGTTCTGCGCGTTGGCGATGGAGATACCCAGTTTCTCATAGCCCGACGCCGGGCTTACGACCCACTGGGCAGCGCCCTTGGTGGCACGCACACGCGTCTTGCCGTCGGCCTCGTAGCCGGAGAAATAACCGCTCTCATCGCTCAGGTCGGTGAGCGACGGGGTCGTCACGCCGATGACGAACCGGTCGGTCGGGACATCTTCCACGGCGGCCATCAGCACGGCGAACGACATCTTGTCGGTCGAAGTTGCGGTCAGCGCGGGGATGACGATATAATCGCATTCGCCCAGGACTGACTTGTCGATGAGGTTCTGCGGGTTACCCTGGAAGACCAGCACTTTGCCGGAGTTGGCGCCGCTCCAGGTCTTCACGTTCGAGAAGAACGCCTCCTGGCGTGCGGCATACTGCGCTTTTTCCTCTTCCTGCATAGCCTGCGGGGCACGGCCGGTATAGTTCACCTGGACACCGTCGTAACCATATTTGGCACACAGGTTCAGCTGACTGACGGTCTGCTGCCTGCAGAACTCCAGGAAACGGAGCTCCAGCTCCTCCTCGGGGGTCGGTTCGCCCTCGCCGCCGCCTTCGCCGCCTTCGTCCTGGGTCGCCTCGGGGGTGCTGGGATTCGCGGGTTCTTCGGGTTTGTTGGCCTCCTCATCCGCGAGGACTTTCTCCCAGAGTTTCTCGATCGCATTATAGTCGATGTTGTAGATCACCCGGGTGCCCTTCTCGCGTACCTTGGCGAATTCACCGGCCAGGGTCGGATGCAGGTTGTCGGGATTCATCAGGCAGATGATGTCCACGCTGTCGGGCATCGTCGTCAGGTGCTCGTTGCGCTGGGCCGGAGCCGAGGTGGTATTGTCCATCGAGACGAGGACGACCTTGTGCTCGCCCGCCTTGTAATCCCGGAGCGCCTTCAGGTACTGCTTGTAGAGCTCGGGATTCTGCTCCTCAAGCGTAGGATAGTTGATGTCGAGGCTTTCGGTCTCCGTCCAGTCGCTGCACGCCGCAAAAGAGAGGACTGCAACGGCTACGGCCGGGAACAGAAATTTCTTGATATTTCGTTTCATAATCGTTTAGCGTTCGGGTTGGTTATTATTTGATCGCGGGGTTGCAATCCCACCACATACGGGTCGCCATGTTGTCGGCACCCTTCAGAAGCGACGAAACCGCATTGTTGACGTTCACGTTGTTGGTCGTGTATTCGTCTGCCGGATAAGGCATACGGCGCGCCCCGAGTTCGGAATCGACGACCCCGAGGCTCTTGTTTCCATCCTCGGTGGCAGGCATCAGACGGGGATAACCCGTGCGGCGGTAGTCGGCCCATGCCTCGTTGCCCAGCTGCCAGTTGGCGATCCACTTCTGCGTGATGATGCGCTCCTGCATCTGGGCCGGAGTAGCCCCTTCATCCCATGCGATCGTAATATCGGACAACTCCTGCGCATAAGAATTCGAGTTCGCAGGATCGGCATAGAGCTGCGGTTTGCCCGTGGTATTGGCCAGGTAAGTGTCGGCACCCGACACACCCCACTCCTCGAACGAGAGGCGGATGCCTTCGTCATAGAAGTCCTTGGCCTCGCCGGAGCCCATGTTGAACCCGAAGACACCCTTCGCCTCGGCCTTCAGGAAAGCCACCTCGGCAGCATTCATCCACGTGACGGGCGAGGAGATCGAGATATTGACGCCGGAGTACTTGCGGCCAACGGATGCCAGAGGCGGAATCACGATTCCGCGGCGGATGCCGACATAGGTTTGACCGGGCCACTCCGACTGCGTGAAATATTTCTCGCGGCGGGGGTCTGAATAACCGTTCATGTAGCAGATGATGTCGGCTGCGGCATGCGTATCGCCGCCCGTCATGCAGTCTGCGGGCTTGTTGTAGTTGACTGCCACGTAAATGGGGTTGCCGTCGGCACCGAACGACGTCAGCCTGGCGTTGTCGGCATTCGACGTGATGACGCCCACCTCGCTGTTCACGGCCGATTCGGCCATCTCGCGGGCTTTAGCCTCGTTCGCATAGACAATACGCATGGCCAGGCGCAGTTTGAGCGAATTGGCCAGTTTGCACCATTTCTCGGCGCTGCCGCCGTAGATATAGTCGGCCTTGGCGGAGATGGCGTCCGTGCGGTGTTCGGTAAGTACCTTGATCGCGGCATCCAGCTCTTCGAAGAACTTGTCGTAAACCTTCTCCTGCGAATCGTACGGCACCTGGATCTGGCCGTTCTCGCCGATCATCGAATAAGGGATCGGGCCGTAGGCGTCGGTCACACGGTGCATGGCGGCCACCTTGATGATGTCGGCGATCGCCAGCACGATGGGATCTTCGGTCACCTTCTTCAGCTCGCGCAGGTTCGAATAGAGCACGGGGATCGTCTTGTCGCTGTACATAAAGACGTTCGTCCAGTCATCCGTCGGGTTGTAGTTCATGATCGTATTGTCGAACTTGCCCGTCGTGGAGTAATATCCGCCCATGGGGCCGCCCAGCAGCACATCGGTAAACTGCGCCGTATTGACGTCGGTCGAAACGACCGTGCTCGCGAGCGAGGTCAGCGCCGAGCCGATGATATAACCGTCGGTCTGCATGTCGTCCTCCGACGGCTCGTAGGGATTGGTATTTATATCGAGGTAGTTGGCAGTACAGGCCGTACCGACAAGTACCAACGCAGCCAGAGCCGGTTTTAATATATTGAATTTCATAGTCATCGTGCAGATTAGAATTTAACTCTGAGGTTGAAACCGATATTGCGCATCGAGGGCGACATGAAATAGTCGACCCCCTGGTAGTAGTTACCCGTAGTAGCGATGGTCTCGGGATCGAAAGGAGCCTTGTTGTAGATCATCCACAGGTTGCGGCCGACGAGCGACAACGTGATCTCGCAGATGTCGCCCAGCGTCTTCTTGGGGATCGTATAACCGATCGAAGCTTCCTGCAGGCGCACGTTGGTAGCCGAATAGGTATAATACTGGGGCACGGAGTTACCGCCGCCGATAGCCGTATACCACTTGTTGGCATCCACCAGGTCGTTGCCGTTGATCATAACACCGCCGGCATCGCGGGCGGCAGCCGTAGCTTCGGAAACACCGTAGTAGTCGAGCATGGACTGCGTACGCGAGAACACCACGCCGCCCAGGCGGGCCGACACCATGAACCCGAAGTTGAAGTTACGCCAGCGGAAGTCGTTGCGCCATGCCATGTTGGCATCGGGGAGCACGCTGCCCAGTTTAATGTAGTTCGCCACATCGGTCACCGGCTCCTTTGCGATTTCGCCCTTCTCGTTGATATAGACGGCTCCGTTGCTGTCTCGCTTGAGGTCGATGCGCGAATAGAAGTCACCGAGCGTACCGCCTTCGCGGAGGATGAAGCGGGCATCGCCCAGACCGCCCATATCGAGCTGGTCGACCGAGAAATGTTCGCCGGTCTCGGGGTTGACCACATCGTCGGCCAGCGAAAGGATCTTGTTCTTGTTCGCCGACAGCGTGTAGTTCGAATCCCACGAGAACCTGCCCCACGTATTGCTGTAACCCAGGGCGACCTCGAAACCGCGGTTGCGGACATTGCCCGACTGGATGGTCAGCTTGGACGAACCCGAACCGGTGGAAATATTGGGCTCGAAGGTCTGATCCTGCGTCTTGGTGTTATAGTAGGTGAAGTCGAGGTTGAAGTGGCGCAGGAAGCGCATCGTCAGACCGACCTCGAACGACTTGGTGCGCTCGGGCTTGAGGTTGTAGATCGGGAAGCGGGTCTGGGTGCTCCAGTTCAGGCCGCTCTCGCTCCAGCTGTAACGCGGATTGGCAAGATAGCGCTCGAAGGCCACACCCACCGATGCGTACGACGCACGGAGTTTGACGTAGGAGAGGTTCTTCGGCATCTCAGGGATGAGCTGCGACAGCACGACCGAAGCGCCGACCGAAGGATAGAAGAACGAGCTCTTCACCGAGTGCTCGCCGGCCAGCTGCGAAGGCCAGTCGTTACGGCCGGTCAGCGTGAGGAAATAGGTGTTCTTGAAGCCGACCTCGACCGAAGCGAAGACCGACTGGGTCTGCTCGCGCCACCCTTCCTGCAACCGCTTGGTCTTGGAGGTGTTGCTCAGGTTCTGCACGTTGAAGACGTTGGCCAGCAAGGGCTTCTCGTCGGTGATCTCGCCGTCGGGAATCGGGCCGCGCACCTTCATGGCATCGTAGCGCATGTCCGAGATCGAGGCTCCGACGTTAGCCTGGAGCGACCAGTTCTCGCCGAAGGTCTTGTTGATATTCACCAGCACGTCGCCGTAGACCTGCTTGTCCTTGGTCTTCGTGATGCCGTAAAGACCGTTTTTCGAGCCCTCGGTCAGCTGCGTGAAGGTCGAAGCATAGAACTTTTCCGTATAGTCGTTGCTGCTGTTGTCGACCCGGATACGGCCGGAGACATTGAGCCAGTCGAGCACGTCGTACGAGAGCGCGGCGCTCAGCATGTAACGGTCTTTGTTGTTCTCGCGCAGGTTACGGTAGTTGATCCAATAGGGGTTCTGCATCGTCATGCCGGCATCGCCCACGGGCCAGTACTGCGTATAGAGACGGCGGGCGGGATCGTAACGCTCGTACATCTCGATATCGCCCCAGTCATTGCCGCGCGGAAAGATATAAGCGCCGACCAGCGGGTTGTTGTAGGTACCCTGGTTGGTCATGTTGCGGTCTTTCTGCATCACATAGCTGGCACCCACGTCGAGTTTCAGTTTGTCGTTGAGGAACGAGGTGGTATTGCGGAACGTGAAGTTGTATCGGTCGTAACCGTTGTTGGGGACGATACCGCGCGAATTGACCGCCGCGGCCGAGAAATAGGTCTGGTTCTTTTCGGTACCTGTCGAGAGCGACACGCTCTCGGTACCCGTTACGCCGGTCTGGAAATAGTCGTCGCGGGGATTGTAGCCCATGTAGTTGGAACTGTTCAGGCGGTTGCCCCAACTGCGGACGAAAGAACTCTCGGTCGAATTGAGGTCGCCCGTACCGTAACGGTTCTGGAAATCGGGAAGGATGAACGGGGACATCACCTCCGTGCTGCTCGAAACGGTCACCGAAGTGTAGCCCGCCTTGCCGCGCTTGGTCGTGACGACGATGGCACCGTTGGCGGCATCCGAACCGTAGAGTGCCGCAGCGGCCGCACCGTTCAGCACCGACATCGACTCGATGTCCTCGGGGTTGATGTCGGCGATGGGATCGGTCGTACCCTGCGAGGCGAACTCCGTGCCGCCGTCGCGGGCCGTCGTGAACATCGGCACGCCGTCGATCACGTAGAGGGCGTTCGAAGACTGCGAGATCGATTTCTGACCGCGCATGACGACCTTCGAGGCACTGCCGACGCCGCCCGACGACGAGTTGATCGTCACACCGGCGACCTTGCCGCTGAGCGAATTGATGAAGTTGACGTCCTTGTTGGCTACGATGTCCTCGGAATTGACCTGCTGCACGTTGTACGACAGCGCCTTTTCCGAGCGTTTGATACCGAGGGCCGTAACCACGACCGCGTCCACATCCACCGCCGACTCCCGGAGCGTAAAGGTGATGTTGGTGCGGCTGCCTACGGCCTGTGCGATCGGTTCGTAGCCTAAATAATTGATTTCTAATACAGCATCAGCCGAGGGGGGGGGAACTTGCAGCGAGAAATCGCCGTCCACGCCGGTACTCGTACCGATCGTAGTCCCTTTGATAATGACCGCAGCGCCGATCACCGGCATACCGGAAGCATCGACGACCTTGCCCGTCACGGTGACAGGCTGGCCGGGCTGTGCGGCAGGAGCTTTCTGCGAGAGTACGATCGACGTATTCTCGACGGCATAAGCGATATCGGAGGATTGGAAAAGCGTATTGAGCACATTATTCAGCGGCGTATCCTTCACATCGATCGACACGCGGCGCGCCACGTCCACATTCTTGTCGTACACGAACAGGTAGGTGGTTTGCTTTTCGATTGCACTGAGCACCTGCTCAAGGGGAGCGTCCGAAACCCGGAGGGTTACCGGTACGGACTGCGCACTTGCCGTGCCCGCGAAAAGGCAGCATACAAGTGTCAAAACAGGCAAGAGAAACCTAACTCTCGCTTGGTTTTTCATTTTCATACGTTGGTCAGTTAATTAGGTTATTGGTTTTTCCGGATCCCCTGCCCTGGTCGGGGGAGGGGTTGTTAAAGGCGCTGTCCGGAGCACGCCTCATCATTCGTCTAAGGTCTGGGGCAATTTTTCACATAAATCTGGGCTTAGGTACTACAATCAGGTTAGGTTGGTCAGTGTATATAAATCATGTCTTTCAGTTCGTTGCGCGTATACTGGAAATCGGCGCTCTGCTGCAAAACCCACAGGGCATGGTCGATACCCTCGGAGATACGGATCTTCCCGGTGAAAAGGTTGGTCGGTATATCCTGGCGCCGCACCTCGATCTTCACGCCGTAATATTTCTCGAACTCATCGAGCAAATCCCCGAACGAAGCGTCGCGGAAGGCAATCAGCCCCTCGCGCCACAGGAACCCTTCGTGCTCGGGTATCCGCCCCAGGATCAGCCGTCCGTTGAGGTGTGTCACCTGTTCGCGCGGGCGCAGCTCGACATGGTTGTTCGTATTGAAGCGATCCGTCACGCGCACCTTACCCTCGACGAGCGAGGCGACGAATTCCCCGTCTTCCGAACGGGCCTTGACGTTGAATTTCGTACCCAGCACCTCCACGTCGCAGGCATAGGTCTCGACGACGAAAGGATGCTTCCGGTCATGCGACACGTCGAAGAATGCCTCGCCCTTGAGCCGCACCTTCCGCTCGCGCCCGACGAAGAAAGTCGGGTAATGCAGTTCGGAAAGCGCATTCATGCAGACCTTCGTGCCGTCGGGCAGCTGCACGTCGATATGCTGGCCTGCCGGGACGGTGATCGTATTGCCCGTCAACAGGAACTTGTCATACATCCGCGAGACATAGATACCCCCTGCTCCCGCAATGACCAGGATGACCGCAGCGTATTTGAGGACTTCGCGTGTCCAGCGCGGCAGGGTCAAAACCTTCGGCTTGCGTGTCGTGCGTCCGGGGTCGGCCAGCATCAGCATCGAATCGAACAAACGGCGCTCGGCAAGCAGTTCCCTGCGGTTGGCCGGATCACGGTCGATCCAGTCGAGGACTTGTTTTTCCTCTTCTACGGACGCGCGCCCGTCAAAAAACCGGTGTAGTAATTCTTTTTCCATGACATAGAGATAACACCCCAGCCGGGGAAATCCCTGAAAAAAATCGCACTTTTTTCAGGGAAAGTCCGGGTGAAGCAAGTTAAACGAATGATTATCAATTGATATAAAACCAGAAAATAAAAAAAGCCAGGTAATCTTTGAGTGCCACGCGCAGGATTTTCATCGCCTTCGAGACTTCGAATTCGACGCTCTTGACCGTAACGTCCATTTCGGCGGCGATCTCCTTATAGCTTTTGCCGTCGAAGCGGCTGCGGATAAAAATCGCGCGGGTCTTTTCCGGAAGTCTGTCCAGCGTCTCGTTCACCAACCGCCGCGCCTCCTCGCTGAACAGTTCCTCGGGGTTGCAGGCTTCGAGGGTCGAGATGCGGGTTCGGAGCATGCGCGCACCGTGGGAGTGGATATCCTCGGCGGCACGCAGGCGGACGCCCTGCGAACGCAGATGGTTCAGGCATTTGTTCTTGACGATCGTGAGCGCGTAGGGAGGGAAGGCGGAGGCGGAAAGCATGTCGCGTTTTTCCCAGGCGGCCATAAAGCTCTCCATGACGATATCCTCGGCCGTGGCTGCATCGGAGACATAAGTGCCCGCGAAACGGATAAACCGTTGTTGGTACTCCCCGAACAGGCGGTTGAACGCCTTCAGATCCAGAATCGTCTCGGATTGCAACTCCATACACTCATTCATTGATAAACAAATATAAGGAAAGTGTTGCAATATCCGCGCCCTAAAAACGCAAAAAATAAACGGCCATACCCGCCAGCGCCAAACTCCGGGTAGGGCAACGCAACAGAATTTATTCCATAAATCCCTGCCATTTATATAATAACACTCCAGCGCGGGAAATCCCTGACAAAAAACCGTTTTTTCCGCACCAGACATAAAAAAAGCTCCCCGAAGGGAGCTTTCAGCCCGAATTGCCAGCCCGTTACCTGGCTTTGGCCTCGCAGTAGGCGCAGCGGCAGGTGCCGTCGGCCGTGCGGTAGAACAATTGGTCGACATCCTCCGTGGCGGAGATGCAACGGCGGTTGGAACACTCCATCTCGTTGACCACATACTCGCCGTTGAAAACCGGAGTCCGTTCGAACGGCTTGTTCCGGTCGGCCCAGCGGAGCAGGGTCAGGATCAGTGCCATACGCACGAACTTACCGTTCTCGACCTGCCGGAAATAGGCCGCGCGCGGGTCGTTGTCCACGGCACGCGTGATCTCGTTCACGCGCGGCAGCGGATGCAGGATGATCATATCCTCCTTGGCTGTCCCGAGTTTCTCGGGGTTGAGCACGAAGCTGTTCTTCACGCGGTCGAACTCCTCCTCGTCGAGGAAGCGCTCCTTCTGTACGCGCGTCATGTAGAGAACGTCCAGTTCGGGCATCACCTCCTCCATGGTCTCCACCTCGCGGAACTCCAGCTTCGAGTTCTCGCTCATCTCGGCCAGCATGTAGTCGGGAAGGCGCAGCTCCTGCGGGGCGATCAGGATGACCTTGATGCCCGAGTAGCGCGACAGCGCCTTGATGAGCGAATGGACGGTGCGGCCGAACTTGAGGTCGCCGCAGAAGCCGATCGTCATGTTGTCGAAACGCCCCTTTTCGCGCTTGATCGTCAGCAGGTCGGTCAGCGTCTGCGTCGGGTGGCTGTGGCTGCCGTCGCCGGCATTGATGACCGGCACCCCGGCATACTGCGAGGCCACGAGCGGCGCCCCCTCCTTGAAGTGGCGCATGGCGATGATGTCCGCGAAGCAGCGGATCACACGTACGGTATCGGCCACGGTCTCGCCCTTCGACACGGACGACGAGTTGGCGTCCGAGAAACCGATGACGCTGCCGCCCAGCTCCATCATGGCCGAGGTGAAACTCAGGCGCGTACGGGTCGACGGTTCGTAGAAGAGCGTCGCCAGCTTCTTTCCCTTGCACGCCTCGCTGTATTTGGCACGGTTGGCGATGATGTCCTCCGCCAGCGCAACGATCTGTTCGGTTTCGGCAACCGTCAGGTCGGTCGGATCGATTAAATGTCGCATATTTTTCTTCTCTGTTTCGGTTTCGGGTTACGTAGTCCTTATCGGCATGCCCTGCCCCCCCGGCTGCGAACGGGCATATCCCCGCACGGCAGGAAAGGCCCGGCCGGGAATGCGCGGCCGCAGCGAACTATTTGTCCATCCAGCTTTCGTCCGAGGGGTTGTCGCGGAACTTCAGCAGCCGGGCCTTATCCCCGGGCTCGATATACCCCTCTTCAGCGGCGACCTCCACCAGCGCATCGAGGTTCGAAAGGCTGTAATTGACAACGCCGGCCTCTTTCAGGCGCTCAAGCCCCTTTTTCATGCCGTAGGTGAAGATCGAAGCCACACCCAGCACCTCGGCACCTGCCTCGCGCAGGGCGTTCACCACCTCGATGCAGGAACCGCCGGTCGAGATCAGGTCTTCGATCACGACGACCTTCTGCCCCTGCTCCAGTTTGCCTTCGATCCGGTTGCCGCGGCCATGGTCTTTCGAACCGCTGCGCACATAACCCATCGGCAGGTCGAGGATCGTCGCCGTGATGGCCGCATGGGCGATGCCGGCGGTCGAAGTGCCCATCAGCACCTCGGCACCGGGGAATTTGGTGCGGACGATCCCGGCAAGCCCGGCCTCGACATGTCCGCGCACGACAGGTGCCGTCAGCGTCAGGCGGTTGTCGCAATAGATCGGGCTCTTGATACCGCTGGCCCAGGTAAACGGCTGCTCGGGGCGCAGGAATACCGCGCCGATCGAGAGCAGGTCTTTCGCAATTGATTTCTCCATGGTAATTTTCGTTTTTCGGTTATTTTTTCAGTTCCCCGGCCACCCACTCGACCCACGGGTCGACGTTATCGGCGAGCGTCGCGGGCAGCGGCAACGGGATGCGCACGTCGGGGGCAATCCCCTCCCGGTCGATGCCACGCCCTGCGGGAATCCGTTTGGAACGGGTGACGGGCACGATCATCCAACGCGCCGTGTCCCGAGGGAAATAAAGTATCTCGCAGTTCGAATAGTCGAGGCACCCCAGCGTGTTGTCCTGTCCGTAGACGGTCGTACGACGGCTGCACGCCCTGATTTCGAGCACCAGCTGCTCACCCGACGAAGCCACCCGGCCGTCGACGATCAGCGCGGCGCGCCGGGGCACCGGCGACACCGAATCGTAATGGATACGGTAGGTTTTGCCCTCTTCGAGAAATTCCCCGGCCGGGGTTCGCTCCATACGCGCAACCTTCCTGCGTCCCCGCTCCGTATTCCCGGCAAACTCCCGGACGTGGGCGATGGCTATATCCGATACGCGGTACTCCATGGCATCCTCCGTACCTTCGTGGTCGTAGAGCAGTTTGAGCAGGGGTTCATAGGCATTGTCGCTCCCGCCCATATTGCCGCGGATGTCGACGACAAGGTTCTCACAGCCCGAGGCGCGGTAAGCCGCGACAGCGGCCCGCACTCCGGCAATTTCGGCATCGGTCAGATCGCACGACGGGAATCGGATCAAATACGTATCTTCGTCCACGCGACAGTGCATGAACTGCGGATCGTAACGCTTCATCCGCCCGGCATAGTCCGTATCGCGGCGCAGCGACTTAGCCCGGTAGGCTTCGGCACCGGGTGTTTGGAGGTGCGAATCGTCGAACCAGCCGAGGTATTCGGCAATGGCATCATAGACATCACGGTCGCCGGAAATCTCGCTTTGCAGCCGCCCTTTCAGTGCGGCGTACTCCGCTTCGCGGCCCGCGGTCTTGTCCGGATAGCCGGCATAGGCGCGTTCCACGACATCGACGGCATAGTCGAAATCGGACACAGCGTCCCCTGCCGGGGTTTGTGCCCCGGCCGACAGCAGGCAAAGCACGGCCGCAGCCGCCAGCGACATTCGCAGCAAGGTCTTCATCGGGCAGGTTCGTATGAATCGGCTCCCCGGATCGGTTCTTCCCGACCGGAGGGTTATTCCAGTGCCGAGCGTAAAATCTTCTCCACCTCCTCGGGATAAACCCCGCCTTCGTGCACCTTCACGCCGTCGACATAGAATGTCGGCACGTAGTAATAGTCGAACGTGTCGGCCAGCGCAGGCTGCTCCGACTCCTCGATCATCTCGATCCCGACGGCAGCCAGCTCGGGGTGCGCAGCCCTGGCCTCTTCGATGTAACGCAGCGCCTTCTTGCAGAAGGGGCAGTTTTTCAGGTAGAAAAGTTTTACCGGTTTCATAACTATACTGTTTAAAAGTAACTTCGCGGATTATCCGCAGAATTCGTCCACACAACGGCGATAGGCAGCCACAGGGTCGGCCGCGGCGGTGATCGGGCGTCCCACGACGATGAAGTCGGAGCCGATCTCCCGCGCACGGGCAGGCGTGGTGACACGCACCTGATCCGCCACGTCACCGTCTGCAAAACGCACGCCGGGCGTGATTGTGAGGAACTCTTTTCCGCAGGCTTGGTGTACCATGCCCGCTTCGAGCGGCGAGCATACCACGCCGTCGAGCCCTGCGGCCTTGGTATTCTGCGCGTATTTCACGATCGTGTCGCCGATCGAAGATGCGATCAGCAGCTCCTGTTGCATACGCTCCTCGCTGGTCGAGGTGAGCTGCGTCACGGCGATCAGCAGGGGGCGCGTACCGTCCTCGCGCGTGAGCCCCTCGAGGGCATATTTCATCATCTCGATGGTACCCGCCGCATGGACGTTGCACATATCCACGTCCAGCCGCGACAGTACGGCCATCGCT
>OLOL01001522.1_pt1 | contig 19518 bp, 11 predicted proteins | sample 1673081 | NCBI WGS metagenome assembly OLOL01 (sample SAMEA3136753, study PRJEB25190) | human gut metagenome
CATTGTAAGTAGGCACGATTACGGTCAGCATTCAAACACTTTCTCTAGGCGATTTGGAAGAATTATAGCCTATTACAATGCAACGATTTCAGTTGCATCCGCCATAAAGAAACTAAAACCGTTGCAAATGAGCGAAAGCAACTAAAATAGTTGCTATAATCGCCATGAGGAAAGGAAGCCTGATGAACAATAGCTATTCGGCCCTCATGGTTGATATGAGACATTCGAGATGTCTTTCGGACAGTAGGAGGCAAAGCGCGCAGGAAGATCTTGCGAACGCTATGGACTGCACAAACGAGCTGTTTAAAACTGAGCTCGAAATGCCGCTTATGTTTAGTGCGGGCGATGAATTGCAGGGCCTATTTCGTAGTACGGCTGGCGCTTTCTTGGCATATAGATTTATCAAGATACTCGTCCAGACGGTTGATCTTAGGGGTGGTATCGGAGTTGGAGAATGGAAAACTCGGATGCAGTCTGCATTGTCGACGGAGCAAGACGGGTCGGCATACCATCGTGCACGCAGAGCAATTGCTGCGTCCGAAAAAGATAAGTACAGTAATTTGAAGATCATTGATGCTTCGGGTGTTTCGCGTGAGAAAGAGCTATGCGCGGCGGGCTGTCTGGAAATAATCGATCGCAGAAACGAGTCGCAGCGTAATTACTGCGAGGTTGTTGAGTTGCTGCGGCCGCTAATGCTGCACGAGGGCACAGACGCGACTTTGAGCAAAAGGTATACTGAACTCTTCGAAACACGTATAGGCAAAAAGTATGGCGCTAAAAGCAATCCGATCGATTGCGCGCCAGTGGCGTTGGGCAGCTCGCTCAACCTCAACGTAGATAGCATCAGGGCTAGTCATGTAGGGCTTGCGGGGCAAATGGGCGTTGCGATGGGGAAGACGAGGCAGGGGCTTGAGAAAAGCCTTAGACTCGCGAATGTTGTAAGAGAAAGAGAGCTGGCTGCTTTCGCCGTTCATTTCCTTAATGAGCTGGAGATGGCATGAGAGTATTCGGGTGTTTCCTTCTGTTTCATATGCTGTTCGACTTTTATTTTCAGTCGAATAAGATGGCAGGCGAGAAGGAATACAGCAGAATTGCCCTTGCCATGCACTGCTTAGTTTACGCGGCCGGCGCCGCAGCAACAGTAGCTCTTCTGTTTGAAGCGAGTGCAACCGCCATTGCTGCGTCCTTTACAGTATTTGCCCTTTCACATTGGATTATCGATGGCAGCCTGAGAAGAGCGTTTGCAGGACTTGACCTTTCGCCGGTCGGTAGTTTTCTGGCCGATCAAGTGCTGCACATTATAATTCTGCTCATATTGAGCGTTCTATGTTGCTATTTGTGGGCCATGCGGCCAATTGCTTCGAATCTCTTGGGCGCTCGTGGAGCGGAGCTCTCTTGGATTTCGACACTGTGCTTTTGTGGACGCCCTTGTAGCATTGTTATTGCAAAGGTGCTCCAATCTCTTCGAAACCCGGGTGTTGAGCAGTCGGCGGATACGACAACCGCACATTCAGGCAAGTGGATTGGAATATTTGAAAGACTGATTGTCGCGGCGCTTTCCCTGCTGAACCAATATTCGGCTATTGCATTTATTTTTACTGCAAAAAGTATCGCGCGCTTTAAGCAGCTGGAAAGTGACAAGGATTTCGCTGAGGTTTATTTGCTGGGTTCATTGGCAAGCGTGTTCTTGGCAATGGCTTCTGCGATCTTATTTAGTTATTTGTTTAGCGGCACCGCTTGTTGAAGTTATTAGAAACGTTAGATAGGTGAAGGATTGAGAGGCCGTCTATGGATGTCCTATCTGTTGAATTCCATCGGGAACTTATTAATAAATTAAAGCCGTGCATACATCGCTTGACTATGCGGCCGGGCTTATTTCGCGGCGATTATTGCGATTCCTTTGATGGGTTCCTTGCTGGAGAGGCGGTATCGTTTCTTTACGTTCGTGATCCGGGTCCGTTGCAAGACATGCTGGAGACTGATTTTATCGACGTGTTTCTTTATGAAAGCGATATTCGTAATTGCTTTTACTTCATTAGAAACGCTGGAATTAGCGCAATGCGAAAAGGGAACAAAGGCCTGTTATTCGATAAGAGCCTATCGAAGAAGGAATTCCTTGACAGTATTTATGAACAGCTGAAGCAAATGGAAGATACTGACTGCTTCTCAAAAGACGAGGCAAGTGATCTTGTTTATGCAATAGGGAACAGTTTGATTGACAGTGAGAGTCCTTCGTTTAAAAGAGTTTTGGGTGGGCACTGATTTTTGAGCCACGCTGCTTTCAGCCGTCGGTAAACACTCATTGGCCAAATGGCAAATAGTCCATCCGGCTTGGCCCACGTCCCCCCAATCTAGTAGACTCTAAACCGTTGCTAGATTAGGGGGATTTTCCATGAGACGCTCCATGAAACGAGTTTCCGGGGCCGCCGCCGTCCTCGCGGTCGCGGCCGCCCTGGCCCTGTGCGGGCCCGCGGCCTACGCCGCCCCCGCCGCGGCGGGGGACACGCAGCCGCTCCCCGGCGAGGCGCAGCCCGCCGGCGGGGAGTCCGGCGCCCAGGCCGAAACCGCCCAGGCCGACGGGGGCCAGGCGGAGGCCGCGCAGTCCGATGGGGCCACTGCCGTCTCGCTGTCCTATTCCGCCCACGTCTCCAATATCGGCTGGATGGGCGCCGTCGCCGGCGGCGAGACCGCCGGCACGACCGGCAGGGGGCTCCCCCTCGAGGCGCTGCGCCTCGTCCTGTCCGACGCCTCGACCGGCGAGCCCCTCGGCGCCGACGCCATATCCGTCGAGGCCCACGTCTCGAACGTCGGCTGGCAGGCCGCCGTCGGCAACGGCGGCACCGCCGGCACCACCGGCCAGTCCCGCGCCGTCGAGGCCCTGAGGGTCAGGCTGTCCGCGGACCTGTCGGCTCGCTACACCGTCTGGTACCGCGTCCACTCCGCGGAGTTCGGCTGGCTGGGCTGGGCGTGCGACGGCGCCGACGCCGGCTCGGCGGGCTACGGCCGCGCCGTCCAGGCCGTCCAGGTCGCGGTCCTGCCCAAGGGCGACCCCGCCCCGGGCGACACTACCTGTCCTTTTAAGAACCGTAGCGATGATCCCGCTTCGATTTCCGTTCGCTCGCATACATCGAATATTGGCTGGATGTCTCCCGTAGGCGGCGGATCTGTTGCGGGGACAACTGGTAGGGGCCTTTCCATGGAAGCTCTTGAAGCCCAGCTTGACTGGTATGGTCACTCGGGCTCCATTGAGCTTCGTGGCCATGTTTCTAATGTCGGCTGGCAGCAGTGGTCTGAGGGGCGCTGTGGAACGACTGGTAAGTCTCAGCGTCTCGAAGCCGTCCAGATTCGTCTAACCGGTGAGGCAGCTGAAAAATATGACGTCTGGTATTGTACTCATGTGTCAGGTATAGGCTGGCTTGATTGGGCTTGCAATGGAGCTGCCGCTGGTTCTGCCGGTAAAGGCAGGGCTATCGAAGCAGTTAAGGTAATCCTTGTGGAGAAAGGTGGAGCAGCTCCCGGCTCTTCGAGCAAGGTTTTTATCGGCGATCTTGACGCCGTTACGGTTTCCGGTTCCGCCGTTTCTGGGGAGAGTCTTGGCTCATTTTCCGGTCAAAAGGCCACGATCGGAGGCAAGGGCGCTAAACTGCTGAGCTCTATTGCCTTAAGCGTTGCTGGCCAAACTGATGGCGGGTCAATTTCCTATGCCGTTATGGATGCATATTCAGGCTGGGGTGCTTCTGTATCGGATGGCGGCGCTGCCAAGGCGGTATCCGGCGCACCCATAAAAGCGATAATAATTTCGCTGAGTGGCCGGTTCGCTGCCAATTATGACATCTGGTATCGAGCATACGATTCCGGTAAGGGCTGGACAGGCTGGACGTCAAATGGTCAGGCATGTGGCGTTTCTGGTGGTTCTTCCGGTTTGTGCTGCATCGATGTTGCACTTGTAAATAAGGGCCAGTCTTCGCCTGGCTCCTCTGCCAATGCATTTATCGAAACGTCTGGAATCGGTCTTGTATCTCAGGCGCACGTTGCTTCTGCGGGCTGGCTGGCTCCCGTTGGTAACGGTGAAACCGTGGGCCAGACGGGTATGTCTCGTTCCCTGCAGGCGTTGTATGTTGCGACGCAAGGCATCGATGCCTCAGTTGAAGTGTCGGCACATGTTGCGAATATCGGTTGGCAGCCATACGTCTCGGGTGCTTCCTATGCTGGCACTGTTGGCAAGGGCCTCGCAATTCAGGCGGTCAAATTAAGGCTGACCGGCAACGACGCTTCAAAATACGATATTTACTACCGTATCCATGCGGCGGATTATGGCTGGCTTGGCTGGGCTAAAAATGACGCTGTAGCCGGCACCGTCGGGCTGTCTAAGCAAGCCGAGGCAATTCAAATTAAGTTGATTGCCAAGGGTTCGTCCGACGCTCCCATTCAAGACCATGCTGCGTTGATCCAGCTTCCCGAGCTATCTGCAAAGGCGAATTGCTCCGGTCTTGGCTGGCAAGCGCCTGTCGGCAATGGCGGTGTTGCCGGAACAGTTGGACAGAACCGTGCGATGGAGGCCATGCAGCTTTCGCTTTCCGAAATCTCCATGAACGGTGGCATTTCGTATTCCGCCCACGTATCCAATATCGGCTGGCAATCTGCTGTCTCAGATGGGGCCACAGCGGGAACCGTTGGACAGGGACAACAAATCCAAGCCGTGAAGATTAACTTGACTGGCGACGTTTCGAATTACTTTGATGTCTGGTATCGCGTCCATGTGTCAAATTACGGATGGCTTGGCTGGACTAAAAATGGATCACCGGCGGGCACCACGAAGCTTGGCATTCCTGTTCAGGCTTTACAGGTAAAGATTGTCCCCAAGGGCGCTTCTGCACCAGGCTCTACGTCTGATTCGTATTTTGAGACCTATCGTTATATGGGGTATCAGACTCCGGGATCTTATCCAAAGGTTAGTTGCAATAGCGTACAGCTTCCTTCGTATTGCACCGGTTATTTCACGTATGTCTCGCCTTCTCGAATTCCTTATAACGCTTCAAGACAGGATTGCATCAATGCGTTCGTCCAGCGTGCTCGGGAATATATTGGGACGCGTTATATTGAGCCTTGGTCTTCTTGGCCGGGGGATGCGGTTGATTGCTCGGGCTTGGTACTGCAATGTCTGTATGCGACAGGCATGGATATGGGTTGGTATAACCCCTATAACCATCGTTGGCTGCCCGAGCAAACCTACAACTCCATGAACTGGTATCGCAACAACACGTTTATGCCGGTTAGCACCTCTGCTTTGCAGAGGGGAGATGTGGTCTACTACCAGGGCCATATTGGAATCTATATCGGAAACGGTCGAATTATCGATTCGTGGCCGGGGATCGGTGTGACCGAGCGTTCGGTCAATGCTCCAGGTCGGGTAATCGGTGCCGCTAGGCCTTTCGCATAGAGTCTGTTGAGGCGCTCCGTTGCAGGAGCGCCTCTTTTTGACTGCATGCTGACTGGTGCTTTTCTAAGCTTTAAATGTCTGTATGGAAGTGCGGTAATATAGCAACCATTCGTGTCTTTACATGTGACCAATGTCTCGGGGGATATACATGAAACGTCTCAAAGCGTCTGCTGCTTTGGCTTGTACGCTATTAATGGGCTGGTCTCAAATCATCCAGCCTTACAGTGCGTATGCGCTGTCGGTCCAGGCCGCCGCTGCTTCGCAGTCGGTCTCGCAAACATCGAACGAGTGCGAATCTCAAGGTACAAGTTCTGTGGGAACGCAGAACGATGCTTCGGATTCTCAGGGTGTAACCGAATGGTATGGTGACGACGCAAATGCTGCTCGTCCTGATGGGGAAACAGATTCTGATTCGGGCGAGCAACTTAGCATTGGCGTCGAAGAGTCTGGTGTTGACGAGTCAAACGGTGAGGTCCCAGCCGATGATTCCACTGAGATGAATTCCTGCGAAACGGACTCTTTGGAACCGAACTCTTGGCGTTTCGAAAACGGCGTGCTTATCGATTCTGACAATGGCGACATCGATGCGCAGTCTTTAACTGACGATCCTTTGCCCAATGGTGCTATTGCGCGCGGTATTGACGTCAGTAATTACCAGGGGACCGTTGATTGGGATATGGTTAAGGCCGCAGGGATTGATTTTGCCATCCTCAGGGTTGGGCCTGTTTATGGAAAGCCTGACGATTCCTTTGAAAGGAACGCTGCTGAATGTGAGCGCCTCAGTATTCCTTATGGCGTCTACTACTACTCCTATGCTCGATCTGTTGCGGATGCAAATAAAGAAGCCGATCGAACGCTTGCTTGGCTCGGTGGCCATCATCCGTCGCTTCCCGTTTATTACGATCTTGAGGATAACTATATCTTGCAGGATCCGAATTTCAGCAAAGATAAGCTCGCTCAGATTGCGCAGGCTTTTTGCAACCGAATGGAGGCCGTTGGCTTTAAGTCGGGTATCTATGCGAACCTTAACTGGCTCAACAACTACTTGGATAGTCCGTCTCTGAGCGGTTATGACCATTGGGTCGCTCAATATAATTGGCGTTGCGATTATGCTGGCAGCTACAGTTTCTGGCAGTATTCAAACAGCGGCAATGTCCCGGGCGTTAACGGACGTTGTGACATGAACTACTGCTTCAACGGTTCTCTTCTGAACGTAGATGACAGCAAGATGCATATTCAGTATGAGGCGCATGTCTCGAATATTGGCTGGATGAGCAGTAAGCGCGACGGATCTACGGCTGGCACAACGGGGCAATCTAAATCAGTGGAGGATCTTAAAGTCAGCATCTTGAATCCCGTTGAAGATGGCTCTGTGCAAATTAACGCCAATGTAAGTGGCATCGGCTGGCAGGGCTGGGACACCCCCTCGGCCTCCGAGGGCGGAACCACCGGCCAGGGACGCGCCGTCGAGGCCGTGCGCCTGAGGCTCACGGGCTCCCTCGCGAAGGGCTACGACGTCTACTACCGCGTCCACGCCTCCAACATCGGCTGGATGGCCTGGGCCAAGGACGGCGAGGAGGCCGGCACCACCGGTATGTCGTGTTCTCTCGAAGCTATTCAGATTAAGCTCATTAAGAAGGGCGCCTCCCATCCTGATGCATCGGGGTATTCCCATCTTGAATTACCTACGGTGACGTATTCCTCTCAGGTGAAAGGTGCTTGGCAGAATTCTGTCCCCGCTGGAGAGGTGTCCGGTACAACCGGTCAGGGAATTCCCATCACCGGGTTTTCAGCTAAAACTACTTCATCTGTTGCCGGCGGGATTAATTATCAACTGCATCTTTCGAATGTGGGCTGGACGTCTGGTAAGTCAAACGGAGTGCAGCTTTCGTCTACCGCTGAATCCAATTCGGTTGAGGCTATTAAAATTTCTCTTTCTGGTGACTTGGCAACCTATTTTGATGTTTGGTACAGGGTCCATGTCGATAACGTCGGCTGGCTTGGTTGGACTAAAAATGGCTCCGTTGCCGGTAGTACTGGCTATGGGGCCCATGTCCAAGCTATCCAAGTTCGACTTACGAGGAAGGGCGCCAATGCCCCCGGGAGCACCGTTTCGCCGTGTTTGTTTGGGGAACCAACCGCGTTTGCAAATCCCATGCAGAAGAAAATTGTAGATCTTGCTCGACAGGTGCCGTCTCCTGGCCCTGGTTTGTGCTCTGAGTGGATTGCGGACATTTATGAGCGTGCCGGATTTAGGAATGTCCATACAGATGCCTGCGATTACTACTGGGATTACTGTAAATATACCGATTATTCTCATTTGAAAGTCGGAATGGTCATTGCCGTTCCTTCGCATACGCATACACACATGGGCAGCATTTACGGTCACGTTTGTCTCTACATCGGTAATAACCAGGTTATGGATAATGTCGGTCGGATCAGGACGCTCGATATGGCGTACTGGTTGAATTATTATTCCACCTCATATAAGCCAAAATGGGGTTGGTATGACAACGTGCCGCTTGCATAGTTGATCGAAGGTCATGTCTTCACACAGGTTCTGGCAGATACTCTGATTAAAACGAACGGATCGTTTTGCAACGGTCCGTTCGTTTCTATTTGAGTGCCATTCGCGTTTTCGGTATTTAAGCAATTGCCGAAACGATAAATAATGATGCTAAAGATGGTCGATTGATGGGGGAGTCGAATGAAAAAGACGCAACGACTGCTAGCAACGGCAATGATGCCATTACTGATCCTTCAGTGTCTTCTGACGCCCCTTTCCGTCTGGGCTGATTCTTTACCTGTGCAACCGGAATCCACTGATTATATCGATAGTTCTGCCAGCAGCTTGGAAGACGAGAGCTTTGTCTTAAATGACGAACAGCAGGGGGTTGAAGTCGAGCAGCCGACTGTGTCAGACAACGATTCTCCCTCATCCGTTTCTAGCGAGCCTGCCTCCAATGCAACTGATTCGGCGAAACCCGAAAATGATGCATCCACTGTGTTTGGCTCTGTTTCATACCAGACTCATGTACAGGATATTGGCTGGCAAGCTCTCGTTTCAAATGGAATGACGGCGGGCACTACAGGCCGTGCTAAGCGCGTCGAAGCCCTCAAGATTAATTTGCTTTCACAGGATGGCACCCCGCTGGGGAATGATAGCATTTCGGTCCAATCTCACATTTCCGGGATCGGCTGGGAGTCTCAGCCGGTGGGTAACGGGCAGACATCTGGAACAGTTGGACGGTCGCGAGCCATCGAGGCGATCAAGCTATCTTTGTCGGGCGGTCTTTCTGATTCGTATGACATTTGGTATCGCGTTCATTCTGCAAATGTTGGTTGGCTTGGCTGGGCCTCAAATGGTGAGCCTGCTGGAACGCAGGGCTATGCTTGTCAGATCGAAGCTATTCAGATTAAGGTGCTTCCAAAAAATGCTCAAGATGCGCCAACGCGAGGCGATGCCTTTAGGGATCATTCTCAGGAACCGCCTACCGTTTCCTATCGATCTCATGTCTCTAATGTTGGATGGATGGGCGCTGTCGCGAACGGAAAGACATCGGGGGTTATTGACTCAAGAAATGCAATTGAGGCGCTGTCGCTTAGCGTTAATTGGTATGGCCGCGGAGGCTCCATTTCCTCTCGCGCACATGTGTCTGGTGTCGGTTGGCAAAGCTGGTCTTCAGGTGCTGTTGGCACGACCGGGCAGTCTCGGTCCATTGAGGCCGTTCAGTTTAAGCTGAACGGCGAGATATCTGCAACTTATGGCATTTGGTACCGTGTGTATGCTTCCAAATTGGGCGGATGGCTGGGCTGGACGTCTAACGGGTCTCCTGCGGGCTCGGTGGGGAAGGGTGCCGCCATTCAGGGTGTTCAGATTTTATTGGTCGAAAAAAGCGGCTCTGCTCCCGGCGATACGTTGAACCATTTCATTGGAGCTACGGATGTTCTAAGCGGGAGCTCGCTTGGTCTTAACGGTAAAAGCCTGGGCTACGTACAAGGCAAAACAATCCTATTGGGCTCCGAGAACGGCTCTGAACCTTTAACCTCGCTCTCCATTTCGTTTGATAATCAAGAGATTTTAGGCTCAATTGACTATTCCGGCTTTTTTGAATTTGGCGGATGGAGCGGTGCTGTTTCTGACGGTGCTGCGCTTAACTCTAAAAACGATGGGCGTGTTCTAAAGGCGGTGAGATTGGCTCTTACTGGAGATTTGTCTAATGCCTATGACATTTGGTATCGCTGCTTTGACTCCAAAAAAGGATGGCTTGGTTGGGCATGCAATGGCGCGGATGCAGGGGCAACGATATCGGGTTCATTCCTTAAGACTGTCGAAGTAAGGATTGTCAGTAAAGGCGGCGGCGCTCCCGGAATAACGGACAGAGCATTTGTTTCCGATACTTCCGCCGATTGCGCTCACGTTGTATATCAGGCTCATTCGGCTAACCGTGGGTGGTCTCCTTCTGTATTTGATGGGCAGGTAACCGGCACAACGGGACAATCGCTTTCTCTTCAAGCTTTGAATGTGTCGTTGTCCGGTGTGGATGACGATTCTCAAATTGAGGCAAGAGCACATGTTGCCAATATTGGTTGGCAGGAATGGCGATCTTCCGGTTATATTGGGACCGTTGGACAAGGATTGGCCATTCAGGCTCTTGAGCTGCGCTTAAATGGTTCCCTCGCGAATCAGTATGACATTTACTATCGAGTTCATTCGGCGGGCTATGGTTGGTTGGGTTGGGCAAAAAACGGCGATTCCGCTGGAACTACCGGGCTTAATATCCAGATAGAAGCTGTCCAAATTGAACTTGTTGCGAAAGGCGGGGATCCAGGCGCGTCGTCTGCGCCCGCGTTTATCACGGCACCAGCCCTAACGCTCCAGGCGCATGTCGCCACGCTTGGTTGGATGAATCCGGTTGGCAACGGCGATGTTGCGGGCACGACCGGTAGGGCACTTGCGATTGAGGCTCTGAAGCTAAATGTCTCCACTAGCGTATCGGGCGGTATAGAGTACTCCGCCCATGTGCAGGATGTCGGTTGGCAAAGCTGGACTTCCAACGGGGATATCGCTGGAACGGTAAGCCGCGCAAAGCGTATCGAGGCTCTTAAGATTAGGCTGACCGGTGGCTTATCGAACTACTTTGATGTCTGGTATCGGGCATATTGCCAAGACTTTGGATGGCTCGATTGGACTTCTAATGGGCAACCTGCGGGCACATCCAAGATTGGATATAGGATCGAGTCGGTTCAAGTGACGATTGTGCCTAAGGGTGCTGGAGCTCCCGGTTCAACTGGGCGTCCGTATACCGATCAGCCTTTGCTGCCTGCCGACATGATGGCCATGCTTAATCGGGCTAATAGATATTCGAGCAATACAAACTGGCTCATTATGGTTGACAGGCAAGCATGCCGCCTTGGAGTTTTTCGTGGACAGCGCGGGTCGTGGAGTTATGCTCAATACTGGACTTGCTCTGCCGGCGCCCCTAGTACTCCAACGCCTACGGGTGAGTATACCGTCACCGGCAAGGGCTACTCGTTTGGACATGGGTATACTTGCTACTACTATACGCAGTTTTACGGGGACTACCTGTTCCATTCAATACCGTATTACCAGGGAACTTTTAATCCCATGGACAGCCGGATGGGAATGCATATTTCACAAGGCTGCGTGCGTTTGCCCATCGATCGCGCTAAATGGATTTGGGATAACGTGCCTCGTGCTACCAAGGTGGTAATCTACTAGTTACTCCTGTAAACGCCGAGAGTTTGTTAGGGGGCCCTTTCCTGTTGCCGTTGACTTGGCAACGGAAAGGGCCCTTGCCTTTGGATGGGGCTTCTATTTCTTCGTTCACCTAATTGGTGGCCTTAATGAAGCTAACTCCCGATAGTATGGTTATTGACGGCTGTCTATCTAGGAGGCGATTCTCTTGAAAAGGCAATTTAGAGCATTTGTTGTTCTGATTTCCTGCTTCATGTCGATGCTGCTTTTGAGCCCTTTGGCTTGTTGGGCGGATCAAGATATTGGTGCCAACGAATATGAATCCGTTCCAGAGACACAATCCGACTCCTCGGATCAAACTGCTGCTGCAGCCGATGAAACGGCGCCTTCGATTGATGTTGCCGTGGAGCCCAAAGAGGCGGCCCCGGACGTCAGCTATAAATCTCACATTTCAGGCATTGGCTGGGAGTCGACGTTTACATCGAATGGTTCGACCTCTGGCACAACGGGCCAGTCTCGTAGGCTTGAGGCGCTCAGGGTTACTCTCCCTAATTCAGAAGACCTTGGTATCGAATACCGCTCTCATGTTCAAAATGAAGGCTGGCAGGATTGGGTTTCTAATGGAGCCGTCTCCGGCACAACGGGAAAGGGCCTTCAGATTGAAGCCGTCGAGCTCAAGCTGACGGGTGAAAGAGCAACTTCTTATGACCTGTATTATCGCGTTCATGCTTCTAATTTCGGTTGGCTTGGATGGGCCTCAAATGGGTCGACTGCGGGAACCACCGGTTGGTCTTATGCCGTTGAAGCAATACAGATCGTCATTGTAAAGAAGGGCGAAGCGGCGCCCGGCGATACTGCTGGAGCCTATGTCCCGTATGTCTTTAATTGCTCTCTTTCTCAGGTTGGGGAGACGACTAAAGTAACCCTGAATATTCCGCAGGTCGAGGATATAAAACGACTCGGTATTGCCGATTCGGTAAAGGTGTCTGGCTTCATGTCGTATGGAGGGAAGGTTACCCGATCTGTTTCCAGCACGATTGCATTCGGAGACCTGGGCTCTAGCTCCAGTGAAATTGACTTTAGCGATTATGGTCCGTTTGACGTTACGTTGCAGTATTTGAAGAACGGAAACATCGTTCATGAGGACCATCAGTCAATTGGCATTTCTGCGAGCGAGTACAACCTTGCCCCTTTGAGTGCTTCTTTCCCCGTTGTTCTCTATTCGCTATCTTTCTGGGATATCAGCACCTCTTCTGCTGGAACGACCATTCCGTCGATCGTAATGCTCGATCGTCCAGGTGCCTATAACTGGAACTCGCTTCCATCCGGGATGTATGGTCTTCCGTATCTGACTCATGAGGAAAATGCTTCTAGTTCGAGCTATCAGGCGTTCGCGGATTATGTCGCTGCTCTCTATAAAATCAACCCCAAGGCAAAGTTCAATCTGTATATCAATGACATCACCTGTTCGTTGATTCATAGGATGATTTACGCCAATAAGATTCCCACTGGCCAATACTCCATTCGGCTGTTGTCGGATGGATCTGCCACGTATGTTTTTACCAACGAGGCTTTCGATGTTAAGGATCCAGATTCTAAGCAAGCGGAGCTGATTGCTTTATGGAACGCTGCCAAGAATAAGGAATACGAAACCGGTGAAGTCTCAATGTCGTATAGCGATTATCACGATCACTGGGATTCTATGTATGCCGTGCTGAGTATTGAGCCCGGCACTCAGTGGTGGATGACTCGAACGAATCTGTTTACGAGCGGTGACGATAATGCCTTTGCGAATAAGATCGCATCCGATCCTAACGTTAAGAAGATGAACGTTTCGAGCATGCTTACGAGCCTGCAGAATAGGGGAGAGTACACGGTCCAAGCGTTTAAGGCTCTGTACAACTTTAACGATGGTTATTTTGATGCGGCTACTCAGCAGGGCAAAAAGGTAATGATGCTGCTTGGAACGTATGTTACTTACGAGCAGAATTTTGACGACTATGCCAACTTGACCGAGGTTATCTATGGCGATGACTATTTGTATTATTACAAGGGGCATCCAAACACGCCGACGGGCATGTATCCCCAAAAGCAGGAACAGCTTGACCGTCTGAGCATTACCGATGTCGATTCTTCCGTTGCTGCAGAGCTGATTCTCTTCTTTAATCCGGAGATCGGTCTGTCTGGATATGGGTCTAGTACGTATAACTCGGCCAGCGCCGATGCTGCTGGTGGACTTTGGAATTCAACGAAGGCCGAGGCCTTGAAGCCGGGTGCCGTTATCGATTATTCGATTATGGATTGGTTTGCTTCTCCGGTTACCGAAGACACGGATGCTGCAATCAGATCCCTTTGCAAGCAGGGTGACTCTTGCTATCTCGTAGAATTTTCGGATTCCATCCTTGCTTCGGCAAATTACGACTTTGCTATTTATTCGCACAATAGCGGCGCTCTGACTTATTTCAAGAAGGACGAGTCGGGCTACGACGTCGTCAAGGTGTCACGAGGCTCGCTTGATGTTTTGGCAACTTCGCATGTTTCGAATGACGGTTGGCAGTCGGCTTCCAAGGGCGGAAATGTTTCTGGCACCGTTGGTCAGTCCAAAGCTGTCGAGGCTATAACTCTCAATCTGCAGAATGCTCCCTACGATGGCAGCTTGGAGTACAGGACGCATGTTTCCGATTACGGTTGGCAAGACTATGTGAAAGAGGGAGAAGTCTCCGGTACTACTGGTCAGAGCAAGTCTGTCCAGGCTATCCAAATTCGACTTACTGGTGAGATGGCCAATCGTTATGACGTTTACTATCGCGCTCATGTTCAGGACAAGGGCTGGCTTGGCTGGGCCTGCAATGATCAAGTTGCCGGAACGACTGGGTTTGGCTTGAGGCTCGAGGCATACCAGGTCGTTTTGGTTGAAAAGGGTTCGCCTGCACCAGGGGATACGAGTCAGCCCTCTATTCAGAAAACTATTTCAATAAAGGCTCATGTTTCAAATCTTGGTTGGCAGGAACCTGTTTATGAGGGCATGACGGCGGGCACAACTGGTCGAAATCTTGCTGTTGAGGCGTTGGCTATTAGCAAGCCCGAACTCGGGTATTCCGGTAACATCGAATATCGAGCTCATGTTCAGAATATCGGCTGGCAAGAGTGGGTCAAGAACGGCAAAGCTGCTGGCACTACGGGAAAGTCTCTATCCATAGAGGCTGTTGAAGTTAAGCTGACGGGTGATCTCGCCAAGCATTATGACGTTGTCTATAGGGCGCATGTGCAGGGTAAGGGTTGGCTCGATTGGGTTAAATCGGGCGAGTGCGCAGGTACAACTGGAGAGGCCCTACATATGGAAGCGATTGAGGTTAAGTTGGTTGATAAATAGTAAGTGATGCAAGTCTATCATCTATCCGCTATTGCAGTAATTCAGTGGTTTAGTCCAACTGTATTAGTTTAATCTTGAAGGAGTTTATGATTTTTCGTAAACTCCTTTAGTTTAGCTACTAATTAATTATAGGGACTCGTTTATGAATTCATGTGCAAAACGATGCAAGTTTTATGGCGTTTTATTTGCTGTAATGTTTGTGGCTGCGTTATTAGTCGCAATTTATTATTGCAATTTGAAAACAGGGTTTCATGTTGACGAGCTGTGGACTTTCGGTCTCTCGAATAGTTTTTATTTTCCACATATTTTTTGGGAAAACAATATGGATGCCAACTGGATGGATCCTACGTTCATTCAGTCTTATTTGACAGTTGATACAGGGCATGTGTTTCGGTTTGATTCGGTTTTATATAATCTGAGTAATGACGCACATCCTCCTCTCTATTTTTTCATTATTCATACCGTTTGCTCACTGTTTCCGAATGAATTTAGCAAATGGTTTGGCTTGGTTCCTAATCTATGTTTCTATTCACTCAGCTTAGTATTTTTATTTAAGCTTTCTTACAAAGTGTTTCAGAGTAAGCCAGTCGCCCTAATTTTAATGGCTCTTTGGGCTTTCTGTCCCATAGCGTTAAATCTAGTGACCTACATTCGAATGTATCTGTTATTGGTGACACTTGCCCTAGCATTTCTTGATGCGTTATTCGATATGTTTAACGCTTCCTTCGCCAATCGATCGGTTTATTTCCGCCTATTTGTTATTTCTTTATTGGGGTTTTTAACTCATTTCTATTTCTATATTTATCTCTTTTTTGTTTCCTGTTTTTTTACTATTTATTTTTGGGCAAGAAAAGGGTGGAGGTTCTCCTTTAAATATGGAGTCACGATTGTCTTATCGGTTTGTCTGTCATTTATCATATTTCCTCCAGCATTAAGCAACATGTTTGGGAATCACTATGTCGAATCGGCCTCATCGCAATCAGGGGTAATGGTATTGCTTAGACGAATTTGGCAATTTCTAGGGTCGTCGTCCGTTGATTTGTTCTTCGGATCAAGGCTTCTTTTGATTGCCTGCTTCTGTTTGTCAATTGCCCTTTGTTTCTACTTGCTATGGAATAAAAAAATTAATCGTGAGCATCCTGAGTCGATTTATATAGTTTTATTATTTAATTCATCCCTTGTTTTTTACGTCACAGCTTGCTATGTATCTCCTTTTACTTCGTCAAGATACATATGCTTGGCATATCCAGGATTACTGTTATTTGGATTTGGAATGTTCTTGTATCTATTTAGATATTTGCAAATTCGCTATAGAAATAATGCTGATTTCAATTTTCGGGGCACTATTTTAGTTTCTGTTGTATTTGTTTGCGCAATTATTGCTGCAGATTCTGTTTTCTTTTCTTCTAATGCTTTGTATTTATATCCGAAATCTGCTGACAATGAAGCCGCAGTAGAGAAGTACGCGGGTTCAACGGGGCTCTTTGTCTCTTATGATTACTATCAGCTGACTGCGAAGCTACTAGAAGTTGCCAAATTGTCTCGCATTCATGCGCTGATTCCTGATCAGAAAGCTATTAGCAGTTTTTGCGATAGAAATTATATTGATTCTGATGATCTGGTTGTTTACATGAATAATCACGACTGCGAAGAAGAGGTTCTTTCTCAACTGAAAGATGAACTAGGATATAGTGGTTTTAAAAAACTGCCTGGATATACTCAAATCGATGATGGAACCTCTTGTTTTGTTTATGTCCTTTATAGATAACAGTAGGAAAAGGGTCTTTAATGAAACGAGATTCGGTGATTCAATTTCTGAAGTTTTCGATTGTTGGACTTTCAAATACAATCGTTTCTTACTTAGTCTACGCGGCACTCCTTTTTATTGGAGTGAACTATATTGTCGCCAATATAGTTTCATATTTTGCTGGTGTCATCAATTCCTTCTATTGGAACAATAAATATGTTTTTGATAATGAGAGATCGGATTTGAGTTCACTTATTTCAAGTTTTTCCAAGCTACTTGCTTCGAGTGCTTTTACTGGATTGATTATCAACAACATCCTTTTGTACTTTTGGGTTAGTGTGCTTGGAATTTCTTCTATTCTTGGTCCACTGCTTAACTTGTTTGTAACTTATCCTCTTAATTATATTTTAAGTAAGTATTGGGCATTTAAGTGATAGGTGCTTGCATGACAAAGATGGACATATTGCCGATTCTCTATCTCGTGGTTCCTTGTTATAACGAGGAGAGCGTTTTGCGGGAAACCTCTAAAAGGCTTTTTGAGAAGTTTTCCACTTTAGTAAAATTGTCTCAGATTAATGCGAACAGTAAGGTTTTGTTAGTTGACGATGGGTCATCCGATAAGACTTGGGAGATCATCGAAAGTCTTCATCAGTCTAATTCCTTATTCTGTGGACTTAAGCTCTCTAGGAATTGTGGCCATCAGAAGGCTTTACTTTCTGGGTTACACAAGGCAGCGGAGTTTGCTGATTTAATAGCATCGATGGACGCTGATTTACAAGATGATATCAATGCGCTTGATGAAATGGTTTCAAGAGCTCGCGAAGGCTATGAAGTTGTATATGGTGTACGAAATGATCGTTCTAGCGATTCCTTTCTAAAACGTTTTACCGCACAGTCTTTTTATCGCTTACAGTCTTCGTTGGGTGTCGATGCTGTTTATAACCATGCTGACTATAGATTGATGTCCAAGCGTGCTGTTCTTGCATTGTCTCAATTCCGTGAGGTTAATCTATTTCTTCGTGGTTTGGTTCCTTTAGTTGGTTTCAAATCTTGCTGCGTGTATTATTCGCGAGGGAAACGGTTTGCCGGCGAATCTAAATACACGCTCGGTAAAATGCTGTCATTTGCTTTTGAAGGTATAACGTCTTTTAGTACTAAACCGATTAGGATAATTACTCTCACCGGTTTAATCATTTCTATTTTTAGTTTATTTGCACTTGTATATCTTTTAATTGGTCATTTTATTGGCGATGTACAAGTTGGCTGGACAAGCATTATTATGTCAATTTGGTGTCTTGGCGGACTTCAACTTTTGGCTTTGGGTGTCATCGGCGAGTACGTTGGAAAGACTTATATGGAGACGAAGCATCGTCCTCGCTATTTTATTGAGGAATTTTTGTCCGATAAGGAGGACAAGGATGCCTAAAGTTAGTGTGTTGATGCCTTGTTTTAATGGTGCTAAGTACATTTTGAAGGCAATTGATTCGGTGTTAAGCCAGTCTTTCCGCGATTTCGAATTATTAATCTTCGATGATCAGTCAACTGATGGAACATTTGAGATTGTTTCCAAGCTAACGGATTCTCGAATTAAGGTATTTAGAAACGCCAGTAATCTCGGTCTTGTTGGAAACTGGAATAATGCCATTGAGAAATCTTCTGGCGAGTATATTCATTTCCTCTTTCAGGATGATATTTTGTTACCCGGGGCTCTTGAGTCTGAGGTTGCAGCACTGGATGCTAATCCAAAGTGCTCCCTCTGCTTCAGCGCTTCATGTGTTATTGACTCGAATGGTGCCATTACAATGAAGAGGAGACCTTTTAAGCGGGATATGGTTTTAAAAGGCTCTGATTTTGCCCGCAAGACATTTCGAACTCATAATATCTATGGAGAGCCTTCTAATGTCATGTTTCGTAGAGATTGCTGGCAAAAAGTTGGACCCTTTAATGATTCTTTGTGTTACTCCCCTGATTGGGAGTATTGGATTCGTCTATCACTTAATAGTGATGTCTGCTATCTAGACTCAATTTATTCCTATTTTAGAGTGTGCAACGAATCTACTACGAACTCACTTTTTAAGGATAAAAAAGAGCAATTGAAACGCGATGAGTTTGATTTTGTGCGAGCAATCTGTTCACTCGATGGTATCAATATATCGTCGGTTGATTTAACCGCTCGTAAATTGTCGCTCTCAATCAGGAACATTGCTAAACGGATTTATTTTTCCGTTCACTGACTTTGGAAGTGATTGAATGAAAGGCATCATCCTCGCAGGCGGGTCCGGCACGCGCCTGTACCCGCTCACGCTCGTGACCTCCAAGCAGCTGCTGCCGGTCTACGACAAGCCCATGATCTACTACCCGCTGTCCACCCTCATGCTGGCGGGCATCCGGGACATCCTGGTCATCTCCACGCCGACGGACCTCCCCAACTTCGAGCGCCTGCTCGGGGACGGCTCGCGCTACGGAGTGAACCTGTCCTACGCCGAGCAGCCGAGCCCGGACGGCCTGGCGCAGGCCTTCACCATCGGCGAGGAGTTCATCGACGGCGAGCCGTGCGCGCTGGTGCTCGGCGACAACATCTTCTACGGCAACGGCCTGTCGCGCCACCTGACGCGCGCCGTGCAGAACGCCGAGTCGGGCCGCGCCACGGTCTTCGGCTACCACGTGGACGACCCCGAGCGCTTCGGCGTCGTGGAGTTCGACGGGGAGGGCAGGGCCGTCTCCATCGAGGAGAAGCCCGAGCGCCCCAAGAGCTCCTACGCCGTCACCGGCCTGTACTTCTACCCGGGCGACGTCGCCGCCAAGGCGCATGAGGTCAAGCCGTCGGCCCGCGGCGAGCTGGAGATCACCACGCTCAACCAGATGTACCTGGAGGAGGGGACGCTGTCCGTGGTCACCCTCGGCCGCGGCTACGCGTGGCTGGACACCGGCACCATGGAGAGCCTGCACGAGGCCGCGGAGTTCGTCCGCGCCGTGGAGCACTCCCAGGACCTTCCCGTGTCCGTGCCCGAGGAGATCGCCTGGGAGAACGGCTGGATCACGACCGCCGAGCTGGAGGGGGCCGCGAAGGCCTACGGCAAGTCGGTCTACGGCCGGCACCTCAAGAAGGTCGCCGCCGGCGAGATCGTCAACAGCCCGCGCGAGTACTAGGAGGAACCCCATGTCCGAGATCTTCGAACCCCACAACATCATCGTCACGGGCGGCTGCGGCTTCATCGGCAGCAACTTCGTGCACTACG
>OLOL01001529.1_pt1 | contig 19478 bp, 14 predicted proteins | sample 1673081 | NCBI WGS metagenome assembly OLOL01 (sample SAMEA3136753, study PRJEB25190) | human gut metagenome
CTTGAACCCGGTAGAACAAATCCTCCTCTAAAATTCTCGGCATTCCGTTTGGTGTTTCCGTTCCTTTGTAAATATAAAAACCGATATATCTCCTGTTGGTCAGCATTTTGCTTAAGCTGTTCATACTGAAATCTTTGTTTATTGAGGTTTTTACTCCCCGGCGCTGCATATCTTTTACAATAGAGGTTTTGGTTTCTCCGGCTGAGTATCTTTCAAATATTTCTTTCACGATTGCCGCGCCTTCGGGGTCAACGCTGAAGGTTCTGTCTGCGTTCACTTTATATCCGAGTCCGGGATTGCTGCCGTTTGAAAGGCACTTTTCAGCATTTATATCCATACCTCGCCGTATTTTCTGAGAAAGCTCGGCGGAATAGTATTCCGCCATACTTTCAAGCACACCCTCAACAAGTATTCCAGACGGATCGTCTGCAATATTTTCCTTGGCGGAAATCACTCTGACTCCGTTCTTTTTCAGCTTTGCCTTATTGATAGCGCTGTCAAATCGGTTTCTTGCAAATCGGTCAAGCTGATAAACGATAACCCCCTCGAAGGTATGTTTATCGCTGTCCATCAACATTCTTTGCAGGCTCGGCCGATTATCGTTTGTACCCGTCTGCGCACGGTCAATATATTCCCCGACTACATTCATTTGATTTGCTTCTGCGTAAGCATAACAAACCTTTAGCTGCCCCTCAATAGACTGCTCAGTTTGGCTGTGACTTGAAAACCGAGCATATATTACTACATTCATAATTGCCTTCCTTTCAAATATAATTTCAAGCTTATTTTACCGAATACACTTTTTATTGCAAATATGCAAATTGCCCACCGCCAAAATGACGGTGGGCTTTTGAGTTAATCCTTTACTTGTTCCTTGATCCAATTTTCATAATATTGTTTACCTTCCTCGCTTTGATAAAATTGTTTGATTTCCGATGATAAAAAGAGCGCAAAGGAGGTCAATAATTTCTTGTCAAACTCACACTTAGGAATTGGAGTTTTACAATTTTCCTCCATCAGACACCCTCCTTATCTCGCGTTGCGATTATGCTGACGGTCATATTCTCTTTTGACAAGCTTAAGCAGGTATTCCAACATTTCAGCCGGTGTCATAGAGGACGGTACATATTTGCGAATATCGTTCATCGGGATTTTCAGCTTTTCAATTTGATTGGGTTTAACCTCTGCCATAATTTCAGCTACGGCATCGTAGTCAAGTGTGCCTTCTTCAAAAGCGGCGCGCATACGGCGAGACTGTGCGTGGGACGGAAAGCTTTCCGTTTCGTCAATGCGGTCAATGACATCTCTTTGTGCTTCTTCATTTAAGAAAGATAATTCGTAAGCAGGGAGCATTTTCATTTTACCGCTATCTACAAACGCTTGAAGTTCAGGAACGAGATAGGTCAGGCGGATTAGGCGTTGCACGGTTTTGTAGCTGTCGCCGCTGTCTACCCCGACTTTTGCGGCAGTACGGTTGTTTTCAGACCTCGGGACATTCTGTCCCAAGGTTTTGCCTTGGTGAGATAATGCATCCGTTTTCATCCGGTAAGAACGAGCCTTTTCCATAAGCGTCAGGTTTTCTCTTTGGCAGTTTGAATCAACCATCAAGATCGTGGCTTGGTCACGGTCGATAAAATGAACAACCGCCGGGACTTCCTTCATTCCAAGAAGCTCGGCGGCGTGCACTCTGCGGTGTCCGGATATAATTTCGTATTCATCCTGTTTATCCTCAAGCGGGCGGACGATAATGCGGTTTAGAAGTCCGTATTCTTTTATACTCTCGACAAGCTCCGTCATTGACTCATCATCAAGCACCTTGTAGGGGTGATCCTCAAAGGGGTGAAGCTTTTCAAGCTTAATGTTCATAAGCTTCGGCTTAGGTTCTTTTACTACCTTTTCGGCAGACGTTTTCGTTTCTTTCATAAGGTTTCTCCTCCTGATTTTAATTTCTTTTTGTCTGCCGTTTCTGTTGTAGAAAATTGTATATATAAAAATATGCTTGAAACGGCAGCGTAGTTTGTTAGTTTCATAATTACTGCCTTTCAAAGAATTTGTTTGTGGGTGTTAATTGCCCATTAAGGTCCACGAATATATAAGCCGGTAAACAATATACTATATCGTCCTTTCATAAGTTTTTCTTTCAATTTGATATTCCCTGTCAAGTAAATCAATAAGGCGGGGCGACTTATTATAAATCTGCTCCGCCTGTTTAAGCCTCTTGCGCAACGGCGTAATGCGCTCGGTTATGGCCTTGCGCTCATCCTTGTACTGTTGTTTTCCTTCCGGTGTTTTTGCTCGACGGCGCTTGTTATCGGTAAGGGCGCGGATGCGTTCAAATTCGTTTATTTCCGCTTTAGTTGTGTCAATATAATTTTTGATATCCGTCATTGTATTGAGCTTTTCAGCTTGCAAAAAGCGGTATTCGCTAACATACTTCTTTACATTGCGTACCTCATGCCGCAATTCAACATCTGCAATAACAAAATTTTTTACTGTTCTTGCTATTTCAAACAATGATAGGATGATATAAAATACCGCGCTGACAAGTACCTTTGACGGATCTTTGGCGTGATCTACGGTAAAATCAAGTTGGTTCATTAGTTTGATAATGGGTGCTTGCTTTGCCTTGTACGGCAGATGAGTGTTCCATTCGTCATAGAAGTAATATTTGCCTTTGTTTTTAGAGAAGCACACCTCAAGGGTTGTTTCGGTAATCCCGATGCTTTTAAGGCGCACGGCTCTGTCCCACCCCTTATGCTTAATAGATAACCGCCGCCAGTCGATAGAGTAGCCGAGTCCCCATAGCTGCCGTTCAAATTCCGAGCCGTTTGATGAATACTGTAAGCAATAGTCAATATCCTTTTTCAACATATCCCGGTGCGTCACTTGCCCGTTTCTGTGCGCCCAATATTCCTTCTTTTGCCCTTTGCTGTAAAAGTTGCTGTTTTCAAGAACAGATAAACCGTGCTCTCGGCAAACCTCATCGGATACCTTTCGCAGCTCCAAATGATCACCGATTTTGTTCTTGAACTTTGAGCCGTCCTTGAATGACACTGGATTCACAACAAAATGGCAATGGATATTATCTGTATTCAGATGGACGGTAACAAGTACCTGATACTGGTGTCTCGCCTGCCGGCTCGGTCGGTGCTTCTGATTGCTGCTGCAATCAGAGGTCTCCACCGGAGACCCGCACCCCCACATACGCCTTGCTGTTTCCTTTCCGATTTCAAATGCTTTTTCAGGTGTGACTTCGTCCGACTTAAAGCTCTGTATTCCGTGATAGGCAACAACCTTGCCCCTCATACCAAACCGCCGCTGTATGGCTATCATCTCGGTATAGGCGTTTTGCTTTGAGCAGTTGATACCGCCGACAAAAACCTGCTTGTCCGTTTTATTATCGTTTTCTGCGTAGCGTAAGGCAGAATATAAATCCTTGTCAAGATATTCTTTCGGTGTGGTTTTATCGGGATTATCGGCGTAGTCCAGCGTAGCCTTTAAGTTTCCGTAAACCGGCCAGAATCCGGTGACAGCCATATTTCATCACGCTCCTTTCCGGGCAATAGCAAAGTTTCGGATATTTCTTTTAGTAGATTGTAGATTTGGTTATTTAGTTTTGAAGAAGTGGATTTATCCTCCAAGCTGCCGATTTTTTCAAGTAAAACAAAAAGAGCATCCGGCGGAACCGTTTTCGGTTCGTAGCCTAACGCTCTTTGTCTTACATACTCGGTTGTGGATATCCCGCACTTTTTTGCTGTTGCCTTGATTTTTTGCTTTTCTTTATCCGTAACTCTTACGGATATTCGTATATCTTTTCCCGTATAGTATCAGCTCCTTTCTCACGGGGGATTGGGGGGCTGCGCCCCCAAAGAGTCAGCCGATTTCGGCTGTGATTGGGACTTTCGCGGCACACAAAGTCCCTGCTTGCTAAGGTGTGAGACACACCTTAATCTTTAATGGTAGTTTTGCTTTTTATACCCTCATAGGCATTACCTCTTTTCTGAAATTTTATATAATAAAAGACCGACTTTTCAGCCGATCCGATATTATTCCTTTTCGGAAGCGGTTTCCGAAATACATTAAACATCCCAGCTTTTTGTTTTTCTGACGCGCCGTAAATATGCCGCTATTTCTTTCACGGTGTTGCCGTTGTGATAAAATCTTGCTGCCAGCGTTGCCGCCTCCACGATGGTTTCTTCGCTATATCCATCCTGTGCATACATACGTCCGAGCTGCTCTATAATTTCATCCTTTTGAATACATAAGCACTGACCCATCTTAAAAATTTCTTCAAGATAGGGTATTTCTTTGTGTTCCTCTAAAATTCCGAATACAGCGGCACGGTAGTATTGGTTGACATGAGTTCTGTGCGTGCGCCCGTCAAATATTTCTAAATCTCTGCCTATGCCTTCCATGTGGTCGCGCTTGTAAACGGTAGGTCTTCCGCGTTTCTTCTTGTTTTCGGAAGCGGCTTCCGAAAATCTTTTTTCTGTGCTTTGCCTGGTTTCGTTCAAATTGATTTCCTCCCGGTTAAAATATTTTTCTTTCTATCCATATACAGTACAAAGCGAAAAACGAAAAATGTTCCTGAGTTTTGAAAAAATTTTTTAGGCTTTTAAAAAAATATTTTCGGATATAAAAAACGGCGATGCTCCTTTTTTCGGGAACACCGCCGTAGATTTTTGCTTGTTCAGTTTTCAAAGCCTATGAATTTTTTAAAATCCTTATTCATTGTTTTCATACGCTTGCTGACTGCGCTGTGGGTTTTGTAACCGAGCCGATCGGCAATTTCTTTTTGAGTAAGTCCTTTTTCCGAAAGATAATATATCTCTTTATCTGTGCTGTTTAAGGTTTTTGCAAACTCATCACGCAGGAAAATATACCGCTGTTCTTCAGCAGGATCATTTGCGAAAAAGTTTTTTACCCCCTCAATGTTTGTAGTTTCCTCCTCCGACAACTCGCTGAAAAAGAGCGGCGCGCCGAGCTTGGTTTTGCAATGAGTCCACTTGTCGTAGAAGTTAATTTTGTCTTGGTTCAACTGCTCCGAAAAATCTTCGTGCTGCGGAATCTTTTTTGAGATGCCGAAAATTTCCGAAACCTGTTGACCTTGCATAACCGTTTCAATCAACGTCTCGTCAATCACTCCGGCAACTTTTTCAACAACCGTATGTATTTCTTCATCGGTAAGATCGTCAGCCTCTTTGCCTACCGATTTTGCATAACAATCAAGGCCCAGCATAACCGGTTCTTCATACATTTCAAAAAATCGGTCAACATATTCGTTCAGCATTTCGGGATCTGTATAGATTTTTGAAATCTCTTCGGAAAAATAATCCGCGTCGGCGTTCTCCAAAAAGTTTACCGGATAATCTTTGGAGTAGTTTTTCATCTTTCGGTTTACACCGAGCGGACGCAAATTCCCGAGCCAATAGTCTCCGAAAATCCTTTTGGCGCGGACAAAAATCTCAGACCGCTCAGCGCTAAAATCATATTCGCGATCAAGAGTCATATTGGCTGTAAAATCATTTTTCTGAAAAAATGATTGAAGCTCGGTTAATTGCTCAGGAGTGAATTTGATTTTCTCTTTCATAGTTTCACCACTTCATGTATTGCTTTTCGTACCTTTTTTTATGTGATAAGAGATATTGTTTTTGCTGCAAAACTCAATTACAATATTGGCGCATCTGTTAAAGAACTCTTTGTTTTGTTTGTATTCTGTAACAAGTTTATTATAATGCATTCTGCCAAAAATAATTTTATCAACGAATCCAACTGCTTCGAGAATATCTTCAAGATTTTGCTCTATTATATTCGGAGTAGGATATGGTTCAATACTCACCCATGTATAACACCCCGCATCGTGTAAATTACGTAATGCAGCAATTCTTTCGGCAAAATGAGTTGTATTAGGCTCAAATTTTTCTCTAAAATCTTCATCTAATGAAACGAGGGTAATACCATACTCGTTTTTCTTTGAAAGCTGAGACAGTTCAATAGGGGAAACACCTTTTGTCAACGTGGAACATTTAATACCGGCATCATTGAGTTTTCTTATTATTTCAATGCTCATTTGAGATATTTCGGGATATCCTACCATAAATGGATCAGTCGTAAAACATAGATGAACAGAATTAATTTTTTCTCTGAGTTTCGGGATTTCTTTATCGAGGATTTCCAAGGCGTTTTCTGCAAGTTTCGGTTCGCACCAATCCTCGTATGTTTTTACTTTGCCAAAACGCTTTGCCATCTGCATAGCATAGCACGGATATTTACAGCCGTGTGAACAGCCTTGTACATGGTTTAATGTATAATCTCCATACTCTACACCGGTTTTATAGAGCATAGATTGTCGCTTAATTGTTTTCATATAGCACCCTTGTTTTAGTTTTTAATAAAAACCACATAATCATCCAACCCTTTCGGTATTGTTGTTGTATATAGATTTAATTCACGCTTAATTTCGTTTTTATATCCTTCACTTGGAAACACAGGATGTTCGTCTAAATAATGATATATTTCGCTTAATTTAACACTACCTCTGGATCCAAATTGCTCAAATATATCTTTTGCAATATCTTTTACATAGTAGCATTCGTCATCTGTTGTCGTAGAGCATAAACCGTTGCCATCAAAATCCAATGTCAGCTGCTTTTCTTCGCCATGCGTGTTTTTTAAAGAAGATTTGTCACCGAATGTTTTCCATGCAACTTTCTTAAACAATTTCAAACCTTCAATATTTCCGGAAACATGAATTAAATTATATACTAATCCATTTGTTCTGTTAAAAAACGGGAAAGAAGCAATATATCTTTTGCTTTTTGAAAATTCTGTTTTTTTCTTGATTATTTCAAGTATTGCCTTATTCAAATCTGTTTTACTGCTTATGGAAATAATTGATGCGATATCTTGCTGATAAGTTTCTTGATATTTTTGAATTGCTTTTTCTCGGGTCGCCTGTGATGCACCCCTGTTTGTGTCTGACACCATATGATTTATAATTACTTCACCCCAAATATTCAAGTATGGAGTTATTGCATCCCAATCAATAGTTGCTTGATACGGATCATACAGTAATAGTGTTCCGCACTTTTTCTGCAATTCCTTGATGTCAAGTTCTCTAATAAATTCGTTTCCATCGCTGCAGTTAAACCTAAATGTAATATTGGAAAGTTTTAATTTATCGATTTCTCTTTTTAAACAATCTATTTTCTCTTGAGAAATATCATTGAACATGACATATCCCATCTTATCTGGATATTTCGGAAGAATATCATTCAAGCGTTTCGCAACTCGAAGAGCTGTTCCATCAACCAAATTGTCTTCGGAATCATAATATAAGCCACTATTCGACATACAATCAATATAAATGATTCCTTTGGAGCCATCTCGTCCGTTCATACCATTAAAACCAAGAATTTTCCTTGCCCATTCATCAACATAATGTTCTATTAACTCGCATTTCTTAATTGTATGCGGAGCTACTTTCTCTATGATTTCAACTTTCTTTTTAGGTCGTCCCATTCAATAAAACTCCTTTCGAATAATAATCACATGAAGAATCCATCCGTATCAAATATGTGGTCAAGTTCATCGTTATTCTGTGAATGGAGAACTTTCTGACGAACAGAGCCAAGCGACATATCAAGCCGTTTAAAGCGAATCTTCCCAGCTGCATCCTTGCCCATGCGAATAAGCTGAATTCGACCGATGCCGAGATTTTCTTCGGCATATTTGGCAAATCCTTTTGCTTTTCCGAGATTATCCTTATAATCGGGATTGTGCGGTTCAAGAATATCAATCAAATAATCAAGTTTCGGGTCTGAACGAATAACAATGAAATCCGGAAATGTGGGTTTGATTTCATCGTTCATTTCATAGGGTATACAAAGTGAGCAGGTTGCGTGTGTTCTATCTTGCGGGAGATTACGAATCCAGCACACAAAGTCGTTTTGTTTGGCTTCTTCTTCAAGAACGCCTTCTTCCCAACCGTTCAGCTTAATTGTTGCAGTACCGGTTTTTTCATCGACAAACAAGTGATTATCATATGCTTTTCCATCTCTGTCTTGTCGAGCACGTAATGTTTCCGGCAAGCGGAAGCTGTGCTTACTTACGGGGTCACCATCAGCAATAATGTCATGATACTGTTTACGAAATCTTTCGGACAGCTTGTTTACGTACTTGCGGTTTTCATCATTCAGCCTGTGAAAAGTGTCTTCCGAATACCTATTGAGTTTCGCTATACAGTCATCATCGGCAGCGAACAGTATGACATCAATTTTAAAGCTGTTGGGGTTATCATCGTCGTAATACTTTCTGCCATACTCATAAGAAATACCAAAATTGCCGAGCTTTATGTCCGCATTTCTCAATTGACGATCGAGATCGGTATCTGTTGTAGTAAAAAGACTGTGAATTGCATAGTTATCCACTGTCTCTCCGAAAACATCAAAAACCTGTGTTGCCAGCTTAAATTGCAAAACCTGACCGGCATATTCATCATACTTACCGGATGACTTCAAATTCTCAACATAAGAATGAATCATCTCGACCAAGTCTTTTTGAATCTGTTTCAAAGCATCGGACGAAATATCTGCCTGAGAAAGCAGCCTTGCCAGCTTCAGCATGGAGGTAAGATAACTGTAAATTTTGATTGGCTTTACTTCATAAGTCAATAGTCCCGCATCGTTAATGAACTTTACAATTTCATCTCGATTGATGGAGACACCGGACATGGATAGTTGCTTTGCCTCGGTATTTGCGGTTTCGTCATTGACATTTTCGCTGTGCGATACAAACTGTGCAGCAGATGAAATTGCTTCCGGTTCTGCGGTTGCATAGTCAGTCTCCGAGTGAGGAATATATTCGGGAAGCTTTTCGCTTTCCTCTGCTCCCTCCGTTTTCGGTAAGTGGAATGGGTCAATAGGCTCACCAAACAAACTCATCTGGCCTTCTGCCGGTACAGTAGTTTTTGTGCTCGGGCGTCTTGTCGGTCTGATCGTCCAGGTTGTATAATTCGGGTTCTCATAGGATTCGCCTTCAAGAACGGTCGGAATATCTCCGCCTTCGGCCTCTTGTAAGCTGTCGATAACTTCTTTTACTGTATCTTCATCAAAATACGGCAAATAAAGATGAACATCGTTGAGAGATTCATCTACAAGGACACGGTTTTGCAACGGGGTTCTCACCATTCTGCCGAGAAGCTGTGCAATCCATGTTGCATCCTCCGCACGGCGGAAGGACATCATTGTTTCTGCTCTCGGGCAGTCCCACCCGGTAGAAAGGTTTTCCTTAAAGAAAACAATCTTTATCTTCTTGTCTTCTGTGATATCAGAAGCCTCAACATGCGGGACATTCAATCCGTTTACGGTAATCGTGCCCGTTTGACCGAAGGTGTGGACAACTTCATTTTCGGCAAAACGGTAGTTGATTCTTTCCTCAATTTTTGCAAGGCAGTCATCGAGATTAGTATCCGAAATTTTATTGCCGCTACCGTTTTTAACTTGAATTACAAATACAGGATGAACCTGTGCATAGTGCTGCTCATAAGAATACTGATACCAGTGAACACACTTGTCCTTCCATTCGTCGGTAGCTGCTTGAAGAATCGCCATATCGTTGTGCGCTGTATAATCTTCGGGATATGTAATGATAATTCTGTCTTTCAGGAGCCCGGACGCGCGTACCTCGGCGGCGGTAACTTCAACCTTATGAACGGTTGTGGTTTTTATTCCTTCAACGAGCCGGTTAAATCTTGCAGTTGTTGCACTCATTCCGAAAACAACCGGCATAGGGCTCAGCTTGTCCGCCGGACTACCTTTTAAGAATTTTTGCATAATGGATGTCGCTCTTCCGGCTTCGCGTCCCTGCATACCTCTGTGTGCTTCGTCAATAATAAAGTACAGGCGGTCAGACTTTTCTTTTAATGTATTTTCGAGTGTTTCCCAAATCGTGTACTGACGGGTGTCCGAATGTCGCGTCAAGTTTCCGGCTTTTCCGATTTTTTGCGTATTCAGAAAATAAATGTGTCCGTCTTCAAGCATCTCTCTGTCAAAGGAATCGTCGTCAATGGTTACACATTGGTCAAGGCGGATTTTATCTGCCTTTAAGTCTATTTTTTGCTTTGACTGCTCATTGAGCTGTGGGGAGTCGGAAAGCCAAACAAAGATAGCCTCCGGTTGCTCTTCAAATTTCTCTGTTCCGAAGAAGATATCTTCAATAAGCGCCGCCATAATAATGGTTTTACCGGAGCCTGTGGGCGCAGTGAAGGAAACCACCTGCGGCACATGAGCCATACGGTAGTTATTCAGTGCCATAGCGGCGCTTAGTCTTAAACTGTCAACTGCCGTTCTTTGAAACGGGAATAATTCAACTTTCATTTTCAGTTCCTCCCGGTGTTAATACGGAAATTATCAAGATAGTCACGGTAAAGCTGGAATGTTTCTATTCCGTCAAATCCTTTTATCATTTCGCGGTAACCGGATTCGCTGTCGGTTACGATGAATACGGTTTTAATTTTGGAAAGCTTCAGCACTTCTGCTTCAAATTTCGGGAACGAACATTCCTCTGCAAGAATAGCCATTTTGTTGTCTGGCAGTATCAGCATATCCGGATCGTCGTTTTCTCCGATCTCAGGACACGGTCCGTGTGCACCCGCCTTCATCCACAGTGTCGGGAGCATTTCCTTAAACTGTCTGCCGAGAGCGACCGAAGTCTTGTCAAGGAATCCGAGCTTGAAAAATGCGGCGTTTGCCTTGAAGCCATCTGACATTGGGATATCGCTGCCTATGTAGTTTCCCTTCAATGGCTCACCCTTGATATTCTCGCCCTTGATAGAGCAAACCGTGCGAGGCCATGTGACATATCGGGCAATTCCGAGCTTTTCCCATTCTTCATCTCCGGGTTTTAGTCCGTTTGCGGTCATTCCTTTTGCTTCCGCATCAGAAACTTCGTTGTTCGTAACCATAATACAACGGCGATGCCCGCCGTCTTCTGCATTGAGGAGATTAACAGCATGTAGGGTCGTACCGGAGCCAGCAAAGAAATCAACGATGAGGGCATAGGGCTTGCTTGCAACAAAGAAGCGTATTGTATCTTTCACTGCATATAGTGATTTCGGAAACGAAAACCTTCTATCGATAAAAATATTGTTTAATAACGAGGAGCCATTTGTACCCGCATCATGAGAGGTTTTACACCATACATTCACCGGGCGAATTGAAGTGTCCACTTCGCCATATTGAAGAATAACCGCTCCATTTTCTTTATGACCGATAATGTGTAATTCGCCTTTTTCAATACTTCTAATTTGACCTATCGTAAGATATTTGATACTTGGTTCACCATCTTTCCAATTATCAATATCTATATAGCCATTTTCATATTCATCCATAAATCTTTCTTGACCTAAATTCCAACTAAGCTCGACACCATCCTTGCTAATTGGAAAAACATAAATCTGATCGTCAGGCACAATTGCTTTTGATACATCGCCAAAATAGGACTTTCCAACCCGTAAAAAATTTCGATTTTTGTCAAATATTATTGGATAAAATAGATTCCCAGCCTCTTGGCGCCTTCCGTGGTTAGCCGCACCTCTCTTGAGAAATTGCCATCTAACGGTTTCGTGCCTTGATTTAAATGAATCTTTTTCGTCATCAAGCATTCGCTGTCCAAATGTAATCGCGGCTGAAGAACCAATGCGTATTATAAAGATATATTCACAAACTCGTTGAAAACCGCCTACTCTACTTGTACCTTTTGGATTAATAACAGATGTTATCATTTCGATTTCCGAATCTGCGAACATTTCTTCTAATAAACACCCCAAATGCAAATATTCTTTCTCATCAATTGTAACAATCAAAACGGAATCTTTCGGATTGAGCAGTTTCCTCGCTATCTTCAATCGCTTCTGCATCATTGAAAGCCATTTAGAATGGCGGTATTGGTCATTGCCGTCCACATAGTCGTTGTTGTATTTCCAGTCCCGCGCACCAGTGTTGTAAGGAGGGTCGATATAGATGCAGTCAACTTTGCCGGCATAAAGATATTCAAGAAGCTGCAGAGCATGATAGTTGTCCGCTTCAATCAGCGTATGCCATAAATCGCTGTCAGGAGCATTGCAGATTGAGTCAATGGGCTTGAGATACGGATAAATCGGCTCGCCGAATTCAGCCACCGTCACGAGATTTTCGAGCGGAATCTCCTCCACCTCTTCAGTAACCTTATTCATACACTTGGCGATTCCGTTCACAATACTGCCGACTATATATTTATTATTGATGTCTCCGCCTTTCAGTACAACCAAAGAGCCTCGCTTGACGGGGACATCATACAGCGGCGTACACTCCGGCAAATGCTCTTCAAAGACAAGTCCGAATTTCTTTTGCTTTGACATCTTGTTGATTTCGCTTTGTATTCTATCACGCAAAGATTCATCTTGAATCTGCGAAATTAAATCATTTATTGCTGACATCTCTGTTCTCCTTTTTGCTGACTATCCTTTTCCATGACATCTCTTATACTTCAATCCGCTTCCGCAAGGACAAGGCGCATTGCGGCTAATTTTTTTGAATGGTGTTAAATCTTGCTCTAACGGTAATGGAACATGACCGTTTTTTATCATATCAATTTCACCAATCCGGTACAAATATTCGGAAATGACGGTGATTGCCTGAAACAGATGAACTGCTTCATTCTCAAATTCAAGCAAATATGTTTTTTCTTTCTTTGATCTATTTTTCGGATCTGGAACATATGCTATCTCTTGAGTTAAACAATCATAAAATGCATCATTGTGCCCAATTGCGTTTCTCAACTTTTGATTAACGGTAACATTCAGAACACCGGTATATTTTTCACACTTATCGCAATAGTGGAACCGTACAGCTTTAGTTTTTTTGATGAAATCATCTAATGTAATGGATTGAGAATCTTTTTCAGCACATTTTGAATAATCTTTCCTCAAAAAAATATTGTTTAAGCCAATAGGAATAATAAGAAGATTTCCTAATGTTTCATATGCGTCTAACGAGAATTGTTTTACAGAGTCAAATGAACTTGTTGTGGTACCTTCGCACTCGAAATCAATAGAACTTTCATCACAGTATTGTAATGAAATGGCCGGGACGAGGTACGGATATGCAGAGACAAACTCATCATAAATTTTATAGACTGAAGATCGTAATTCCTTTAAAGAATAACCTTCATGGGAATTAAGAAAATCAATGAATAAATCCATTTGTTGATGGTCAAGTTTCATTACACTGGTGCTTAGTTCTAAATCAGTAATTATTTCCGGACGCAATGGTTCGAGAAAATATATTACTTCTATCATATGAACCGCTCGGGCAATTTCAAATTCATTGCGACAAGGAAATTGTTCCTTCGGGAGAATCTTCCATATCTCATTTAACAAGTATGTGCGATCGTTTTTATCAAAAAGATCAATAATTCTTTTGTATTTAGCCCATTGTTCGCTGAAATTATTGAGTTTTGAGATAGTTTGACAATATTCATCATATCGTTCGCTTCCCATTCTGCTCATGTTTCTCATGAAAGGAGAGAGATCAAATTTGCCTTCATCATCCCGTCTGAATTTTCGAACAGTAAACTCTCCTGAACATTCGACAACATAATCAGATTCATTCATCCCGGGAATAACATCTGCGTTCTCGAATTCGAAAGATAACCCGGGAGGCGTTTGGCTTATTGCAACTTTTCCGCTAAGTGATGTTCCACACTTGCCGCAGACAACGACAATAGGATGTTTTTGTTGAAATCCTACCTGAAGGCGAACACGTGTGACTGCACCGCAAACTTGGCATTTTATCATACAATTATAAACCATAACATTCCTCTTATTTAAGTAATATCTCACATTCTATGTCCCATAAAACGAACTCACAGAGCATTAATCTCATCTTCAAGCTTCTTTACTGCTTCCAAGATCACATCAAAATCCGGTTTTTCGCCGTAAATCATATTCTTCATATGCTCATAGTCGTCTTTGAGGACTTTGATATTTTTCTCGCTCGGTATCAATTTCATAGTACCGGGTTTGGCTTCGTCGTATCTTGCCCACGAACAACGGTAGAATTTATCCTTAAAACGCACAACTTTATCGAGCAGGTCTAAGTCCGCAAAAGCCTCAGCCTTTACGGGCGAATTTGCCATACAATAAAGATCATAATAATGGCGGGAATATCTTGTTGGCAAGGCGCTGTTTTCGGGGCGGTATGCCTCTCTATGTAAAATCGTAACCTTTTCCCAAAATGTGCGTTTCGGCAAAACGGTCAAGATTTCAGTACTCGGCTGTTTGAACAGTCTGCCGTATTGCTCGGCAGCATAGGGAGTTATCGTTTTTTCGGCGGCAGGAGTCCACGCCGCAAGTGCACCGATTTCAAGACGGATAACCGGCAGGATGGCAGTGTCATCAAAGCTGCGGTTATAGGCGAACACAACGGTCTGCGGATCGTCGTCCTCTATGTAACAATTCACATTACAGCCAAGCTCGTTTTTCAAATCGGCAATAACGGCAGGCATAAATTCGTTTTTCAAAAAAGCTTCGGTTTTCGTGCCGGCTTCCTTGTTAAAAATATCTTGTTTTGTATTGCTTCGCTCTTCCCACGGCTCGTCCTTTTCATAACCGAGAACACGCCAATCGAGAATCAAATCAATATCTTCGGAAAAGCGTTCAATGAGTCCATAAGATTTTGAAAGACTTGTGCCGCCCTTGAAAGCAATATTACTTTTCCAAGCAGAGCGGTGAAAAAGATAATCGAGCATAAAGCATACCCAAAAATCCTTTTCAATAATGGCATCGGTCATGCCCATTTTAGCGGCAGTATTGTGGAAAAGTGCCTTTTTGTCTTTTTCACTCAACCTTGCGATATCTCTCATTTTTCTTCATCCTTACAAATTATCTTAATAAGTTCTAAAACCCACGATGTTGCAGATTTCGACTCCGCCAACATCTTTTCTTTTTCTTTATCGGTCAATATCTTTTTCAGACGCGATATTACCTGCTCGGTGATGTTTTCTTTACCGAGCGCTTTCAACGCCTGAATGGTTAGCGCCGTTTTATAGGAAACCTTTGATATTTCCTTGTTTGTGGTACGCTTGAATTTGATTGTTGTATTATCGAATGTGTACTCTTTGTATGCGCCGTCGGAAACATATACCCACTGAGACGGGACTTGCGTTGAAAGTCCCAAAAGATTCAAAGCCGTATCGCCGCAGGGGACAATAGTCCATCCGAAGTTACGTGCGAGAGCGTGAGCCACCTTGTTCGGTGACGGGGCAACGGCTTCGCCAAGCAGCTCGCTGAACTCCGGCTTGTAATAAACTCCGAACAAGATTTTTTTTATTAAGCCCTCATCCGCAAGGCGAATAAGACCCATATTCACCGTTTTCTTATCGGTTATATCTGTAAAGTCTGTCGAAACAAACACCGAACCGGCTTTGGCTCTTTCGATATTGCCTCGTATTTGATTCAGATAATCCGGACGTCTCATAAAGCATAACCTTTCATAGAAAATTGCAATTCTACTAAAACAATTTTTATTATATACTATTTTCTACGAAAAATCAAGCGTTACTTGAAAATAGTATTCCTTATTTTCTACGAAATGAAAAGTTGCATTTGTTTGTCAAATATTGATATTGGCAAAACAATAAGCGGAGCCGTATTTCAGGCCCCGCTGTTTATTAGTTGTAGATCACCTCGCTGAGAACGATTTCTTCCGCACGATTGCGGATGCTGTTCATAGAACGAATCCAATCTATTTCATTGGCGGATTTCAGTTCTTCGTTGATGCCTTCCTGTTTGGCAAGTTGTTTTACCAGCTTATCGAACATATCCTTTGCATCTTTGTCAATGTCTTTAAGGTATTGTTCCAGCGTGCCTTTCATCCTCATCACGTTGATGACCGTAGGGAAGTGATTTTTCAGATAGTTGTAGTGGCGCTGTCCCCAAACGCCGACGCGGGTAATAAATTCATCTTTCATAGCAAAATCCTCCTTTGCAAGTACATTGTACCGCAAAGGAGGAAAAAACAAAAATGTGCGATTTCATATTTGTTTAATTCCAAGTCTTTCAAAATCAGATTTAGATTTTTCTAATATGTTGTGTAATTCGTTAATCTTTTCCTGATGCCAAATAATGAACTCTGCCGATAATCGTTCAGCAGGAAGAGTACACGTCTTATTTTGTGCCGAATTAGAAAAGCTAATAGTATATTGTATATTATTTGATAATTGCTCTTTAGCAAAATTTTGAATTGTATTATACAAATCTTCGTCAATGTTCGCCCAAGCATTTTTGAGTGTATCAAGTTTTTTATTGATTTCTTTATTTCTGAAACTTCTTACCCATTTTATTGTATATTTATCTAAAGGCAAATGACAATCTTTGAATTTGTTCGAGATTTCTTTGCTATCCGAGAAACACATCATATATTTAAATGACATATTAACAAATTTTTGAGCCAATCCAAATCTTTGATTATTCATTATCTGCATAGATTTTTGTATGCAATCAGAAAAACATTGATTAAAGCATTTATCATTTGAATTCAAATAATTAAAAATACACTCTAAAATCGGTTTGATAAGTTCATCTTTGTCTGACGCATAAGATAGCTTGCTGCGTCTGGCATATTGATTAAAAGCATCGTCAAATGCCTTACGCATTCCATAATAATAATCTTCGCTACGTTTATATGACAATGTATCTGGAAATCTCATATCAGTTTTAAATACAGCAATTTCATTCGACAAAAAATCCATTATTATTTCACCTCTACAATACTATAGCATTAATAATGGATTATGTCAACGAACGCAAAAATCCCTCTGCTGATTTTACTCAACAGAGGGATTCATTTTAGATATAAATTGAAACCTTTACATTTTTCCAACTTGACGTCTTGAAGTGGTGCACATCAGAAACTGTTTCCAGATACTTATGAGCATACGCTTCGTCAATCGTCAAATCGGCAACTTTGAGAAAGGAACAATTACTTGTTTCCCTGCTCTTTAATAGCAGCCTGTGCTGCCGCGAGGCGAGCGATCGGCACGCGGAAGGGCGAGCAGGATACATAGTCAAGACCGATCTCGTGGCAGAACTCAACGGAGGACGGGTCGCCGCCGTGCTCGCCGCAGATACCGCAAACGAGGTTCGGACGGGTCTCGCGGCCAAGCTTAACCGCCATCTTCATGAGCTTACCTACGCCGACCTGATCGAGCTTAGCGAAGGGATCGTTCTCGTAGATCTTACCGTCGTAGTAAGCGTCGAGGAACTTGCCTGCGTCGTCGCGGCTGAAGCCGAAGGTCATCTGAGTAAGGTCGTTGGTACCGAAGCAGAAGAACTCAGCCTCCTTGGCAATCTCGTCAGCGGTAAGAGCCGCACGCGGGATCTCGATCATGGTACCCACCTCATACTTGAGGTCGCTGTCTGCTGCTGCGATTTCCTCGTCGGCAACCTTAACGACAACATTCTTTACGAATTTGAGCTCCTTGATATCGCCGATAAGCGGGATCATAATCTCGGGAACAACATTCCAATCAGGATGCTTCTTCTTAGTGTTGATGGCAGCACGAATTACCGCTCTGGTCTGCATTGCTGCGATCTCGGGATAGGTGACCGCAAGACGGCATCCGCGGTGACCCATCATCGGGTTGAACTCGTGGAGCGAGTTGATGATATTCTTGATATCCTCGACGGTCTTGCCCTTAGTGTCAGCGAGCTGCTTGATCTCCTCCTCGGTGGTAGGAACGAACTCGTGAAGCGGGGGATCGAGGAAGCGGATAACGACCGGGTAACCCTCGAGAGCATCGTAGAGTGCCTCGAAGTCGCTCTGCTGCATAGGCTGAATCTTAGCAAGAGCAGCCTCTCTCTCCTCAACGGTATCGGAGCAGATCATCTCACGGAATGCAGCGATACGGTCGGGCTCGAAGAACATGTGCTCGGTACGGCAGAGACCGATACCCTCAGCGCCGAGCTCGCGAGCCTTCTTAGCGTCTCTCGGGGTATCTGCGTTGGTGCGAACCTTGAGCTTTCTGTACTTATCAGCCCAGGACATGATTCTGCCGAACTCGCCGCCGATAGTAGCGTCGACGGTCGGGATGATGCCGTCATAGATGTTACCGGTAGAGCCGTCGATGGAGATGCAGTCGCCCTCATGGAAGGTCTTGCCGCCGAGGGTGAACTTCTTGTTCTCCTCGTCCATTGCGATGTCGCCGCAGCCGGAAACGCAGCAGGTGCCCATTCCGCGTGCAACAACGGCAGCGTGAGAGGTCATACCGCCGCGAACGGTAAGAATACCCTGAGAAGCCTTCATACCGGTAATGTCCTCGGGAGAGGTCTCGAGACGGACGAGAACGACCTTCTCGCCTCTTGCCTTCCAAGCCTCTGCATCCTCAGCAGTGAATACGACCTTACCGCAAGCGGCTCCGGGGGAAGCGCCGAGACCCTTACCGATAGGAGTAGCAGCCTTGAGCGCCTTGGAGTCGAACTGCGGGTGAAGCAGCGTGTCGAGGTTACGGGGGTCTATCATGAGAACTGCCTCAGCCTCGGTCTTCATGCCCTCGTCAACGAGGTCGCATGCGATCTTGAGAGCTGCGGGAGCGGTTCTCTTACCGTTACGGGTCTGGAGCATGAAGAGCTTGCCGTGCTCAACGGTGAACTCCATGTCCTGCATATCGTGATAGTGGTTCTCAAGGATGCCGCAAACCTCCTTGAACTGAGCGAAAGCCTCGGGGAACTTCTCTGCCATCTGAGCGATTGGCATAGGAGTACGAACGCCCGCAACGACGTCCTCGCCCTGTGCGTTGGTGAGGAACTCACCCATGAGCTTCTTCTCGCCGGTAGCGGGGTCACGAGTGAACGCAACGCCGGTTCCGCAATCGTCGCCCATGTTACCGAATGCCATCATCTGTACGTTAACGGCGGTACCCCAGCTGTAAGGGATATCGTTGTCGCGGCGGTATACGTTCGCGCGGGGGTTGTCCCAGCTGCGGAATACTGCCTTGATAGCACCCATGAGCTGCTCCTTAGGATCGGAGGGGAAGTCCTCGCCGATCTTGGACTTATATTCAGCCTTGAACTGGTTAGCAAGATTCTTAAGGTCATCGGCATCAAGCTCAACGTCGAACTGAACGCCCTTTTCAGCCTTCATCTTGTCGATAAGCTGCTCGAAATACTTCTTACCGACCTCCATAACGACGTCGGAGTACATCTGAATAAATCTTCTGTAGCAGTCCCAAGCCCAACGGGGATTACCGGACTGCTCCGCGATGACCCCAACGACCTCTTCGTTAAGACCGAGGTTAAGAATGGTATCCATCATGCCGGGCATGGATGCGCGTGCGCCGGAACGGACGGAAACGAGAAGAGGGTTCTTCTTATCGCCGAACTTCTTGCCGGTGATAGCCTCCATCTTGTCGATATATTCCATGATCTCAGCCTGGATCTCGGG
>OLOL01001532.1_pt1 | contig 19433 bp, 20 predicted proteins | sample 1673081 | NCBI WGS metagenome assembly OLOL01 (sample SAMEA3136753, study PRJEB25190) | human gut metagenome
GGATAAACGCTGAAGGCATCTAAGCGTGAAGCCCCCCTCAAGATGAGATATCCCAATAAGTAAGACCCCTTAGAGAGTATGAGGTAGATAGGCTGGAGGTGGAAGTGCAGTAATGTATGTAGCTGACCAGTACTAATCGGTCGAGGGCTTATCCTGAAGGTATGGAAAAGTAAGTTTTGGAGAAAGAGATTAAATTCAATGTTCGGTTTTGAGGGTATGGATTTTATTTGTGAATTATTTTACCTTATCTGTTTTCGGATAAGGTTTTTTTGTGTTGAAAAATCCGTATGTTTACTGTGGTCAGGGGATTTCATTACTTGATGCACTGTCCCCAATATGATACTATTAACAAGATAAAAAATATACAAAAGCTTAGATGAAGAGGAAGAGAAAATGACGAAAGAATTGCTGCAGGATATAGCGGATTCTCAGATGGTTCTGATTGGAATCGGAAAAGAAATGGAAGAGAGTTATCAGGGAATGAAAGAAGATACTTTTTACGGGCCTCTGCTTGCCCAGGCGGAAGCGGAAGAGGACAGTGCTGCTATCATTCAGTATCTTCAATGCCATTATGTGCGCAGACATCCGGATCATCGTATAAAGAAAGCTTATGAAACGCTGACAGCTCTTCTGGAGGGGAAAAATTATTTTGTTCTGTCTTTATCGGAGGACGACTATATTTTTAATTCTGGTCTGGATAGGGAACGAATCGTAACGCCCTGCGGAGGTTTCCGGAAATTACAGTGTACGGAGAGATGCAATGCGGAGCAGGAATCTCTTGTAACGGATGATAAAGTGATTCTGCAGGTGCTTGAAGAAATTGATAACTGCAATGGAGACCTTTCATCGGTGGACTTTCCTGTTTGTACGGACTGCTGCGGCATCCTTTGGTTTAATCGCATAGAAACACCTGGTTATCGGGAAGAAGGCTACCTTACACAGTGGGAAAAATATACAAAATGGCTTCAGGGAACATTAAATCATAAGCTTTGTATTTTGGAGCTGGGGGCGGGAATGGAATATCCTTCAGTAATTCGTTTTCCCTTTGAAAAAGTAGCATTTTTTAACCAAAAGTCTGTATTTTACCGTGTTCATGGGAAACTTCCTTTTTTAACGGAAGAACTGTCTGAAAGAGGATTTTCCATAAAAACTGATGCCATTACGTTTTTATCAGAGGAAGGAAATCAAGGGTGAAATATTGCGGATAGACTGCAACTGTGCTACACTACGGTAATGAGATAAAGTAAAAGTTGGAAGAAGGGAAGGACAGCAGGCATGGTAGCGATTATAGATTATGATGCAGGAAATATAAAGAGTGTGGAAAAAGCCCTTCAGGCGTTGGGAGAAAATGCGGTAATTACAAGGGACAAAGCTTGTATTTTGGAGGCTGATAAGGTGATTCTCCCCGGGGTAGGCGCTTTTGGTGATGCGATGCAGAAACTGGAGGATTATGGGCTTACAGATGTAATCAGGGAAGTTGCTGAAAAGGGAACTCCATTTTTGGGGATCTGTCTGGGACTTCAGCTTTTGTTTGAGAGAAGTGAAGAAAGCGAGGGCGTGGACGGACTTGGTATCCTGCCGGGGGAAATACTTCGCATACCGGAAGCACCAGGCCTGAAAATCCCCCATATCGGGTGGAATTCCTTATCCTATCCCAATCCGGGGCGCCTTTTTACAGGGGTAAAAGAAAATTCGTATGTTTATTTTGTCCATTCCTATTATCTGAGGTCTTCGGATCCTTCTATTGTTACAGCGGAAACGGAATACGGCACACGTATTCATGCTTCTGTGGAAAAAGATAATATTTTCGCGTGTCAGTTCCATCCGGAGAAAAGTTCGGCCGTCGGACTTACCATATTGAAGAATTTTATTTCTCTCACATAATAAGGAGATATAGCGATGCATACAAAAAGAATAATACCCTGTCTGGACGTACATAACGGAAGAGTGGTAAAAGGCGTTAATTTTGTTAATCTTCAGGATGCCGGGGATCCGGTGGAAATAGGTGAGGCCTATGATAAGGCGGGAGCCGATGAACTGGTTTTTCTTGATATCACAGCCTCTTCCGATGACAGGAAAACGGTTGTTGATATGGTTCGTAAAGTTGCGGAGAAGGTATTTATACCGTTTACCGTAGGAGGAGGGATCCGTACCGTTGAAGATTTTAAGGTATTGCTGCGGGAGGGGGCGGATAAAATATCCATAAACTCTTCTGCTATTAACAGGCCGGAATTGATTTCTGAGGCGGCGGATAAGTTCGGAAGCCAATGCGTGGTAGTTGCCATGGACGTCAAGAGACGGCCGGATGGCAGCGGATGGAATATTTATAAAAATGGCGGTAGGATTGATATGGGGATTGACGCTTTTTTCTGGGCGGAAAAGGTAACCCGCCTGGGTGCGGGAGAGATTCTGCTTACCAGTATGGATTGTGATGGTACAAAAGCCGGATATGACATTGAACTGACCAGGAAAATTGCAGATATGGTACCGATACCGGTAATCGCGTCCGGCGGGGCCGGAAAACTGGAGCATTTCTATGATGCGCTTGTGGAGGGCCGTGCGGAAGCTGTTCTTGCCGCATCTCTTTTTCATTATAAAGAACTGGAAATCAGGGAGGTAAAGGAATACCTTCAGGGGAAAGGGGTTTCTGTACGATTGTAGAAGCGCTTTTCTTGTAATATGAAAATAAAAGGTAGGAGATACAAAAGATGGGAATGATTCAAAATGACTGGCTGGATGAAATAAGCGGGGAATTTAAAAAGCCATATTACGCGCAGCTGTTTCGGTTCGTACAAAAGGAATATTCCACATATGTGGTCTATCCGCCGGCGGATGAGATTTTTAATGCTTTTCATTTTACACCGTTAAGTAAGGTAAAGGTAGTGATTCTGGGACAGGATCCCTATCATAATGAAAATCAGGCCCATGGCCTCAGCTTTTCCGTAAAACCGGAGCAGAAGGAGATACCTCCGTCACTGGTGAATATTTATCAGGAACTGCATGATGATCTGGGCTGTTATATACCGAATAACGGCTATTTAAAGAAATGGGCGGATCAGGGAGTACTTATGCTGAATACGGTATTGACAGTCAGGGCGCACCGGGCCAATTCCCACCAGGGACAGGGCTGGGAGCAGTTTACGGATGCTGTAATTGAAGCGGTGAACCATCAGGACCGGCCGGTGGTATATATGCTGTGGGGAAGGCCTGCACAGAGTAAAATCCCCATGCTGACCAATCCGAAGCATTTGATATTGAAGGCACCTCATCCCAGCCCGCTTTCGGCTTTCCGCGGATTTATGGGATGCAGGCATTTCAGCCAGGCCAATGACTTCTTAAAGAACAATGGCGTAGAGCCTGTCGACTGGCAGATAGAAAATATCTGACAAATCAGAATAAGGAGACGGAGAAATATGAATCTGTATTCCAAAGAAGATTTTCAGAGGCTTATGCTTTCTGTCCTTGAACCTCTTAAGCCTTATTACAGCAGAGAGAAGGCCGAACTCATATTAGGGGTCACAGCTACCAATTATGACAGAAAGGCGGAAGGGATGGAAGCCTTTTCACGGCCTTTATGGGGATTGGTGCCTTTCTGGGCGGGAGGCGGAGAAGAAACCGGATTTGAAGAAATATACCGGAAGGGCCTGAAAGCCGGTACCGATCCGGGTAATCCTGAATTCTGGGGCGGTTTTCATGCGTTTGACCAGAAATTCGTCGAGATGGCGGCGATAGCTTATGGGCTGATCCTCACTCCGCAAAAGCTGTGGGATCCTCTTTCGGAATCGGGAAAGGAACTTCTGAGCAGCTGGCTGTACGGCATTAACGATTATGACCTTCCTGTATGTAATTGGATTCTGTTTGCGGTACTGGTGAATGTGGCCCTGATGAAACGCGGCAGGAAATATGACAGTAAAAAGCTGGAGATATATCTTAAGGGCGTGGAAGAATTCTATTTGGGTGATGGATGGTATCAGGATGGCGATTCCGGACAAAAGGATTATTATGTTTCTTTTGCTATTCATTTTTACTGCCTTTTTTATGCCAGCGTCATGGAGAAAGAGGACCCGGAGCGCTGCCGTATCTATAAAGAACGGGCAATGCTGTTCGGAAAAACCTTTATCTATTGGTTTGATGAAGAGGGAGCAGCCCTGCCTTTTGGACGTTCTCTTACTTATCGGTTTGCTCAGGTCAGCTTTTGGTCTGCCTGCCTGATGGCGGGGGTATATCCCTTTTCTGTGGGGGTGATTAAGGGACTGATAGTCCGTCATCTGCAGGACTGGATGAAGAAGCCGATATTTGACAGGGACGGTATTCTGACAATTGGGTATGGGTATCCGGATCTGATAATGGGAGAGCGTTATAACGGGCCCGGTTCGCCCTACTGGGCGATGAAAACCTTTGCATTTCTGCAGCTTCCTGATGATCATGAATTCTGGACGGCTGTACCCGCCCCTTTGCCGCCTTTGGAAAAAACCAGGCTGCTTCCCTATGCGGATATGCTTATAGCGGCCCATGCAGGCCATCATACGGCTTATGTCCCGGGCAGATACAGTTCCTCCGGACATGGACAGAGTCAGGCAAAATATGGGAAATTTGCTTACGATACCAGATTTGGTTTTCATGTTGCGAAGTCTAATTTTGAGCTTCATGAGGCGGCCCCGGACAGTATGCTGGCCTTTCTTATTGACGGATATGTGCATGTGCGGAGAATATGTGAGGATTTTACAGTATCTGAAGAAAAAGTGGTTTCTGTATGGTCCCCTTATCCCAAAATCCAGGTGGAAACCGTTGTGATTCCGGAAGAATGGGGACATAAAAGGATACACAGAATTGTGAGCAATATTAGCTGTGCGGCATATGACTGCGGTTTCGGTATTGCGTCGGACCCTTCCGATGAATTTACCGGCAAAACAGAAGAGGGGACAGCTCTGGCTGAGAACCGCTATGCTTTTTGCAGAGTGACAGGAAAATATACGGAAGTTGCAGGAGAGCGGGGGCCGGAGGCAGGTGTTATTATTGATGCGGATCCCAATACCAATCTTCTTTATCCTAAGGCCGTTATACCGGCTGTGCAGTATCATATAATGGAAGGTGTTACCGTTGTGGAGACCTGTGTTTATGCCGATTGGAAAGGGCTTGATTACTGGGAAGGAAAGAAATCAGGCTTAAATGGGACAGATTAAAAAAAGACTTGGATAAAATAAAAGTCTTGTCAGGTATAAAAGCCTGATGAGGCTTTTTATCATTTCTTTTTTCGGACTTGACAAATGGAAAATGACAGTCTATAGTGTTCCTGTACGGAACTACTAATGAGGACGATTGTGAGGCAGCCTATGGATGAAATGAGTTATATTGAAAAGCTGATGGTGTTCGGTCTGACAAGGCAGGAAGCCTCAATTTACCTGTGCCTGTACAGAAATGGTACGCTTACCGGATATGAAGCGGCAAAGCTGACCGGAATTTCCCGTTCCAATGTCTATAATGCATTAGCGGGGCTGGCGGAAAAGGGCGCTGCCTATTTAATGGAGGGCAGCAGCAGTAAGTATATGGCTGTTCCCGTAGAGGAATTCTGTGACAACAAGCTTCGTATGATGGGGAATACCAAGCAGTGGCTGTCAGATAACATGCCGGCGGCTGACGAGCCCAGTGATGGATATATCACAATTATGGGGGAACAGCAGATCCTTGATAAGATGCACCACATGATGGAGCAGGCAGAAAAGAGAGTTTACCTTTCCGCGTCAGGAACAAGAATTGCGGAAATGGAACAGGATATATATGAACTGCTGCAGAAAAAAATAAAGGTTGTCCTTCTTTCAGATAAGATACCGGAGCGGCTGAAAACAGCAGTCTGCTATAAAACGGAAGGAAAAGAAAATCAGGTTCGTCTGATATCTGATTCCAAATATGTTCTTACCGGTGAACTCACTGGAAGCAGCAGGGATATCTGTCTGTATTCCGGCCAGCGGGTATTTGTGGATGCCCTGAAGGAAGCCATGCGAAATGAGATTAAGCTGATCGAACTTACCGGTAAGAAAAAGAAAGCAAAAGGAGAAGCATGAAAATGAATAAAGTACCGTTCGTGACGAAAGAACAAGTGGAAGAAATTGTAAAAACCTATCCGACTCCCTTCCATATTTATGATGAAAAAGGGATACGTGAAAATGCGCAGAAATTAAAACAGGCTTTTTCCTGGAATAAAGGATATAAGGAATTTTTTGCCGTTAAGGCGACTCCCAATCCTTTTCTGATAGATATTCTGAGAGATTATGGCTGCGGCTGTGATTGTTCCTCACTGACAGAATTGATGCTGAGCGAGGCAATGGGAGTTAAGGGAGAGGATATTATGTTTTCCTCCAACGATACACCGGCGGAAGAATTCGCTTATGCGGCAAAGCTGGGAGCCACTATTAATCTGGATGATATTACGCATATAGAGTTTTTGGAAGAGATCATGGGAAAACTTCCGGAAACCATGAGCTGCCGTTACAATCCCGGCGGTGTATTCAAAATAAGCAATGGTATTATGGATAACCCCGGGGATGCCAAATATGGGTTTACGACAGAGCAGATGTTTGAGGGCTTCCGTATTCTGAAAGAAAAGGGTGTGAAGCATTTCGGTATTCATGCTTTTCTTGCAAGCAATACTGTTACCAATGAATATTACCCTGTTTTGGCAAAGGAAATGTTTGAACTGGCTGTCAGGCTGAAGGAGGAAACAGGCGCGGATATCCGCTTTATAAATCTCTCAGGCGGTATAGGGGTTCCGTATCTTCCGGATCAGGAGGGCAATGATATTCTTGCAATCGGAGATGGCGTAAGAAAAATGTATGAGGAAGTGCTGGTGCCTGCCGGAATGGGAGATGTGGCAATTTATACGGAACTGGGACGGTTTATGATGGCTCCCTACGGGCATCTCGTAACACAGGCTATACATGAAAAACACACCCATAAGGAATATATTGGCTGCGATGCATGTGCGGTAAACCTGATGAGGCCCGCCATGTATGGAGCTTATCATCACATAACTGTTTTAGGAAAGGAAGGACAGGCCTGCGACCATATGTACGATGTGACAGGGTCTCTTTGTGAAAATAACGATAAGTTTGCTATAGACAGGATGCTTCCCAAAGTGGATATGGGGGATTACCTGGTTATTCATGATACAGGTGCCCACGGCTTTGCTATGGGATATAATTATAATGGCAAGCTCAAATCCTCCGAGCTTTTGCTGAAAGAAAACGGGGATGTGCAGCTGATAAGAAGAGCGGAGACTCCAAAGGATTATTTTGCAACATTTGACTGCTTTGAGATATATGATAAATTCAATTTTTAGTCTTATCAGAAGAAATTATATGTAAAAGTTTTTTGAAAAAGTCATGTGAAAATGCTTGTCAGAAACTTTCAGATATGGTATTATAATCTTCGGCTGAGTTGTGGACAATGAAGCCGAAATGCCGGCGTGTCGGAATGGCAGACGAGGCAGACTCAAAATCTGTTGTGGGCAACCACGTGCGGGTTCAAGTCCCGCCGCCGGCAGTGCAAAACCCCTGAGTTTATCAGGGGTTTTTCTTTTCGGGTTTTTGGAAAGCTGTGCAGGAAATCGCAGATGAAAATTTATTGTTAATCATTCACATCGGCTTAAGGTTCTTATTTAACCGTTCCACCATCCAAGATATACGATTAGCGCGGCCAGCATCTGTTTTGGCATCATAATATGCCCTTGTATATGTCTTTTTCACAGAGGGAGACATTGCCTGGAAATTTGTATAAGCCGGTTCATATTCCTTCAATATATCAGCTAAAACAGCTATTTGTTCATCTGTAATGGGAGGTGCTTTAGGTTTATCCCATTGACCGTTTTTCTTTGCCGCTTCTATTTTTTCCCTGCCAAACTCTGTCATTAATCCCTGCTTTTCAAGACTTTCAACAATAGTCTTATTTTTATCGGACCATTTGCTGTTTTCACGGCGCATAGAGAAATATTTGACATATGATTTGTCATCAAGGCTCTGCATCTGTCCGTCGATCCAGCCATAGCACAGGGCCTCTTCAAGTGCCTCGCCGGCCTTGATTGTTTTGGGGCCGCCCGTTTTGCCGAACAGCAGCCACACCCCCTCGCTTGACATACAATTTGTTTCCAGCCAATTTCTGAATTCACTTCGTGAAGAAAATTTCAAGTATTCAGGCAATATGCCACCTCCTGTCGAATTTGATTGTCTATGTATTTTTTATGCCGATTAAATTATATCAGAAAAATAATGATTGATAAAGTAAATTATATTATATTGATGTGATGATATCTGAATTATATTACAGTGATGATATCTGAAATATTATAAATATATTTTACTTAAACATTTCATCATGTTGTATTAGATGGTATAATATACAACAAAAAAAGGGTATAAAGGTAACAGTATTATATCAAATAATATACATAAAGGAGAAAATACTATGGAACGCTATATTTATTATTGCCCTAACTGTCACTATCTTGGAAGTGCTGAGCATTCAGCACCAAATGAATATCAGGGGTGCTCGGAATGCAAATCTGCTATGGTGTACGCAGGATATACAAAGGCCGAGTGGGATACGAAAAGCAAAGAGGAAAAAGAGCAGATTAAGGCTCAGCTGAAGGACAAATATCCGGCATCCGCCAGTACAAGTGTAAATCTTCCTTCACCTGATGTCCTGAGTAAAATTAATGATAATATAAATACAATAAAAAATATATTGATGTTTTATTTGATTCTTTCTATAGTAGGAATTTTCTTTATGATTATTAATTTTTTAGTGTAAAGTTTCATCCGGAACCATGATCCGGATAAGCTCTGCAAGCGGTTCAGTAAGGTATTTATCTTTATGTGTAACCAGAAGCAGCTGATTAATCAGGGATAAACCTTCCGTTTCCAGAGAAATCAGGCTCCCTTCGTTCAGAGCATCTTTTACCAGAATATCCGGCAATATGGTAATTCCCAGGCCGGCTTTAGCGGCTTCGATGAGTGCTGGAGAATTGACGCTTGTCCAAAGAGGATGAGCGGTAAAACCATAAAGATAGAGAGCGCTGTCCAGTACATCACGGATAGCGCTTCCTTTTTCTCTCAGAAGAAGCCGTTCTTCTGACAGAGCGGAGGGAGACAGCGGCTGCCGGGAATGCGGATAATCGGGTGAGCAAAGAGTCAGCAGCGGATAAGAGGAAAATGGGGTACTTTGATAAGGGCCGTGGGGAGGAAGCCCTTCTACCAGGGCGATATCAGCATTTTCGGCCTGAAGCACTTCTATGGCATTAGCTGCGCTTACCACATTTACATATACCGGAATATCCGGGTGAGAAGCTTCAAACCGATGAAGAGCATCGGGCAGATAGTAAGAGGCAATAGTAATGCTGGACACAATGCGGATGGGGGCGCGGCGGTCCAGCTGTTTTATTTTGGACTCTACTGCCTTGCAGGAATCCAGGATGGGTAGAATTTCCTGCAGAAGGAGGTTTCCGGCTTCCGTAAGCCTGATCGTTTTGGAGAGGCGGTCAAAAAGAAGAGTTCCCGCTTCCGTTTCCAGTTCCTGAACGGCATGAGATACCGCAGACTGTGTAATATATAGTAACCGGGCGGCTTTTGTAAAGCTGCCTGTTTCGGATATCGCTTTCAGAATTTCCATATGCCGTATTGTCATAATAATCGCTCCTTGATTATAGATGAATAAAAGTAATGAGATTGATTAAAATATATCATTTTACTAATGATAAAGCAAGCTATATAATAAGGCGGACGAGGAGGCAGCATTTATGAAAAAAGGTAAAAAAAGGCTTTATTTATGGCTGCTGGGCATACATATGTTTATCAGCGCGTTTACTTTCGGGGGAGGGTATGTGGTAGTTCCCATGATAAGAAAATATTTTGTCCTGCAAAAGAAGATGTTTGGAGAGGAAGAACTGGCGGAAATGGCGGCGGTATCTCAATCAGCGCCGGGAGCCATTGCCGTGAATCTGGCGGCGGTCACAGGATTCCGGGTGGCTGGGGCATCAGGGGCGATTATCAGTGCATTTGCATCTGTTTTCCCTCCGTTTCTGATAATGGGAGTGATCTCCCACAGCTATCAGGCGTTTATTGCCAATCATGCAATGGCGGCTGTTTTAAAGGGAATGCAGGCTGGAGCAGCGGTATTGATTGCGGAAACCGCATTCGGAATGTGCAGAAATATTTGGAAGGAACATAATTTCCTGTTTTCCCTCATGATACCCGGAATATTTATCTTTTGTTTCCTGGGAAAAGGAAGTGCGGCCCTGGCTCTGGTGACAGGGTGTATTATGAGTCTGGCCCAGGCATGGTATCTGTGCGGCAGGAGGGTGAAGAAGACAGAGAAAGAGAGTGAGGAAGTGTAATGGAATTGATTGCAAAACTTTTCGTAGTGTTTCTTCAGATTGGATGCTTCAGCATTGGGGGAGGCTACGCAGTGATCAGTCTGATTCAGAATCAGATTGTGGGAAAATATGGGTGGCTGACAGAGAAAACTTTCGGGGATATTATTACGATTTCACAGATGACACCAGGGCCGCTGGCTGTAAATGCTTCTACTTTTGCCGGATTCCAGCTGGCGGGAGTATGGGGGGCAGCGGCTGCTACCGCAGGCTGTGTGGCCGGAGGGATTGTGCTGTCACTGCTGTTGTATGTATTTTTTAAGAAGAAAGGAAACTCCTTCTATATGACGCATCTTCTGAAGGGGCTGAAGGCGGCGTCCACGGGATTGATTCTTTCCGCAGCAGGAACCATCCTGCTTCTTACTTTTTGGGGAAGCTCCGATATCGGACAGTTATCCCTGAGCGGTATAGAGATACGCAGTGTGGCGCTCTTTGTATCCGCGCTGCTGCTTCCAAGGATTATCGTTCCTCTTTTTACAAAGGGGAAGGTAAAGGGATTGGGCCCTGTTGCGTTAATGCTTCTCACCGGGGCGGCAGGTTTTTTCCTGTACCATTAATTCAGCCCGTCTGAATGGAAATTTCAATCACATAGTTTTCGGAGCGTCCGGTCGCCAGATAATTAAGCAATTCATGTTCATAGGAATTGCCGGTTATCTGAAGTCCGGACTTTTTGATGTAATCCTTAAGGATGTTATAGGACTGGCTGAGGGTCTCATAAGAACCTTTATGAGTGAGCATGGCATAGGTTCCTGCCGGTTTTACAAAAAGCAGGGGATTTTGTATGGGAGAGGAGAGTTTGCTGCAGTAATAGTCCTCCTTATATTCATCGAAACGGAGGTTCTCTTTTAAAATAATGGAGCCTAAGGGATATTCTTCCCCCAGGAGATTGGCTTCCAGATATTCCAGCAGTGCCTTAATTGTTTCGGACTGATTCCTTTCATAGTCCTCATATTCGGTGGAAAAGGGCATGGCTATAAAATATTCTTCCGGGCATTCCTGCAGGAACGGGACGTTATATTCTGCCCTGAGAGCATGCTTCGTAAGCTCGATGGTATTGCGCATCAGGCGGTGGATATGCATCAGCCGTTCCATTTCCGCAGAAAGGATTTTATCATTTTCTTCCATGAGGGTCAGAAAGGATGCCGGTTCTCTGGCGGTGAGATATTCTTTTATTTCTTTTAAGGGTGTGCCGCATTCTTTCAGCATGGCAATGATGTCAAATAAAAAAAGCTGATTGGCGGAATAATAACGGTAGCCATTATCCTGTATGATTTCAGGTTTCAGCAGGTCTATTTCATCATAATAGAAAAGAGTGTCTTTTCGTATATTGCAGAGCCTTGCAAATTCTCCTGTGGTAAACAGCGGTTTCGAATTGTTATTCATGCTTCCTCCAAAACAGGCGGCTCAGGATAATTACCGGAACAGGGCCGCCGTCCAAAAGATGGATAAAAAAGTGTTGACTATAGGGTTACTCCATACATTATAGTAGGCTTTTGCGGGGCTTGCAAGCTTTGTAAATGATGAACAACAGGAGGACGGAATATGAGCCATTCTATTTCACAGAACTTTAATGGAAGGACTTTGCTGAAATTTGCATTTCCAACGATAATAATGATGGTATTCATGTCAATGTATACCATGGTGGACGGGTTCTTTGTGTCCCGTTTTGTGGGAGCGGATGCCCTTTCTGCCATCAATATAGTTTATCCGTTGATCGGACTGGTGGTAGGCATGGGAATCATGCTGGGAACCGGCGGAAGCGCAGTCATAGCAAGACAGCTTGGCCTGGGGCAGGCACAGGAGGCGAGAAAGAACTTCACAAGGATTCTTGTATTCGGGCTGATTCTTGGAATCCTTTTTACCATTGTCAGCATGGTTTTTCTGGAGCCGCTGCTGAAACTTCTGGGCTCCAGTGAAAGATTGATGGGTTACTGCAGGGAATATATGATAATACTTCTTCCCTTCATGGCGGTACAGATGCTGCAGACGATTCTTGGGGTCCTTTTTGTTACCGCAGGGAAGCCTAATCTGGGATTGGGGCTTACCATATTGTCAGGATTGGCTAATATGATATTGGATTATATATTTATTGCGGTTCTGGACTGGGGAATCTGCGGAGCGGCCCTGGCAACGGCGGTTGGATATTCCATAATGCCTGTTTTTGCCTTTTTTTATTTTTTAAAGCCCAGAACGGAGCTTTTCCTGGTAAAAGCTTCTTTCCAGGGGGAAGTGCTGTGGGAAAGCTGCCTGAACGGCTCTTCGGAAATGGTGAGTAATCTTGCGGCCAGCGTTATTACCTGGCTGATGAATCTTCTTATGATGCATTTTGCAGGAGAAGACGGAGTGGCCGCGGTAACGGTGGTTCTGTATACGCAGTTCTTTTTTACTGCCGTGTTTCTGGGCTTTTCCAATGGGGTTGCCCCGGTCATCAGCTATAATTACGGCAGCAGGAATAAGAAACAGCTGCAGACCGTATTTCGGATATGTATGAAAAGTATGATATTATGCTCTTTTCTTATGACAGGAGCATCCATACTGCTGGCAAAACCTTTGGTGGGACTTTTTCTTCCCGGAGGGACCTCCGCCAGTGAACTGACCTATCAGGGATATTTACTATACTCCATCAATTACCTGTTCGCCGGAATGAATATTTTCGTTTCTTCTCTGTTTACGGCTTTGTCCAACGGAAAGATTTCGGCAATGATATCCATGGTCCGTACGTTTGGGTTTACCGTTACAGGTATTTTGTTATTTTCCTGGCTGTGGGAGATAAATGGCCTCTGGCTTGCGGTACCGGCGGCAGAATGCGCCACATTGATTCTGGCGCTTTATCAGGTAAAAAAATACAAAAGGGTTTATGAATATTAAAAAAATCTTAAATAGGAAAAACTAATGGAGTATGATATAATGTCGAAGAAAGAATTTGAAAAAATGTACTTTTTTGTTACTGTTCACGGCTCAGGAATGCGCCCAACTGCGCATTCCGTAAGAACATGATACAAGAGTGAGGGGCGATTTTTGCGGAGCAAAACTTTAAATATCGCCCCGAATTGTTACTATGAGCGGCCTCCCGGCGTGAATAGTAACACTTTTTTGGCAGATTGAGAGGATTGCATGGGAACGGAAGCGAAGCCGGTCATTCAGGTTAAGAATTTATATAAAGTATATCGGGTTGGCGACAGCCACGTACGTGCGCTTGACGGAGTGAACCTTGAAATATATAAAGGGGAGTTCTGTTCGATTGTGGGTACCTCCGGTTCAGGAAAATCGACTCTTCTGAATATGCTGGCGGGGTTGGAGAAACCTACCAAGGGTGAAATAATTATTGCGGGAGAACATATGGAGAATAAGACGGAAAACCAGCTGGTTAAATTCCGCAGAGAGCATATCGGTTTTATTTTCCAGTCCTTTAACCTGATGGGAACCATGAATGCGGTGGAGAATGTGGCGCTTCCCTTAACCTTTCAGGGAGTGGATAAGGATATTCGTTTGAAGCGGGCTTCCAGAGTCCTGGATCTGGTCGGGCTGAAGGAGCATAAGAAGCATAAGCCGACACAGATGTCCGGCGGCCAGCAGCAGAGAGTGGGCGTGGCCAGAGCCCTTGTGGTGAACCCGGAAATAATCTTTGCCGATGAACCTACTGGCAATCTGGATTCCAATACCTCGAAGGAGGTTATGGAATTGATGCAGAAGGTGGTAAGGGAACAGAAGCAGACGCTGGTCATGGTTACCCATGATAATTATCTGGCGAGTTTCGCCGATCGTATCTTCCATATAATCGATGGCAAAATCGTTAAAATAGAAGACAACCGGCAGAAAATACAAGAGAATGCTTAGAGAAGTACAGAGGGGAAGAAAATGAACGCAGGAAAAAAAATCATCAGCACCATCAGCTTGACATTAGTATGCATAGCGCTGCTTGCAGCGGTACCTTTTCAGGGAAATGCAGGACGGGTAATGGCCTCTTCGACCAGCGGCAATACGATTGACCGATCCTCGCCGAATGTAATTACTGATGACGATCGTGCAGATGCCGATGCCCAGCTGAAGGCGCATGTGGACAGTATACTGAAGCGGACACATCCGGATGAATATACGCTTAAGAAGCTGAATGACACTTTATACAGTGCCATATATTATATTGCCAACACAGAGATGAGTGTCGGTGAATTATGGTCTTACGTAGGCGAGATGAAGGCCAAGCTGGATGCGGTAGTTCCGGACACGTCGGTAACGAAACCTACAACGGAATTCCTTCAGGTGGGAAATAACTGGGAGACGCCGTCTGTCAGCTACGGGCAGCAGGTTTCCATTGTTCTGCCTATTATAAATCTGGGAAGTGAGAATCTTACGGATCTGGTGGTGAAGCCTGTCGTCTCCAATGATGTCAAGCTATGGCCTTTTGAACCGGATGCTACGGGATATGTTCAGTCTTTTGCGGAAATACCGGGAAACCCCTATGGAGGTAATTATGAGGCCGGTATGTTTGCCAGAAGAGAACTGACTTATAATTTTACGGTGAGAGAAGATGTAATGACCGGCTATTACCCGCTGTCTTTTGAAATCTGGTATACAAAGGCAGGGGTAAGGTGTGAAGAGCCGGAGACTGAATTGGTTTATGTATATACACAGGGAAAACCCGGCGCAGGGCATATCGGCGGCGATGACGGAGCCGTGGAGTCCAAACCGCGTATTATTGTAACCGGCTTTGAGACAAATCCCAAGGAAATTTATGCCGGAGATACCTTTATGGTAACTATCCATGTGAAGAATACCTCCAAAGAAAAAGCGGTTAATAATGTGCTGTTTGATATGCAGGCGGTGGAGAGCGGTACGGAGGCCAATACCACCTATGCCGTATTCCTGCCTACTTCAGGTTCCAGTTCTGTTTACACGGATTCCATCGGGCCTGGCAGTGAATTTGATATTAATATCGAAATGACCGCCAAGACGGATCTGACACAGAAGCCTTATGTAATAACCGTAAAAATGAAATATGATTCAGGAAAAGATGTCGACCTGACTGATGAGGCAAAGGTATCCGTTCCGGTGCTGCAGGAGGCTAAGTATGATACCAGTGATATTGAGGCAATGCCGGCCAGCATTTCCATAGGCAGCCAGTCTAATGTCATGTTCAGCATATATAATACCGGTAAAACCACTTTTTATAATCTTCAGGTGAAATATGAGGGAGATTCCATTGAAGGAGGAGATACCTTCCTCGGAACTCTGAAACCGGGAGAAACAGGAAGCGTGGATTCCATGATTACTGCGGTTGCCCCCAGTACGGGTGATGGAACAATCAAAGCTAAAATATCCTTTGAAAATGAGTCAGGGGAATTGGTGAGCTTTGAGAGGAATTTTGCGCTGGATGTCTATGAAGAGGTTTATATGGATCCCTCAATGCCGGAGGATATTCCCGTGGATAACCAGGGCGGCGTTAATATCGGTTTAATTATAGGTATTGCAGCGGCGGTGGTTGTGGCAGCAGTCATAATTGTCATTGTGACAGTCAGAAAAAAGAAAAAGAAAGCGGCGGCCCTGAAACTGGAAGAAGAGCTGCTGGACACAGACAATGAAGAATAACCAGGGGCAGGAGTGGATATGAAATTTTTGGATTTGCTGCGGTTAAGCAGCAGCAGCCTGTGGAAGAGAAAAGTGCGTACCCTGCTTACCGTGCTGGGAGTGACCATTGGCGTGGCTTCTATTGTAGTAATGGTTTCCCTGGGGTTGGGGCTGAATAAGTCATCCATGGAAGAAATGGAATCCTACGGCAGCCTTACTGCGATTACGGTTAACGAAGCCGGAGGTTATGGCTATTCTTATTCCGGCAGCGTTATGGTGCAAAGCTCTTCTTCCGATAAAGAGCAGGAGGAAAAAAGGCTGGACGATGAGCTGGTGGAAACACTGAAGGCCATCCCGCACGTGAATCTTGTGTCGCCGGTGCTCAGTGTGGATGTCATTGCCAGAAGCGGGATTTATGAAGGCAATTTCAGAGTCCAGGGAATGACTCCGGAGGCTTTTGAGGCTATGAAAATCCCTTTGGGGGAAGGCACCTTTCCTCAGAAAAATGCGGAAAAGCTGGAATTCTTTTATGGAAATATGGTTTTACAGAGTTTTTATAATGCGAGAACCGGCAGCTATCCGTATTATGAGAAGGGAGAAATGCCGGATATTGATCTTCTTAAGGACCCTGTTTTCGTTATTTTCGACACAAGCGCTTATTACAGTAATAAATATGGAGACGGCAGTTCGGGAGCTTCCAAGACGCCTCCTCCCAAAAAGTATCTCATTGGTACCTGCGGTCTGGTAGAGGGCGGTCCCGAAAACTGGAGCAGATACAGCTATGATGTTTATTGTGATATTGATTTGCTGAAGACGGAATTAAAGCGTATATTTAAAAATAAAGCCATTCCCGGACAGCCGACTACAAAAACGGGTAAGCCCTTCAAGGAAATATATTACAGTCAGATATATGTAGATGTGGATGACATGGAAAACGTTACAGAGGTGCAGAATGCCATCAATGCCATGGGATACCAGGCCTCCAGCAACGCGGAATGGGTACAGGCCATGCAGACACAGTACGGATACGTGCAGCTGGTACTGGGGGGAATCGGAGCGGTTTCACTGCTGGTAGCAGCTATCGGAATCACAAATACGATGATGATGTCCATTTATGAGCGTACGAAAGAAATCGGTATTATGAAGGTTCTTGGCTGTGACCTGAGAAATATTCAGATGATGTTTTTGATGGAAGCAGGATTTATCGGTTTTATCGGTGGTATCGTGGGGCTGGTATTCAGCTTTGCCATATCGATACTGATAAACCAGATCGTGGCATCTATGGGGAATATGATGACGTTGTCCTATATACCTCCATGGCTGGCGCTCCTGTCTTTGGTCTTTGCCATTCTTGTGGGAATGATAGCGGGATTTTTCCCTTCGCTCAGAGCGATGAGACTGAGTCCTCTTGCGGCAATAAGAAACGAATAAAAGACTCCGGTATCAAAAGAATGTCGTTAAGCTTAGACATTGCTTTTATACCGGAGCCTTTTTTCTTCTGTATCGAAATCGTCTGTCAGGAATTAACTAACGCTGCGGTTACACAGTTGGCAAACAGCTGTGCGCCCGGAAGATTGGGGTGTACGCCGTCACTGGTAAAAACAGAAAGATTATCATATGTAATTCCGCAATTATAAACATCGATGACGGATGCGCCGTATGCGGCGGCAATAGCACGGATTTGTTTATTGAAGTCCATGATAGAATCCCCATTTCTGTTCACGGGAGTATTGGTTCCCGGCGCTCTGAGCCCCGGATCTCTGGCAAAAAGGGTACAGCAGTATACGGCGGCATCGGGATACAGAGTCTTTATTTTCAGAAGCATCAGTTCGTAAGCGCTGCTGAAGGTGGCAGGTGTTCCTTCGGTTTGAAGAGAAGGTGCCTTAAAGGAGCCTAACGGTATATCCCGGGCAAAATCGTTTACACCCATATAAATTACGATGACATTGGGAGATGTGCCGTCAGCACCCTTTAAATCCATAATACGACGGAAGCTGCAGCCAGGTGCGGAGCCGTCCGTGGCAAGGGAATTCCCGGTTACATTGGTATTGGCGGAAGAAGCGTTGCTGCACAGGCGCATACCTGTGGCGTTCAGCACCTGATACCACCAGGTCCCTTCTACCATGGGAATACCGCTGTTTCCAGGATAGAAAATATTATAATCTCTGGGAATATAGTCATTAAAGGTTGAGAGGCTGTCCCCCAGAATGGAAAGGCTCATACCAGTGTATTTCGTAGGAACGTTGGAAGATTCCACTGTTTTCAGCGGAGCGGCGGCATCTGCGGTTATGCCATTGCACAGCGGGTAAGTAAACATAAGGGAAGCTGCCAGGGCCAGGGCTGTGAATTTTACTCCTTTTTTCATAGTATAAAAAACTCCTTTTCTCAATTGTTATCCAATAAAAAAGGTAGCACAGAGAAAAGGAGTTTGTCAAGTTATGTCTGTTATTGTAACTAATATAAAAGTGATTTGGTAATATATTCCGCGATAAGGTGTGCGCCCTCCGCATTGGGGTGGGTGCCGTCGATGGTATAATCCGAAAGATTATCATAGGTAATACCGCAATTATGGACGTCAATTACCGGATAATTATAGGCGGAAGCGATTGTGGCGATTTCTGCGTTGAAATCTGCTATTGTGTTCCCGTTTTCATTGGTGGAAGGGAAGGCTCCGGGATTGTCGTCAACATCCCCTGCATTGGTTTCCAAAAGGGTACAGAAATAAATCTGTGTCTTGGGATAAGTTGCCGCCAGCTTCTGCAGCATCAGCTCATAGGCATCGCAGAAATTGGTAATAACCCCTTCCTGCTGTGCCTCAGGAGTGGTAAAATTACCCAGCTCCACACTCCGGAGGAAGTCATTTACACCCATAAATACAATAAGGATATCAGGAGCGGGGCCGTCGTCACCGGGGGTTAAATCATTAATCCGTTTGAAACTGCATCCGGGAGCGCTGCCGGTAGTATCTGAAGAATCACCCGAAACATCGGTGTTGGAAGAAGAGGCATTGGCATTTAGCTCCATTCCTGTAGAAGAGAGAACCTGAAACCACCAGGTTTTTTCTACTGTGGAAATATCTCCGTAGTTAGGATAAAAGATATTATAGTCAGTCGGGATATAACCATCAAATGTGGAAATGCTGTCCCCAAGAATGGACAGTTTCAATCCGGTCAAATTCCGCGCTTCCTTCTGTTCCGTGGAAACTTCTTCGGACGGAGGTACAGAACTTTCCGTCTGAGCTGCGGTATTGTCAGATATGCCGTCCGTTTCGGAAAAAGTTTCGGGGGGAATAGTTTCCTCAGACGAGTCGGAGGACGGCTTGCTGCAGCAGACAAAGAAAATACTGAAAACAGCTACACATAAAAACAGCAGGCACAGTAAGCCTATGCCGATAAAATTACCGGATGATTTTCTTTTTTTCATGAGAACTCCTACCTGATTATGGTTA
>OLOL01001535.1_pt1 | contig 19408 bp, 18 predicted proteins | sample 1673081 | NCBI WGS metagenome assembly OLOL01 (sample SAMEA3136753, study PRJEB25190) | human gut metagenome
TCTGCTGCTGGGCGACAAATCGCGATTTGTCGACCTGGGCGGCGAAGGAGGCGAATTCATGCTGCGCTTCCATGGGCGGTAAAATGACTTTCATCGATTTGACAATTCCAAGGCTTAGGTTTTTCTGATTACCACCCAGGCTCTTTGCGCGCATATCTTCGTAAAGAAGCTGCAGCTGCACATTAAGAAACACCTCGTTATGGGCCAGGCTCGGCATGATAGCTGCACACGCCTGATTGGTGGCAGCTTCGAACGGCAGAATCGCGGCTTTGCCCCTGGTATCGCCCTGTCCATACATGGCTACAAGAACAGTTCCGGCAGGAAAAACCTTACAGTTAGTTTCTTTAATCGCAACCTCTGTGATGCTCTCCTCGACGCCATTGGCGAATTTGCGAGCTACTTCACCGGTTTTGACCCAGGGTATGGAACCACCGTAATACTTCGACTCCCTGCGAAGAGGCGTTGCCCCAGTCTGGACGTCTGCAAAATTGCCAATAGCACGTAACTCGCGTTTAGCCTCTGCGGTTACAGGATCACCGAACATCTCGATAAACCGGGATTTGACGAGGGAATCGAGATATGTAAGCAACGCCTTCGCTTGACCAATTTGGCTTTCAATGCGCTCAAGCGCTTGAACTTGCCTAACGCCCTTTTCAGGCGAGGGAAGCTTGAGCTTAATTCCTTGGATCTTACTCAGTTTGATTGATGGGAACGACGGGTTTTCAATCAATCTGTTCGGGCGGTTAAAACGGAAGTAATGCTTCAGATAGGAAGCGTAGTTTCCATTTGGGATTACGCATGCGAGATGTGATACCACGTAGCAGGGCTCAGGGAGAACATATACGTTTCCCGTCATGCATGACATTCCGCTTTTTGCGAAGACAACCGTCCCCGCAGGGAACAGGGTTAGACGCAATTTCTGGGCGGTGCCACCGTCAATTTTCTCGAGGTCAGCGAGACTTCCCCCAGCAAGCAGATTCGTTAAGCTACCAGCGCGAACAAATGGTATGCCGTCTTCCGTAAACGCATCTTTTTTGGGCGCTACGTTGCCAGCTTTGATTTTTGCGATTTCGCTCAGTTTGACCGTTTCACGTTCCCCGACAAATTGGGGTTTGCTCGGCATCACGATATGTATTTCCGATGCGACCTCTTCACATTTTCCTGGTCGACCATCGCGTAGCAAAGCGTCGTGTCTATCTTGCTGTGACCAAGCAAGACCTGCACCTGCTCTATAGGCATGCCCTTGTCTATCGCCTTTGTAGCGAGCGTTCTCCTGAATTTATGGGGATGTACGTGTTTGACACCGGAATCCTCGCCGAGCTTCCGTAGGCGCGCCTCAACGCCGCTTATCTCCAGACGGTGATGGGGCCGATGGAGCGAAACGAACAGGGCTGGCGTATCGTCTTCGCGCAATTCGAGGTATGCTAGCAAGTGCGTCTTGGCGCGAGCATCGAAATAGACCCGACGCTCCTTGTCACCCTTGCCGTGGACCACGCATTCGCGCGAATCGAAATCGATATCCCGCCTGTTGAGCTGCACAAGCTCGCCAACCCTGATGCCCGTCGACGAAAGCAGATCAATTATCGCCAAATCGCGAACCTCCCCGCATGAATCACGAAGAAGCTCGAGCGATTCGTCCGAATAGACGGGCTTGAGTACGCGCGACGTCTTTATCTTCTTGATTCGTCGCACGGGACTCTTGTAGATGTAGTCCTCCTCCTCGAGCCACGAGAAGAAGCTCGATATGACGCGCCGGATGTTGTCGACGGTGGTCTTTCCAACCCTACCGTCGCCCGAATAGCCCATCAGGTAGTCGCGGATATCGTCGGTAGTGACGTCGTGCGCGGGCTTGGAAACCTCGTCGCAAAAGCGCGCCAGAGTGCTCGCATAGTAGCGAAGCGACCTCTCCGAGCACCCTTCCAGCCTCTTGGCCGAAAGGAACAACTCAACGTACTCCGCAATCGTCTTGCATCCGCGCGAGCCTCCGCCCTCGCCGACGAGACAGGCCACCAGAACGGCGTGGAGCTCCGCCGCCTGCTCGACGTTCAGAACCGAGGCCATAAGTCTGTCGATTCGTTCTATTGTCCTTCTCATAGCAATGCCTTCCTCATGGAGTGAAACCTAAAAGGAAGGTGCCACGTAAGAAGGAATGCTACGCGGCGGGCCTCTCCGCGTTTTCCTTGATCTTGTTGATGACGGCGACTAGTCCCATCTGCTGCCGGGTATTGAACATGCGCACGAACGAGCGCGGCCTGTCGAAGGGCGGCTGCGTCAACGCCTTGGGCTCCATATACCCGTTCTCCACAATGTAATCCACGACCTTGTGCACGAACGCGATCTGCTGCTCGTTCAGATCGCCCGAGTTCATGAAGTCTGCGAACGCCTCCATGGCGGCATCGTGGTCGAGCTTCACAAGCTTTCGCACCAGAAGCCCGAAGGGCGTGTCGCCGAAGGCGCGCTCGTAGTCGTCCGAGCTGCCCAGCTCATGGGTGAAAATGCGTTCAAGTTGGGAGAACTCGTACTCGGTCATGGGCAAGTTGCGATGCAGCTTCTGCACGACAAGCGTGTCGCTGAAGTCGCGCACCCAGCGCTCGACCTTCATCTTGTAGTCGGTGAAGTCCTCGCCCGGGCTCGCCGCGACCCCGTACTTAACCTCGGTGATGGGGTCGGCGAGATGCGTCACCACATCGCGACGCCCGTCGCCCCCTTGAAGAAAGCGCAGGAGCCCGCGCAACTCACAGCGAATCTCCTCGAGCTTCAGCACCGAGATATCGGTCATGAATCCCTCGTCGGTAATCGATCGGAGCACGGGCAGCTTCTCCTTCACCTGCGGGATGGTGGTACGCTCCTGCAGCTTCATGGAAACGGAGACGAGCCTGTTCACATGGTTAGTCACTTTGTACCCGTCGCAAAGCGAGCACATGAAGCCGTACATGAACGCATCGAAACGAAGTGCGTCAACATCGGCCTCGTCGTTGCGCACGAGCGGGGCCACCTCGCTCGTAAGCACGCCCAAATCGCCCTCGCTGATGCAGGCGTAAGAGGTCTTCTGCTTGTACTTCTCCACCGCCTGCCGATGCAGGCGCACTGAGACCAGCTCCTCGTTCAGATCAACTACTTGGTAGTGGATTGTGGACACCAGCTCACCGCGCAAAGCCTGGTAATCATCGCCGGCGAAAGCGCTTTGCTGGAGGTCTTTCGCAAGCGTCGCCTGCCGGCAAAACACCGCTTCGGAAAGCGACGACCCAATTTTGCCCTCGACGAGCTTGGGGTTCTCACGGAAGAACTCGAAGTTGCGGCACCAGTCGAAGATGAAGAAGCGCTCCTTGTCGGCATGCGCCCCGTCGAGGGGGTCGAGCACGCCCAGCCCCTCGCACAGGCGTGTGCCGCGGCCGATCATCTGCCAGAACTTGATCTTCGAGCGCACCTTCTTGAAGAACACCAGGTTCACGATCTCCGGCACGTCGATGCCAGTGTCCATCATGTCCACTGACACGGTGATCACAGGCAGGGGCTTCAGCTCGAACTCGTCGATGACGGTGTGTGAATAGTCGTCGGAGTGCAGTACCGTCTTGATGTAGTCGCCCGGAAGCCCCGGGTAAAGCTTGCCGAAGCGCTCCACGATGAAGCGAGCATGCTTCTGGTTCTGAGCGAAGATAACAGTCTTGCCGAGGTCCTGCCCGCCATTGACGCGGATTCCCTTGTCCATGAGCGTCTCGAGCACCGCGTCGACCGTCTGCTCGTTGAACACCCAGCTCATGATCTGCGAGTTCGCGATGAAGTCGGGGACGTCCTGCCCGGTCTCCTCGAAGTCGTCCTCAAGCGTGCGCCGGTCGGCCTCGGAGAGCTTGTCATAGGTGATGCCGTCGTCCAAGAAGCTCGTATGCGTCTCGATACCCAGATATGGAACGAGTACGTGATCCTGCTCGGTGGCGGTCTCGTACTCGTAGACGTAAGTGGGCACGCCGCGCTCCACCTCGAAAAAGTCGTAGGTATTGCGGTCCACTTCGTTGGCGGGCGTGGCCGTAAGCCCCACGACAAGAGCATCGAAGTAGTCGAAAATCGCCTTGTATTTCTTGAAGATGGAGCGGTGCGCCTCGTCCACGATAATCAAGTCAAAGTGCGCGGGCGTGTACATGCGCACGCCGTTGTCGTTCCTCACGACGTCGACGGCATTCAGAATCGTTGGGTAGGTGGAGAACACGATACGAGCGTCGCGCTCGTCCTTGTTCTTGCACAGGTTGCAGCGCGATGTCTCGGGAAGGTACTTCTGAAACGCGCGCGCAGCTTGCGACACAAGTGCCACTCGGTCGGCCAGGAACAGCACGTTCTTCACGCGCCCTGCGCGCATGAGAACGTCGGCGAGTCCGGCCGAAACGCGAGTCTTGCCCGTACCCGTGGCCATCACCAAAAGCCCGCGGCGGTGCCCCTCGTCGAAGTTCGCGCACGCGCGCTTGATGGCCTCAATCTGGTAGTAGCGGTTCGTGCCGCCGCCGGCAATCTGCTCGTTCACGGGGACGGAGACGAGGGGCTTCGCATTGCCACGGCGATTCATGATGCGCTGCAGCTCGTCGCGCGAGAAGACGCCGCTCACCTGGCGCATGGGAGCGCTCTCGTCGTCCACGAAAAGGGTATCGAAGCCATTTGATAGGAAGATGAGAGGGCGATAGCCGAACTCCTTCTGCAGGCAGTTTGCGTAGAGCCGCGCCTGCTGCAGGCCCTTCTGGGCCGAAAAGCTCGTCCTCTTGGCCTCGACGATGGCTAGCGGCTTGCCGTCCTTGCCGAGCAGCAGGTAGTCGACGTATCCGACGCCCGTGTTGTCGCTCTGCTCCACGGGCATGCCGTGGACCTCACGCTCCTCTACGACGTCGCCGCCCAGCGTCCAGCCCGCAAGGCCCAGATCCCAGTCGATGTAATGCTTGCGCGTCTCGTACTCCGAAATCTCTTCGGGGTTGAAGGCGCGCTCCTTCTCGTTTCTCGCGCGCTCCGCCGCAAGCTGGTCGGACATCTCCTTGAGCCGGGCCTCGAGCTCCTCGATGTCCTTGTCCTTCTGCGCCACGATAGCGCCCTGGGCCTTGATGGCGGCGACCTGCGACCTCGTAAGAGGCACGCCCTTGGGTGGGACCTTCTTCTCGTCGAAGGTGCGCTCTACGTAGTTCTTCCCATAGCAGTAGTCGATCCAGTCTACGAAGTTAAAGAGGCTCCGCAGCGAGATCATGGCGTCGGAAGTGGTGACGCGTCTGTCGGTGTGAACCGACAGGTTCCCGAGCTTGTTCACGCCGATAAGGGGGCGCCACACGCGCTCATCCATGCACTGCTTGAACGAGTACTCATGCAAAAGCGACGCCAGGTTGTCCTTATAGGGCATGCTGATCGAAGGATCGGCGGCATAGACCCACTTTACCGCCAGTTCAAGCGCCTTGCGGCAGCCGACGGCGCACATCGCGGGTGAGCTGGCGAAGATCTTTTCCGCCTCGAGGCACGCATCGGCGAAAAGGTCGTAATAACCGTCTTGCTCTTTGAGGAAATCGAAGTTCATAGCGTTCTCTAATCCCCGAAGTATTCCTGAGCCAAGCTGTCGTAAAGCATCTGCAGTTTTTCAATCTGCTGCTGGGCGACAAATCGCGATTTGTCGACCTGGGCGGCGAAGGAGGCGAACTCCTCTTGGAGCGCTAACGGGGCCACGGGGATAGTGACGTTCGCCAGGTCGGAAATGGAAAGATACCTAACTGTAGTTCCGCTGCAATTATTGCTCAGCTGCTCGATGAAGTGAGGATTGTCAAAAATGGCAAGCAAATAACTTGGCAATGGACTGTTTTCGCTTGCAGCAAGCCAAGTAATCATCCCATCCTGGAAATAGAAATGGTCAGCCGGCTTGATTACATAGCATCGCCCAAGGGTTCCGCGTGCGGTTACAAGCACGTCATCAGGTGCGGGTACCTGGCCTCTTACCTTCAATTCCTCAAAACGCTCTTCGGAAATGAAGAGGCCAGAATCCGCCATACCAGAATCTATCAATGAGCCAACGTCAGCCAAGCGCAGGAAAGGGACACCACTCTTGGTTTGTTCTCGTGCATAAATTCGTTTGGACGACTTCACCTGATACAGGTCTGATAGCTTTTGCTTTGCCCAAAGGACACCATCAACTGGGTCCCCGAACATCTCGACAAACCGGGATTTGACGAGGGAGTCGAGGTTAGCAATCTGATCTTTTGCGTGCTTGATTTGAGCGTCGATTGAGTCGAACAGGGCAGAAATGACACGAGTAGAGTCATCATCATAGTGCGGAACAACCAGCGAGAAGAAGTTTGCCGCTTTCAGGTTGTTTATGTTTGAGCCAGAGCATACTTTCTCGATTGCTCTGCGGTATTGCTGACTTTGAAAGTAATGAGCGAGGTATTCAGCCTCGTTTTCTTTTGGGCGCAATACGCAGCAAAACGCTCCGAACGTCACTGGCATGTTCTCTCTAACTAGCGCGGCTTTGCCTACAAGCCCCTTGCTGCCGCTGGAGGCACAGAACAAGATGTCGCCCCGCCGCAAAAGCTGCTTTTGCTTTACCTTCGCGCGATCAACGTACTGAACATCGTCGAATCTCAGCTCTCCGTCTTGGATGTTGTTGGCGCGAAGGAGAACATAGCTGCTGTCGTCCAACTCTTCATGAAGGTCAACGGCAGCCTTGTAAGTAACACCCCGCACATAATTGACCCGATTTTCGAGCAGTTGCTTTTCCCCGACAAATTGGGGTTTGCTCGGTTTGCGTCAATCTTTTAGAGGGCTTTGTCTGCTCCTGGCTCTCTGAGGCACGCATGCATCTCAAATGCGTGACGGGGCTTAGGCATTCCTTGCTTTCAGTTCACCTAACACTGGAGTCTCTGGAAGATGATGATCTTTCTATAGCGTTTAATAAGGAAAACGTTAGCGACATGGATTTAACGTTGCAAACAAAGCCGCCTGCGACGATTCTTTTAATCATCGCTCTCGCGCACCACATCTGACCTGCGGGAATGCAGGATGATAAAGCCGCTGGCTACGATTCACTTCGCTAAGCGGGTGTCAATGAGGGAAAACGGGCGTTTTGGCATCCGTTTCGAGCGGTTTTGGGCTTCAGCACCTTCTCGTTTTTGTCCCTGGGACAAAAACGAAACTGCGAGCTCGCGGTTTCGAAATAGTTTGCGAATTTGTCTCAGGATTTGTCCCAAACACATACGCGAGGACACGCGGCGGGATTCGGCGGCAAGATGGCTAAAACCGACAACTCAACTGGAGTTGACTGGAATGACATCATGACAAACGAGTGCGAAAGAGTGGGAGTAGGCTGACAGGGTTCTGACCTGCTTTTTTGAGTGCCGCACTGTGCCGCTGAGTTTCGTTTCGTACGAGAGTCACGGCAAAGCCACCAGCGACATTGGTGGGTAAACTCAATTATCGAGCCTCCGTTCCCATGTTGGAATGGAGGCTTTTTCTTTGCCTTTTTACTCCCTTTCATCTGCGATTTCGCCATTTACTCCCCGTGTTTCAAGACGACAAGGCATGGGGCGGTATTCGGAGGAATGGGAGTAAGGATTCATTCCAGCGTCGGACGAGATGGCGACTCGCATCGCCGACATGCTCATGCACATGGGCGGCGACTAGACAGGGCGATCCCTGCAACGGGCATTATTATCCGGGAAGCGTTTGATTGCGAGGCACGCCGGTGTGAGGGCCTGAGTCGTCAGGCCCCGCACAGGGGGATCACGATGGTGGCCACCGCGCCGCCCGAGGGGCTGTTGGCGAGCGAGACGGAGCCCCCGTGGGCGCTCGCGGCCTCTGAGGCGGCGTGGAGGCCGAGCCCGTAGTGGCGGCCTCCGTCGCGCGAGGAGCGGGAGGAGTCGTCTGTGAAGAGGCGCTCACAGCCGCGTTCGAGGGCGGCGGGAGAGAAGCCCGGTCCGTCGTCGGCCACCTCGATGACGAGGTGGCCGCCCTTGACGTCGCAGGAGACCGCCACGCGCGAGCGCGCGTGCTCGGCGGCGTTGGCCACGAGGTTCGCGGCGGCTCGCGCCAGGGCGGTTCGGTCGAGCGGGGCCTCGGGCGCGCCCGCGACAGCAGGGCCCGTGGCCGCGTCGAGCGTCACGCCTCGCGCCCGGGCGATCTGGGCGGCCTCGGCGAGGACCTGCTCGCAGAGCTCGGCCGGCCGCATGGGGGCCCTCTCCGCCCCGCCGGACCCGCGCGAGGCCTCGATGAGCAGGCGCACGTAGCCGTCGAGCCTTTCGACACTGCCGGCTATGTCGCGCGCGGCGGCCGCGAGGTCGGCGTCTTTCTCGTCTTCCAGCTCCTCCGCCACGAAGTCGGCGTTGGCACGCAGCACGGTGAGCGGCGTCTTGAGGTCGTGGGCGAGCGACGCCACCTGCTCGCGCTGCCCCCGCTCCGCGGCCCAGCGGGCCTCGAGCGACTCGGCGAGGGAGGTCCGCATGGCGTCCATCGCGGCGAGGACGTCGTTCACCTCGCGCACGTTAGTGCTGCCGACCGCGAAGTCGAGATCCCCCGCGCCGACGCGCCCCGCTGCCTCCGCGAGCGGCGCCATCTTGCGCGAGATCACGCGGCTCGCACGGCGCGCCACGAGCGCGAGCGCGAGCGCGCTTCCCGCAGCGGCGCCGACGAGCATGAGGTTCTGCGGGTTGGGAAGCAGGCCGGCGAGGTCGCGCGAGACCCACTGCGGCAGGTACTCGCTGACGAGTGCGCAGGCCCCGCCGCCCTTGAGCGGGAACGCGGCGTAGGTGAGGCCCGAGCCTCCGCCCTCGATCTCCACTGTGCCCGGATCCGCGGCGAGTGCCGCACGGGCCATTTCCGTCGCGTCCTCGAGCCGCGTGCCCTCGAGGTCTGTCATCAGCACGTTTCCGTCCTTGTTCAGGATGAGGTAGCGGTACGCCGTCGGCACGTCCTGCTGCCCGCAGACGCCGTCGCGTGCCAGGCCCTCCGCGACCTCGCGCGCATTGGCCGGCCCCCAGCTTGCCTCGTAGACGAAGCCCGCGTTGATCGCCGCGGAGAGCGCCATGAACGCGGCGAGCCACGCCGTGGCGACCGCCGCGAACGCGTAGGCGAAGTAGCGCGCGATGACGAAGGAGAGCGGCATGCCCCCGTGACCTCGCGCCCCGGTCCTCAGAGCTGCCACTTGTACCCCATCCCCCAGACGGTCGCGATCGGATCGGCGCCGGCCTCGGAGAGTTTCCTCCGGGCGCGGCTGACCTGCATGGATATGGCCGCGTCGTCGGCGTCGCTCTCCCAGCCGAGCACCGCCTCGCGGATCTGCGCGCGGCTCATGACCTGCCCGGGGTGGCGGGCGAGGTACTCGCAGATGGCGTACTCGGTGGGCGTGAGCGGCACGGCCTCGCCGCCCACGGAGAGGCCGCGCGCCCCGAGGTCGATCCGCACCTCCCCGAAGGAGAGGGCGTGCGAGCGCGGCCGGCGCTCACGGCGTAGATGGGCCGCGACCTTGGCGCGCAGCTCCGCGGCCCCGAAGGGCTTGCGGACGTAGTCGTCGGCGCCCAGGCCGTAGGCGGCCACGGCGTCCTCCTCGGCCACGCGCGCGGTCAGGAAGACGATAGGCCCGTCGAAGTCCGGGCGGATCTGCCGCACGAGCTCGAAGCCGTCGAGCCCCGGCATCATGACGTCGCAGAGCACGAGGTCGAAGCGCGAGAGGTCCATCTCCAGGACCGCCGTCGGGTCCGCTGCCTTGACGACCTCATGGCCGTCGCGGCCGAGGACGCGCGCGAGCGCGTCGAGGATCGCCCGTTCATCATCCACTGCCAGTATCCTCGCCATGTTCGACCTCCTGAAACTCTCGTCGGAATTGTACTAGCGCCGCGCTCAGCGGTCCAGAGCCCTGCGCGCAGTCGCGGGTGCCCGGGCCGCGTCGCACGCGCGGTAGCGCACGCCCGAGCCGCCGCGCGCCTCGATCTCGAGCCAGCCCTCGCCGTCCGACTCCCGTCCGAAGAAGATGAGCTGGAGCTCTCGGACATTGCCCCTGTCGTCCGCCGCGTCCACCAGGTAGACGTAGTTCGCCCCCGCCCCGGTGGCGTCGGCGTAGGAGCTCGCGTGGCTACCGGGCTCGGGCGCGGGCGCCCACATGGTGACCTCAGGGTTGGGCAGCACGCGGTCGGCGATCGAGCGCAGCACCGACCCCCAGCCGGCGTCGAGCAGGGCATTCCCGCCCAGAACGAGCGCTGCGGAGAGGAGGACGAGCACGACGGCGAACGGCTTCCTACGCATCTGCCCTCCCGTCCTCGAAGCGGCAGAACCAGGCGATAAGGACGGCGGCGGTTGCCAGGGTGAGCACGAGGCCAGCGAGCGCAGTCGTGAGGAGAGGGCCCGCCGCGCGTGCGGCGTCGATGAAGGCCTCTACCCCGAGCGACCCCAGGCGCGCGGGCCAGGCGAGCGGCACCCAGCTCAGGGGCGTCGCCAGGGCACCGGTGAGCTCGCCGGTCATGAGGCCGTGTGCAAGTCCGCCCACTGAGAAGAACGCGAGGAGCACCCCCGCCGCGCCGGCGCCGATGGTGGCGTTGCGGCCGAAGCGTAGAGCCACGCCGAGCCCCAGCGCGTAGAGGGGCAGGCTGCCCAGCACGATGCCCGCCCAAGTGGCCGCAAGTGGAGCGGGCCCGAGCGGCAGGCGCCCGGCAACGGCGAGCACGGACCCGAACACGCCGAGCGCCACGGCCAGCGCGCCCGCGCCGAGCGCCGCAAGGGCGAGTAGCTTCGCCGCGACGGCACGCCCGCGCGAGGGGACCGCCGTGAGGTTGGCGAGGCGCCCGGCAGCGCGCTCCTCGTCCACGGCGAGCCCGCAGACGATGGCGGACATGAGCGGCATGAGGGCGCCGAGGAACTGGGCGTAGGCGTCCGCGCCCAGCGCCGGGTCCCATCGGGTTACGGAGAAGTACTCGCCGCAGGCAAGACCGGCCGCCAGGCCGCAGACGAGGTGCACCACTGCGAGCGGGGAGCGCGCCAGGCGCAGGGCCTCGGAGTGCAGGGCCCGCGGGAGAGTCATGCGCGGCGTCGGGTCGGAGAGTCGTGTCATGGCCATCACCTCTCCTCGGAGCGCGCGAACCAGGCCGCGCCCGCCGCCGTGAGCGCGGCGAACGCGAGCGCGCAGACCGCAAGGCCCGCCAGTGTGAGCATGCCGTCCGCCGTAAGCGCCCCGCCGAGCGCCATGTCCGCCGCGAGTGGCTCGCCGCTCGGCAGCACGGGGATGAAGCTCGTGGGGATGACCATGCTCGCCGACGGCGGAAAGAGCTGCGGCACCGGCACCAGCGACCAGGCGAACCCACCCACGAGCTGCGCGGCGAGCGGGCAGAAGATGCCCGCGAGCATGCCGAGCCGCGCCGTGAGGAAGAGCCCTGCGGGGATCATCCACGCCGCGGTCACCGTGTTGGCGAGCGCGCAGAGGAGCATCGTGAGCGTGCCCGCGGCCGTGAGGCCCTGCGAGGAGAACGCCGATCCCGCGAGGTAGATGCCGAAGACCACGAGGTTCGAGAGCGTGCAGAGTGCGAGGCACCAGAGCGCCTTGGCCCACCAGGCGCGCCCGAGCGGGAAGCCCAGGCCCAGAAGCCCCCGCATCCGCGTACGAGCGTCCGCCCGCGCGACGCACGCCACCACGAGTGAGAGAGACACGGGCAGGAAGAGCGCGTACCAGTAGTTCCACGCGCTGAAGATCTGCACGCCCCGGTAGGGCATCGCGCCGAGCAGCGGCATCGGCAGCGCCATGAGCACGGCCAGGCGAACCGGTGCCGCGTGGCGCGACTTCAGGGCCTCGGCGCGCAGGCCCGCGAGCAGGCCGCCTTTCTCGCCCGTCATGCCGCCACCTCCCCGCGTGCTCGTCGCCCTTCCCGGCAGAAGCTCATGAAGAGTTCCTCGAGGTCCTGCCCGGGCCGAAGCGCATCCTCGTAGGCGAGGCGCCCTCCGCAGATGATGCCGATGGTGTCCGCCATCTGCTGCACCTCGGAGAGGATGTGGCTCGAGACGATCACCGTCGTGCCCGCCGTCGCGAAGCCGCGGATCTGGTCGCGCAGCTCCTCGATGCCGATGGGGTCGAGGCCGTTGGTGGGCTCGTCGAGCACGAGCAGGCGTGGCCGGGCGATCAGCGCCAGCGCGAGCCCCAGGCGCTGCCGCATGCCCATCGAGAAGCGCCCGGCGCGCTTCTTCCCGGTGTCCGCGAGGTCCACGGCGGCGAGCACCTCATCTACGCGGCTCTCGGGAAGGCCCAGCAGCGTGGTGCGCACGCGCAGGTTCTCGCGCGCGGTGAGGTTGGGGTAGAGCGGCGCCTCCTCGATGAGGCTGCCGATTGCGTAGAGGTCCTCGCGGCGCCAGGCGTGCCCGGCAAAGAGGATCTCCCCGGCCGTCGGCCGCAGCATCCCGCAGATCATCTTGAGCGTTGTCGACTTGCCGGCGCCGTTGGGGCCGAGCAGCCCGTACACCTCGCCCTCGCGGATATGAAGGCTCACGTCGGCCACGGCGTCCTGCGCCTGGTCGCCGCGGCCGAAGCGCTTGGTGAGCCCGCGCGTCTCGAGCATGTAACCCATGGGTTCGTCCTTTCTCTTCCGGGCGCGCGGGCCGAGTCGCCGTGCCCGCGCGCCTTACCTTTCGGGTTCACCATCCATGGTGGGACGCGTTTCTAACGAAGCCGTAACGGCCGTTGGGCTCTTTTGACGCCAGCCCTTCTCGACCCGTACGCCACTCATGGTATGTTTACGCGATAACAAGGATGGAGGTGCCCGTGGCACGCAATAAGTACCTGGAGGAGACGGTCGAGAAGATTCTCGACGTTGCCGAGCGGCTCCTCGTGGAGCGCGGCTACGAGCACACCACGATGATCTGAAGAGCAATACGCTAAATCGAAAAAGGCAAACCCTGGAGACGCGATTTTCGCCAGAACGAGCAAGAATATCGAAGATGTCTGCACACCGTTGGCGTAGGAAGGGGAACAACCGGCTGCAATCAGCGGACACTCTTGCGCGTATGCGACCGATAGCATTATCCCGAGATACCTAGCATATTTAATCAGGGCTGCCAGTGACAGCGTGAGGGTAATTTAGCGGTGGCGGTTCTGCCCGCTGCCGTCCCGTGCTGATTCTGGCTTGCGAGGCGATTCTGCTATTCTGCGAGTTGAAAAGGTTCCATCCCGGCGACAAGAGCTCCCCTGCTCTTCCGCGAACAGCGGATAGCCGGGGTGGTCGTTTGTTGGTAGTACTTTTTTGAACGGTAAAGTTACCGTGATTATCAAGCGGTTGACTGCCGTTGCCTAAGCAGTCTTGTTATATCGTTGCCGCAGTCCCCGGCGCAGTGCGCAGCTCCTGCCGAATCTTCCGAAAGCGTTCCGGGACTTCGGCAAGCTCCATCTTCTGCGGGGCATCGACCGTACCCGCTTCCTTCGCCGTTTCGTAATACCAGCACTTATAATCCACCATCTCCATGGTGTGCTGCAATTCCGCCATCTGCTGTTTCAGAACTTCTTGTTGGCGCCGGAACATGGCAAGGCGCAAATCGATGGTGTCGTCTCCTTGCAGCGCCATCTCAATGTACTGCCGGATGTCCTTGATGGACATCCCGGCTTTCTTCATGCAGCCGATCACCTGCAGCCATTCGATATCCGATTCTCGGAACATGCGAATGCCACCGGAGGAGCGCTCCACGAAGGGCAGCAGCCCCTCCTTGTCGTAGTAGCGCAAGGTGGACGCCGCAACCCCCAGCAGTTTCGCCATTTCCCCCACCGTATAGACCATCTGAAAACCCCTCCGAATTATTCCAGAATCCCCTTGACTTAAAGTTAACTTTAAGTTCTAGGATGCACATGAAGTTCAAAGGAAGCATGCTTCCAAACAGAATGTTTGTCAATCATAAGGAGGGGAATCGAACGTGAACAGGCCGTATGTTTTCTGCCACATGATGTGCGCTTTGGACGGAAAGATCATGGGCGGTTACATGGGAACGCCGCAGGGCAAAGCGGCGGGCGATGCGTTCTACGACATCGCCTTCGGGAAAGAGCCCTTTTACCATCACCAGGGCTGGCTGTCCGGCAGGGTGACGACGGACGACAACTTCACCTTCTACAGGAAGCCGGACCTGGACGAAGATGCGCCGGCCGTTCCGGCAGGTGATTTCATCGCGCAGCCGGACTTCGGAATGTTCTATGTCTCCGTGGACCCCCACGGCAAGCTGGGGTGGGAAAGCAGCACCCTGCGCTATGTGGACACCACCGCCCATGTCGTCGAGGTGCTGACAGAACAGGTCGGCAACGCCTACAGGGCATTTTTGAGAAAGCTGGGAATCTCGTACATCATCGCGGGAGAAACGGAGCTGGATCACGGTCTGGCCCTTTCCAAGCTGAAAGAAAATTCAGCATCGAGACCCTGATGCTGGGCGGTGGCGGCGTGCTGAACTGGTCGTTCCTGCAAGCGGGGATGTGCGATGAGATCAGCATCGTGTTGGCGGCGGCGGCAGACGGGAGCCCGGATACGCCGCCGGTTTTCCGAGCCGCAGAAGGCATTTCGGAGAGCAAGGCCCTTGGCTTCACGCTGAAAGAGGCGAAGGCCATGGACGGCGGGGCGGTCTGGCTGCGCTATGGCGTGAATCGATAATCCTAAGCAGGAGGTTTCAATTATGAGGTATGAACGAAAAGAGCAGTTCGAGAAGGTCAACGCATTCGGCACGGGAACGGCGAACACCGCCTATGCCCAATACTTCACCGGCGATTCGTTCCTGAATCCGCTGACCGATCCGGAAGGTGGCCTGTTCGCCGCCAACGTGACCTTCGAGCCGGGATGCCGCAACAACTGGCATATCCATCACGCGGACAAAGGAGGCGGTCAGCTCCTACTCTGTACGGCTGGCGAGGGCTGGTACCAGGAGGAAGGCAAGGCCGCCGTCAGCCTGCACGAGGGCTCCGTCGTGATGATCCCCGCCAACGTCAAGCACTGGCACGGAGCGAAGAAGGACAGTTGGTTCAGCCATATCGCAGTGGAGGTTCCCGGCGAGAATTGCGAGAACGAGTGGTGCGAGCCGGTATCCCATGAAGAGTACGCAAGGCTGTAGGGAGGAACGAAACATGGCAGTCAAGCAGACGGCAGGCAGAGATGCCCTGGGCGAATTCGCCCCGAAATTCGCGGAACTGAACGATGACGTGCTCTTCGGAGAGGTCTGGAGCCGAGAGGGGCAGCTCAGCCTCCGCGACCGCTCCCTCGTGACCGTCGTCGCGCTGATGGCTCAGGGACTTACCGATGAGAGCTTCCGCTATCACCTGGCGGAGGCAAAGAAGAACGGTATTACAAAAGAAGAAATCGCGGAGGTTGTGACCCATGCAGCCTTCTACTGCGGCTGGCCCAAGGCGTGGGCGGTTTTCCGCATGGCAAAGGATGTCTGGGGCGAGGAGTAGAACGATGATCTTGAATGAAACCTACCCGTTGGCAAACGGAGTCCAGGTTCCCAAGCTGGGACTGGGCACCTGGTTCATCGACGATGCCGAGGCGGCGGAAGCCGTTCGCGAGGCGGTAAAGCTGGGCTATCGCCTGATCGACACCGCACAGGCCTACGGAAACGAACGCGGCGTCGGCGAGGGCGTGCGCACCTGCGGCGTTCGCCGGGAAGAGCTGTACGTCGCCAGCAAGATCGCGGCAGAGTTGAAGACCTACGAGGATGCGGCGAAGTCCATCGATGAGACGCTGGAGAGGATGGGGCTCGGCTACCTCGACCAGATGATCATCCACTCTCCCCAGCCGTGGAGCGAGTTCCGTGTGGAGAAGCGCTATTTCGAGGAGAACAAGGAGGTCTGGCGTGCGTTGGAGGATGCGCGGGCGGCGGGCAAGGTCAAGGTAATCGGCGTGTCCAACTTCCTGCAAGATGACCTTGAGAACCTCCTGAGCTCTTGCTGCGTGATGCCCATGGTCAATCAGATCCTCCTGCACATCACCAACACCGATTCGGCATTGGTGGACTTCTGCAAGGCGCAGGGCATCCAGGTGGAGGCATACTCTCCCATCGCCCACGGCGAGGCGCTGAAGAATCCGGCGATCGTTAAGATGGCAGAGAAGTACGGCGTATCTGCCGCCCAGCTCTGCATCCGCTATGTCCTTCAGCTTGGAGCCGTTGCGCTTCCCAAGACGGCAGATCCCGCCCACATGGAAAGCAACGCGGACGTGGATTTCGCGATCTCCGAGGAAGATATGGAAACTCTCAAGAACATGGAGCGCATCGCCAACTATGGTGACTTCAGCGCATTTCCCGTGTTCAGCGGGAAGCCTCTTGCATGAGGAGCAAGCGTGAAATGAAAACCTTGATTCTGTACTGCTCCTACGGAGGCAACACGAAGCGCATCGCCGAGATGATCCAGAGGGAAATCGGCGGGGATATTGCTCGTATGGATACGGTTGTTCCCTACGATGGCGATTATGATGAAGTCGTCAATCAGGGGCAGCGTGAGATTGCCGAGGGTTATTGCCCGGAACTGAAGCCGCTGCACATTGGCTGGAGAGATTACGACACCATCATTCTGGGTTCTCCTGTCTGGTGGTACACCTTTGCGCCCGCCATGCGCAGTTTCCTGGAGCGGGCTGACCTGACCGGGAAGATCGTGTATCCGTTTGCCACCAATGGCGGCTGGCTGGGACACGCGCTGAAGGACTTTGAGGAAGCCTGCAAGGGCGCAATCGTGAAACCGGGCCTCGATGTGCTGTTCGATGAATCCATGCTCCGTACTTCTGAGAAAGATATTCAGGCATGGATTGATACAATCTGCAGATAATCGATCTACAGCTTTCGGCATCCGCCACAGAGCTGGCAAGGATTTGGGACGATCCCAAAAATGCAAACAGAGCGTTCCGACTTTCCGACGGAACGCTCTTCGCTCCCTTCGTGCCCTTTTTCCTCGCCTTCACCGGGCGACCCGGGAGCTGGGGCTGGCAGACGCCTCTCTGCTCTTCGTCCACAACGTCCAGGGAAATCTCGCGGTCAACCGCCTGCTTGGTTGGAGGCGAGGGCCCGAGTTCGCCTACGCCCAGGAGCTGCTCAGCGCCTATTCCGAAGGGGGCATGCGGGCGGTATCGGCTCGTCACGATTCCCGTAGTTGATCTTGACTGTGGACTCCTTACAAGTCTTGCTCGAGATCGAGCGGAGACTGGGCCCTGCCGAATCGGAGCTATGGCGACCAAAAATGTTGCCAGAAGACGCCGTCGACACTGTTTGCGATGGGGTAGAGCTCGATGGCGGTTCGGCACAGTCTGTTTCGACGGTTTCGCGGGGCGTTGATGGCGTGAAGGCGGCCGTTGGAAAGAAACTCATTTCCGTGGGGAAGAAACTTCTCGGTGAGTAAAGCTCATCGGAGCGGGGATAGAGCTTTGTCTGCGGGGTACGAAATGCTGGCTAGTGGTTGCGACGCCTTGTTGCGGAAATGCCAACTGCCACAACTACACCACCGGCAACACTCAGGGCGACTGCCATCGCACCGTTGTCGCCTGTCGCGGGTAGGGTGGTCCCGGCTGGTTTAACCGCCGCTACTGCCTTGGTGGAAACGGGATTTGCCGCGGGCTTTTCTGCCTTGGGCTGCGGTGTGGGCTCGGGCTTGGTTTCCGGTTCGGGTTTAACCTCTGGGTTCGGCTTAACGTCAGGGCTGGGCTCGGGATCGGTCACGTCGGTTGCAATCAAGTGCACGTCACTGTCGAAGACGTAACGGATGTAGTAATCGTGCCGCGTTTCGTGCATAATCCCCTGCCCGCTGTCGAAGTCACGGTCAACGTGTGTGCCAAGGTGGGCTGAGCTGTTGAGGTTCAGCCTGTAAGGGATTTGGTCGTCGGCGTAGCCGCCTGTAAAGACAGCGGTTGCTCTAACGTGATTGTCGATCATGGTCAGGGCAATAGAGACGCTGGCCTCTTTGGGGTTCTCGGTTTTTATAAGGCCTTCGGTATCGGTGTCGATCTTGAAGAGATGGACGGTGTCGTTAAGCCCGTAGATGAAGTCCTCGGGTTTGTCGGGGAAATCGTATACAAACGCCTCATTCTGGACCAACATGAAGGCAGGAGGGAGCTCCAGGTCATAGTTATGGTCGACAACGGTGGTAGCTGTGAGGCTGCCTTCCGCGTTGGCTTCGTCGCAGGTAATGGGTGCTGCGACATCGGTTTCGGGCATTTCTGTCGCCAGTGCTGCGCAGGGTAGCAAAAGCAGTCCTGCCACAAGAATGCTTACTCCGAAGGCGGCGATTCTGGCGTCTGCATGACGCTTGACGTCGCGGATAGACAGGCCAGTCCGTTTGTTATGGGTCTGCGGTGCAACATGCTGTCCATACATAAGACGCTCCTTGTTCGTAGGCCGGTTTCCGCGGATCTATATTGCGCCTGGCCGATGCGGCTAGGCTCTTTCACGCGAACGCTTATGCGAGCAGGGAGAAAGCTCAAGCTAATTTTCTCACAGTCGATACTTTGCGAGCAACGATTTGCTGCTCAATTTTCGGAGAGAGAGTCAAGACAGTCGAGGAGTTATCAGGCGGTGAGATTATGTCTAGAGAACACTGACGAGAGATGTGGCCTGCAGACGACTGAATAGCTCCATCCGTTTTGGTTACAACGAAATGTATGCCGCGCGCCTGCGGCATGAAGAAGGGAGATTCTTATGAATATCGTTGTATTGAGCGGTAGCCCGCGCAAGGGCGCCAATACCGACACCATGGTCGAGGCGTTTGCTGAGACCGCGCGTGAGGGTGGCCATACGGTCGAGGTCATCCGCGTTGCCAGTAAGAAAATCGCTGGTTGTCTGGGGTGTCAGTATTGCTTCGCCCACGAGGGCACTTGCGTGCAGAAGGATGACATGGCCAACGTGATCGAGTCGCTGAAAGACGCCGACATGGTTGTCTTCGCTTCGCCTATCTACTGGTTTGATATCACTGCGCAGGAGAAGGCCGCCATCGATCGCCTATACGCTTTCGGTGCTACGGGCTTCCCGTTCACCAAGACGGCCCTTTTACTCGATAGCCACAGCGAGGGCGTCTATGATGCGGCGATCGCTATGTACAAGTCGACCTGTGCGTACTGCAAGTGGGAGGACCAGGGCATTGTCGCCATCAGCGGTATGACCGAGCGCGACAGCATGGCATCGTCGCCCAAGTTGAAAGAGGTGCGAGAGCTCGCTCGCAAGCTCGCCTAAGGACAAGAAGAACGCATGGCAATCAGCGTTGGCGGAAAGCCTACTTCCCTTACCAAGAGGATTACTGATTGCCATGCGTTGATGTCCTTATGGACAATCTCCGCGTGCTAGGAGACTTTCTCGCTCAGGAACTCCCTGAATGCGGGGATGTCAAAGCCAACGAGACCACGCCCACGTTCCCCGATGACGCCGTCCTCGAGAAGGCGGCGTTTGTATTGGCTTGCGTAGTTGCTGGCGACGCCCATGCGTTTGGCTA
>OLOL01001538.1_pt1 | contig 19344 bp, 11 predicted proteins | sample 1673081 | NCBI WGS metagenome assembly OLOL01 (sample SAMEA3136753, study PRJEB25190) | human gut metagenome
CTGAAAAAGCTCCGGCAGATGGAGGTCAACTATGAGGTGGAGATCAACAACCTGCCGGAGGGCATCCGGATCGGCGACCGCATCAACATCGTGGACGACGGCGGAGCGCTGTACCTGTCCGCCCGTATCCTGAAGCTGGAGACCTCCATCTGTGACCAGAAGCAGACCGCCACCCTGGGGGAATACCTGCCGAAGGGGAGCGGCATCTCTGCCAAGGTGGAGGAGCTGGCCGAAAAATTTGCGGCTATGGCGGACAGGACGCTGTACACCTGGATCGCCTACGCTGACGACGCCCAGGGGAATGGCATCAGTCTGGATCCGGAGGGCAAGCCCTACCTGGGCACAGCAGTCAATCAGACGGAGGAGGCCGTGGATATTTCTGCCCCATCGGTGTTTGCCTGGTCGAAGGTGCAAGGGCCAAAAGGAGAAACCGGTGAGGCTGGCGCACAAGGAGCGCAAGGAGAGCAAGGACCTCCAGGGGAACCGGGCGACACCGGCGCACAGGGTCCACAGGGAGAAACGGGGGCGCAAGGTCCGCAAGGGGAAAAGGGAGTGGATGTGACAGCGACCTGTCGCTACTACCTGCTCCAGGCATCCAGCTTGGATGCGCCGAGCAAACCGACTCGGAATCCGCCCGGCGGCAGCTGGAGCACAACCGAACCCAGCTACACCAGCGGGAGCACCAATACACTGTACTTTGTGGACTTGACCGTCTTCTCGGATGGGACTTGGTCTTACTCTGCTGCCTCTAAATCCAGTGCTTACGAGGCAGCGAAGGAGGCGTACAACAAGGCGCAGCAGGTGACGGATACGGTGGACGGGCTGACCAAGGTGCAGAATGAGCAGGTGCTCATCGACGGGGATAAGGTGTATCTGTCCGCCGCCTTTGTGAAGTCCATCTTCGCTCATGACATCACTGCCTCTGGACGAATCAAATCCGCAAATTACAACGGGGCGGAGTCCACCCCTCTCGAAAACACTGAGGGGAGCATCTTAAAAATGGACGACGGGACGTTTAATTTTGCAGGTGGGAAGTTGGTATATGATGGAACTAACTTAGTGTTAGACGGGAAAATCAAAGGCGAAGCGATTGACATTGAGGCTGGGGACGCAACCGGAAAAATCCGGCTCTATTCGGAGTACGTTGTAGATGAAGAAACCGGAGCGCGGGAGTACCCGAGATTTGAGATTGTTGCCCAAGGGGACACATCCGAATCCAGAGTGGTGGCGACGCCTCCAGAACTTAACCTGTACAGCAGAAGCGTCGGGGTAAACGCCGGGGTCGGTGGCGTTGTAATCGGCGGGTCGTACGACAGCGAGACTGGCAATTATGTTACCGCAATCTATTTGCGTGGGGTGACAACTATCACTGGCGGCCCCGCTGAAATAAACGTCGGAAACAATTCCGTGGAAATTACCGCAGGACAACAGCCGGATGACGCTAGTATCGACCCGTATGTCCAAATTGGGAAGTTTGGGGAGGGTGTGTATCTCCTCGGGGATATTTATATCAATAATGTGCGTCCGTACTACACCGCAGGCGATACCGTGACAATCGAAAGAATGTATTGTGCCGGAGGTGTTACAGGCAGCGGAACAAACCTGTATTTCTACATTCCGTTGGCGAAACCGCTCATCGGCGTGTCCGCGGTGACAATCTCGAATCCCACCAAGGCGATCATCACGGCGCGAAAAGTGGAAGGCGGATATATTGCGCAAGATGCTACGGTCAGCTCGTTAGGAACTCCCTCCTGTGTCCCATACGAGGGCGGGGTGACCATCGGCATCAAAGCATCCAGCGCTTACAACACCAAAAACAACACGCCGGTGACCGTGACGCCGGAAAATCTTGTGCTCAAGTTTACTTAAAAGGAGAACAACATGAAAGAAATGATTTGTACGGGTGCGGGGCTGGTTGGTGCCGCCATCTCTGGTTTCATCGGCGGCCTGGATCTGGCGCTAAAGGCGCTTTGCATCTTCATGGCCATCGACTACATTTCCGGCTTAATCTGCGCCGGGGTGTTCCATCGCAGTCCTAAGACAGTCAACGGGGCGCTGGAATCCAAAGCCTGCTGGAAGGGGCTGGTGCGCAAGTGTATGGCGTTGCTGATGGTGCTGGTGGCGCATCTGCTCGACCTGCTGTTGGGCACTGCCTTCGTCAAGGACGGCGTCTGCACGGCGTTCATTGTCAGTGAGGTCATCTCCATCACGGAGAACGCCGGCCTCATGGGCGTGCCCATGCCTGCGGTGATGCAGAATGCGATCGAAATGCTCCAGAAGAAAGGAGATAACCATGGCGGCAACAGTGACGAAGATTGATTACCTGGCCAAGGCGGCAGAGGCAGCGGACAAGCTCTATCCGAAGATTGTGTCCCTGCGCTGCACTCACGCCAGCGGCGCGAAGACCTACGCCCAGCTGCTGAGCGCCAAGAAGGCCACCTGCGCTTCCTCCGCCTCCATCGCCTATCAGCTGGCTGGAATCCTGGCCAGCGGCGATGTGGTCGGCCATCGGGACGCCGTGGGCGGCTCGGACGCCAACATCCTGCGCAAAAAGTCCACCGTGGCCAAGGCGATGACCGGCGTGGCCAATCTGCCTAAGGACAAGGTGGACGTGGTGTGGGTAGGGAAGAAGTATGCTGAACTGCCTGCGAAATACCGAAAGAAGGGCGTCCTCTACATCCAGGACAGCAACGTCTGCATCTGCGCCGGTGGCGGTGCGATCTACAGCTGCAACGGCGCAAAGGGCAGCCAGCTGGACAGCAAGGGGCGTTACAAGGCCAACAAGATCACCAGTGGATATGCGTTCAACTCGCCCATCCTGGTGGCGGTCGTGCCCAAGGTGAAGGAGGTTCCCAACGTGACAAAACTGCATTTTATGGATGTCAGTCAGTTCAACCCGACAGTGAACTGGACGCAGGCAGCCAAGGCAGTGGATGGCGTCGTCATCCGTGCCGGTTACCGCGGCACATCCGGCGGTCTGAAGACTGACCCCATGTTCTTGAAGCACATCCAGGGCGCCATCAGCGCCGGGGTCAAGCGGATCGGCGTCTACTGGTGGACGGCGCACACCTCTGTCGCTCAGGCGGAAGGGGATGCGGCCTATCTGACGAGCTTGCTGAAGCCCTACAAGGCGCACATCAACTTCCGGGTCTGGCTGGACAGTGAGCCGTCCGCCAACCCCAGCGCCTTCAACCGCCTGTCCGCTGCGGCACGGACGACCTGCGCCAAAGCGTTCCTGGCGGCTACGGCGGCGGCAGGGTACGCCGTGGGCATCTACTCCAGTGACAGTTACTTCATCAGCGGCTTACAGCTGTCTCGGCTGAGCGGCTACCCGCTGTGGGTGGCCAAGTGGTCGACCATCCCGCCCAAGCAGGTTAAGAACTACGTTGGCTGGCAGTACACTGACAAGGGTAAGGTGAGCGGCGTGACCGGCAAGGTAGACCGGTCCTATTTCTATGAGGACTTCGCGAATAACAAATCCGAGGAGGTACATGATATGGATACGTTGCGGAAAGGTGACAAGGGCCAGCAGGTGCGTGCCCTGCAGAAGCTGCTGGGCGGTATCGCTGTGGATGGTGTCTTCGGTGCGGCCACCAAGGCGGCGGTGGAGGCGTACCAGCGGCAGTATCAGCTGAGCGTGGATGGTGTCGTGGGGGCGAAGACTTGGGATGCACTCCTGAAATAATGTGATAGATAACGAAAAGCCTGGGGCGGTTTGATCTGCCTCAGGCTTTTTGCTTTTCTCAGAAGAGAACGGATTGCAAGACACAAGTGGTGTCCACGTTTTGGAACTAAATGCCTATTATAACCGTTCGAGGTTTGATTTGTCAATAGGCTCTGGTTGACAACCTCGGCTCCGACATGTATAATCAAAAATAAGAGTAAACTTTGTTAAAGTTTTGATGATATTTTAGCAAAGTTTCGGGAGTAGGACATAAAGTTTAATGAAAGGGGGGGTATATATGGACACGTTGACACGCGAATATATCAACGAGTTGGCTGAACTGATTATCGAAATATACGACATCCGAGTTCCAATAAAGAATATCGATGAAATTGTAGAAAAATTAGGCGGACGTGTTGATGATGAAAGGGAAAGTCTATATGATGGGACGATTGAAAAAGTAAACCAAGATAGTTTTTGTATTACGGTATCCCCCTACCAAAGCGAGCAAAGGAAAAATTTTACGGTAGCGCATGAGTTAGGACATCTGTTTTTGCACATGGGTTACAAGACGAATCCGCAGATTTGGGAAAGTCATAAGTCTGGGAAAAAGTATCAGAGGTCTGGGACAACGGAACAGGAATATCAGGCAAATGAGTTTGCGGCATCTCTGTTGATGCCTAAAAGCAAATTCATAGAAGAGTTAAGGAAGCATACAGACAAAGATGGGAGAATTGACATCTCTGCAGTGGCAAGACACTTTAATGTGTCGTTTTCGGCTGCTGTGAATAGAGGTAGATTCTTGAGGTATATTAAGTGAAAATGCCGAAGGAAGAAGCTAAACGTTTAGGGAGTCTTGAAATTCCTCAGGAAATAAAAGACGAGCAAGAAAAAGAACAGCAAAGGTCTGCGGGCGGTGATTTAGAAAATGATTCGCGCGCAGAGCTTTGCTTGTTTTTTTCGTTTGATATCGTTAATTCAACGCAGTACAAGACAACAATCGGGTGCTGGCCGGTGATTATCAGAGGTTTGTTAGAGGATATACGTAGCAGAGTGTTTAAGACAATGGGGTTTCTGCAGTCTGTTACTATGTGGCGAGTAATCGGTGACGAAGTTGTGTTTGTGACTCCGGTGTATTCGACACAAGATATCTTTGAGGCGGTAGATGCGATATTTGAAGTGACACAAAGAGAATGTGTCTCCCTGAAGACAGGAAAGTTTTTTGAGAACATAGAGAATCAAAGTATATCAGGTGCAGAAATCGAATTTTTGAAAACCCAGCGAACGCTGTCTATAAAGTCTGCTGCATGGATTGCTGCTGTGAATAAAAAGATAGAGTCGCAGTATGACAATCTAAAATTTACATACTCAGCAAGTGAGCATAATGAAGCGATTAGAGAATATCTGGGCGTGGACATCGATACGGGATTTCGCATTAAGGGTTATACAAAGGAACGTAGGCTGGTAGTGAGCATAGAACTGGCACATCTTTTGTTGAGCCGTGCGAGCGATAACAAAGCAGAGCGGGAAGAGATTGCGGAAAAGTTGCATATCGTGGGGTATGATAGGTTGAAAGGAGTGTGGAACGGAGACCCATACCCTATTATCTGGTATCATAATAAAGAGAAAGTCAAAAATGCTTATGAGGCTGTAGGGGAAGACGCTGAAGGCAATATATCGTTTGAAGAGAGTTTTCGATATGATATCGGTAATGAGATTGTGAGAAAAGGCTTGTTTGCAAAAGAAGGACGTTCGCAGGAAGAGGGAAATTCGATTGATACCATAACTCGAGTCAAAGGAAAAATGCAAAAGAGTATGTATAATAGCGTTGAAGACGCAATCAAAAAAATTGCATTTGATCGCTTCCTGAAACCGAAATTTGAATATTATTCGGAATTATTGGGGCGGCTGCCTGAGCAGAATAAAGCGCCTAGCCTGCATTATCCGTTGGAGTTTCATTGCGCTGTAGTATGCTGTGATGTGAAGGAGCGGTCAGCATTTATTACGCGTAGGGGATTGATAAAAAGCACGAACCCCCAAAAATGGGAATTTGGATGTGCTAAGGCGGAAAGCGGAGTGAAGTTGGTTGACAGCATAAAGGAATATTATCTAGAAAAGTTTGGGCTAGAAATAGAGCTGGTTGTTAATAGAGAGCGCAACGAGGTACAGCCTCTCCCAATCGCAATATATGAAATAGACGCACAGGGAAAGAATAAAAAGGGAGTTATATTCGTTGCTGCGGTGAAGCGAAAAGGGGAGTGCAGATCGGTTCCTTCACATGAATGTGCCAAGTGGATCAAAGAAGATGAACTGGGGACAATAAAGGAAGAGGATGCGGTAGAGGACTTCCACAATACCTTGAGAATGGTGTTTAGTCGTTTCGATGAATTCTTTAAGGAGTGAGCATTTTGGATGATAAAATTATTGAAAACGTAGAAGAATTTTTTTCAACGCAATTAGAACGGACAAACTACTGGCTATCCTTTGCAGAAGCAAAGAATGCCGGGCTGATCGCGATCAACATTGCCATCATCGGGATTCTGATGGAGAAGGGGAAGATTCTGGAGATGGGGAGAGTTGCGGTCCTTCTTTGTCTGTTGGCGTCTAGTATTATCTGCATCGTTTCGTTTTACCCGAACATGAAGTCGAAAGAAAAGAAGGAGCAGACGTCCGAAGCGAAAAACCTGGTGTTTTATAGAGATATTGCCGAGTTTGAGTCTGAAGAAAAATATACGACAAAAGTTTTAAACGATTACTTTGGGATCAACAGAGAAGACACGGACGCAACTAATAGAGATGATGTAAGCGCGTTGTCAGCTGATTTGGCGGCCGAAGTTTTTATTAATAGCAAGATTACGGTACGGAAGTATAGTACGTTCAGATGGGCTGTTATTTTGGATATTGTTGCATTAGCCGGGTTGGCGTTGCTTCTGGTGATAGCTTAAAAACATGTGCCGTAAAGCTCTTAGTGCCATACATGAGTGACGTAATTAAGGAGTTTGAGCCTACTCCTCAAGCTCCTTTTTATCTACACAAATATAGCACCTGGATGGGTATTGGTTGGAAATTTGCCCCTACAGAAACAGAAAGTGAGGAAAAAGACCTGGAACCGAATGTTCCAGGTCGTTTTTTATACAGAATAGAGTGGATTGAGATTCTTTTTGCGATATGCTAAAATAAAAGGAAATGAAGGAACGTTTTAGGAGGGAAAGGCACATGACGGACATACAGCAGAGGGAGGCGGCGAAGCAGTTTGCCTCTTATTGGAAAGAAAGAGGATATGAAAAGGGGGAAAGCCAATCGTTTTGGCTTTCCCTGCTTCGAGAGGTTTATGGAGTAGAGCACCCGGAACAGTTTATTTCGTTTGAAGAGCAGGTGCATCTAGATCACACTAGCTTTATGGATGGGTTTATTCCCTCAACAAAGGTGCTGATTGAGCAAAAAGGTTTGGGAAAAGACTTGAATAAGGCAATCAGACAGTCAGATGGAACCTATTTAAATCCGTTCCAACAGGCAAAACGTTATATTACGGAACTGCCGGTATCCAAACATCCGCGTTGGGTCGTCACTTGTAATTTTTCTGAATTTTATATATACGATATGGAACGCCCAGGCGGAGAACCGGAGAAACTGCTTTTGGCCAATCTGGAGAAAGAATATTATCGTTTGCAATTTTTGGTGGATAAGGGAAATGAACACTTGCAACGAGAAATGGAAGTTTCCATAGCAGCTGGTGAAATTGTGGGGTTGCTGTATGATGCGTTTTATAAGCAGTATGCAGATCCCAGTAGTGAGCGGGCATTAAAAAGCTTGAATATTCTATGCGTACGTTTGGTATTCTGCCTGTATGCGGAAGATGCAGGGATATTTGGACGGCATGGGATGTTTCATGACTATTTGGCAGAGCTTGAAGCGAGAAAAATGCGCCGGGCACTGATTGAGCTTTTTAAGGTTTTAGATACCCCTCCAGAGCAGCGTGACCCGTATCTGAAAGAAGATTTTCCAGAATTGGCAGCATTCCCCTATGTCAACGGCGGCTTGTTCCAGGATGAGGAGATTGAAATTCCGCCGGTGACGGATGAGATTCGTGACTTGCTTTTATCCAAAGCTAGTGCTGAGTTTGACTGGTCTGAGATCAGTCCGACGATTTTCGGCGCTGTATTTGAAAGTACGCTGAACCCGGAGACCCGGCGTTCGGGTGGAATGCATTATACATCCATCGAAAATATTCATAAGGTGATCGATCCGTTGTTTTTAGAGGAGCTGAAAGGGGAACTACGGCATATTTGTGAGATTGCAGTGGAGAAAGAGCGTAACCGGCAGCTACGAGGCTTCCAAAAGAAGCTGGCGTCCTTGCGCTTTTTGGATCCTGCCTGCGGCAGCGGCAATTTTTTGACGGAGACTTATATCAGCCTGCGCCGGTTGGAAAATGAGGTGCTCCGTGAGTTGGAATACGATCAGATTATGATCGGGGACGCAAAGAACAATCCCATAGAGGTGTCCATCGCCCAATTCTATGGAATTGAGATCAACGATTTTGCGGTGACAGTTGCGAAGACGGCGTTATGGATTGCGGAAAGCCAGATGATGAAGGAGACCGAAGCAATCGTCCTGATGCATCTTGACTTCCTTCCGTTAAAGACGAATGCCTCCATTGTAGAGGGAAATGCCTTGCGCCTGGACTGGGAGAGCGTGGTGCCGAAGGGGAAGTTGTCTTATATTATGGGGAATCCGCCGTTTCTTGGTGCTCGACTGATGAGTAAAAATCAAAAAGCGGATGTGAACAATATTTTTGCTGGGTGGAAAAATGCTGGAAATCTCGACTATGTTTGCTGTTGGTATAAAAAATGCACTGATATGATGGCTGGCACAGCGATTCGCAGTGCATTGGTATCTACGAACTCCGTTTCCCAGGGCGAAAGCGTTGCGAATCTGTGGAAGCCGCTTTTTGACACAGGGGTACATATTGACTTTGCGCACCGTACATTCCGTTGGGACAGTGAGGCAAAAATAAAAGCTCATGTGCATTGCGTCATCATAGGATTTAGTGTTTCACCTAATGCAAAGGCGAGGTTGCTCTTTACGGATGGAAGGTATCAAGAAGTATCTAATATCAATGGATATCTTCTGAATGCGGAGAATGTGTTTATCGAAAGCAGAAATAAACCAATTTGTGATGTCCCGGAGATTGGAATCGGCAATAAGCCGATTGACGGGGGCTTTTATCTATTTGAAAAAGATGCAATGGAAGAATTTATAAAAAAAGAGCCTGCATCAAAGAAGTATTTCCGTCCTTGGTATGGTGCAAGAGAATTTATAAACTGCAAACCTCGCTATTGTTTATGGTTGGGGGAATGTTCGCCTGCGGAGCTGCGTAAAATGCCCCTATGCAGGGAGCGTGTTGCACAAGTAAGAGAATACCGACTTGCTAGCCCGAGTGCTGGAACAATAAAACTTGCGGATAAGCCGACTCGCTTTCACGTTGAGAATATGCCAAAAGGAAACTATATTGTTATTCCGGAAGCATCATCTGAAAGGCGTCGATATGTCCCTATGGGTTTCTTTACGCCAGATATTTTGTGCAGTAATCTTGTGAAAATTATTCCGAATGCTACCGTTTATCACCTGGGTGTTCTCACATCCAATGTCCACATGGCATGGATGCGTGCTGTTTGTGGGCGGTTAAAGAGTGATTACAGATATTCCAAAGATATTGTCTACAACAACTTCCCCTGGCCGGAACCGACAGATGCGCAAAAGGAAAAGATCACCCAGACTGCGCGGGGGATTTTGGATGCCCGTGCGCTTTATCCGGACAGCAGCCTTGCAGATTTGTATGATGAAGTCACCATGCCGCCAGAATTGCGCAGGGCACACCAAAACAACGACCGAGCGGTGATGCAAGCATATGGTATGCCGATCAAGGGAACAACAGAGAGTATTTGCGTAGCTGAGCTGATGAAACGGTATCAGGAGCTGACAAGCAAAAAATAGTATCGCGAAAAAGACCGGAAGCTATGCTTCCGGTCTTTTCTGTTATGCGGTTGTTTGGACGCTCACACCTTCAACAGATCGCTATCATCGTCCAGCTCCGCTTCGTCGAATTCGACCACCAGCGGTTTTTTCCGGTACAGGATGTCGTACATGACCGGAACGATGAAAAGGGTCATGAAGGTGGCGTAGAGGAGGCCGCCGGCCACCACAATGGCCATGCCGCGGCTGGCGCCGGCCATGGTGTCCTGGCTGAAAACCAGGGTACACATGGACAAAATCGTGGTCAGCGCCGTCATGAGGATGGGGCGCATACGGGTCTTGCCTGTGATGAGCAGCGCTTCCCGCTTCTCAAAGCCCGCAATGCGCAGCTGATTGACGTAGTCCACGAACACGATGCCATTGTTGACCACGGTGCCCATGAGCACCAGGAAGCCAATGAGGCTCATGATGGACAGCTGTTCCTGGCCGATGAGCAGGCCGATGAGGCCGCCGGTGAAGGCCAGAGGGACGGTAAAGAGGATGATGAAGGGGCTGAGCAGGCTCTGGAACTGAGCCACCATGACCAGGTAGATGAACAGCAGACCCAATGCCAGCATCTTGACCATCTGCTCCAACATATCACGGGTGTTCTCCGTCTCACCGCTGATCTCGGCGCTGTAGCCCTGGGGCATCTCGTACTCGTCCAGGAGCTTCTGCACCTGATCGGACAGCTTGGTGGTGTTATAGCCGTCCTTGGTGTCCGCTTTCACCTGGATCATGCGGGTGTTGTTTTCACGGGAAATGGTGGCCACGCCGCGGGTCTCCTTCACCTTGGCGAAGTCCTTCAGCTTATATTTCTTGGTCACCGACTTGCCTTCATCGTCCGTGGTGTTGGACTCCAATTCCAGGTTCATCAGGTTTTCACGGGTCAGCTTGTCCTCCTCATCCAGGATGTCCACCTGCATCTCCTGTCCGTCTATGGTCACGGTGGCGGCCTTTTTCTCGGTGGTCAGACCGGCGGAGATGGCAGAGTAGATCTGCGCCACGGTGAGGTTTTTCCGCATGGCCTTGTCCTTGTCGATGACCAGGCGGAGGACATCATCGCCCTTTTCCTGGCCGTTGGTGATGTTTTCAAAGCCTTCCACCTGACCGATGAGCTTCTCAATGTCCTGGCTCACCTCCATGAGCTTGTCCAGGTCATTGCCGTACACGTCCACCTCCAGGCCGCTGCCCATCAGGGTGGACATATCCCCCATGGCGGAGGCGGAAACGGTCAGGTCACAGCCCAGCTTCTTGCCCACTGCTTCCAGGCCGTCGCAGATGGCGTCCACCTGCTCCTCCTTGGTAACCGTCTCGTCTGGGAGGATCATGAACTGATAGGTGGTGAAGTCCTGCTGGGTGCCCATGGAGCTGGTCATGATGGACGCACCGCCGCCAGCCAGGACGCCTACCTTGTCCACATGGTTCACCTTCAGCATGGCGTCCATCACTTCGTCTGCCTTCTTGTAGGCGTCCTGCTCCTTGATGTCATCATCCAGCTTCATGCTCACCGTGATCTGGTCGGCGCCGATGTCCGGAATCATGACCACGCCCATCCGGATGACCTCTACCACAGAGAAGGCCAGCAGCAGGATGGACACCAGCAGGGGCACGAGCTTCACCCGCAGGCAGAAGGACAGCACCTTTTCATAGAGACGCAGCAGGGCGTCAAAGAACCGGTGAGAGCGCTCCTTGGTCTTGCGCAGCATCACCGAGCTCATGGTGGGCACCACGGTCAGGGAGACCAGCAGGGAGGCCACCAGGGCGTAGGTGATGGTCATGGCGAAGGGGAGCATGAGCTGACGGGTGTAGCCGGTGGTGAAGATCATGGGCAGAAAGACGCAGACGGTGGTGAGGGTGGACGCCAAGATAGGCCCCTGCACCTGCCGTGCGCCCTGCACCGAAGCGCGTGCCGGATCGATGCCCCGCCCTCGGAGACGGTAAATGTTCTCAATGACCACGATGGAGTTATCCACCAGCATACCGATGCCCAGAGCCAGACCGGCCAGAGACATGATGTTTAGGGTGATGCCGCTGAAATACATCATCAGGGCGGCCACCAGCACGCTGAAGGGGATGGAGAAGGCCACCACCAGAGTGGGCTTCACGTTCTTCAGGAAGGCGGCCAGCACCAAAATCGCCAGGGCTGCGCCCCAGAGCATACTGCTGAAGATGTTGTCGATAAACTGTTTGATGTAGTCGCCCTGGTCGCTGAGCATGGTGAAATCCAGGCCGTCATACTCCTTTTCCAGGTCGGCGATGGCCTTGTTGCAGGTTTTGGATACATCGCTGGTGCCGGCGGTGCTGGCCTTGAAGATGGACAGCACAATAGCGTCCTGGCCGTTGACCTTGGCGTAAGTCTCCCCAGCGTTGTCCACCACCGTCACCTTGGCCACGTCCCCCAGACGCACGTCCCCAATGCCGTCCACATGGCAGAGGAGCATCTTTTCCAGATCCTTGGTGCTGTCAAAGGCGGAGCCTACCTTTAAGAGCCACTGATGGTCGCTCTTGTCGTCCACATATCCGGCGGGCATCTCGAAGTTCTGGGCGTAGATGAGGGAGGACAGGGTGTCCATGCTCAAAAGGGAATTGAGGTTGGCGTTTTTCAGGGCTTCTTCCCGAGAGGTCTGATAGGTTTTCTCCGCCTCCGCCAGCTTGTCCTGGGCGCTCTGGAGCTGTGCGGCGCCGCTGCCGAAGCCGGCGGCAGCCTGGATCTTGGCGGACTCGATGTCGGCGTAGTTTTTGCCCTTCATGGCCTTCTTATACTGCTCCAAAATGCCCTCGGTCACCTGGATCTGCACTTGCAGGGAGGTGATCTGGCTGTCAAAGCTGTCGGCGGATTTCTTGGCCTGCTGGAGCCCCTTTGCCGTGCGCTCCAGGGTCTCGGCAGAGGTCTGGATGCTGCCCACGGTGGTGTTGCCCTGGGCGATGAGCTGGTCGATGGCGGCCACAGTCTCCTCGTCCAGACCGGCCACTTCGGCGGCGGCCTTCAAATCCTCCAGGGGCATACTGTCCTCCATGCCGGCGTTGTGGAGGGTGCGGTAGAGCTGGCTGAGCTGCTTGGAGGATGCCATCATGGTATTCACCGTGTCGTCCACCTCATCCAGCTTCACGCCGTTGTCTGCCAGCTGGTCTACAATGGCCTGCCGCGCCTGCTGGAGGGCGCTCAGGCTGGCCTGCTGGTTGGTCAGCTGAGTCTCATAGGAGGACATCTGATCAGTGGCCTGGGATGCCTGTCCCAGCTGGCCGCTGGTGCTCTCCTGCTGGGCTTCCAGCTGCGCCTGCGCCTTGTCCAGCTTGCCCTTGGCGCTGTTCAATTCTTTCTTCGCCTTATCCAGCTTGCTGCTGACCTTCACCAGCAGCTTGTCATTGAGCTCGTCGATTTTAGATTGGTCTAAGCGCACCTCTACCGTCTGTTCCACCAGCCCCATGGTGCTGACGCTGGCCACGCCGTCCAGGCGTTCCAGACGGGGCAGGAGGGTGTCGGAGACGAAGTCGGACAGCTCGTAGATGTCCTTGCCCTCGTAGTTCACCGAGGTATACATGGTGGCCACCATATCAATGGACAGCTCCATCACGTTGGATGCCCCGCAGGTGTCCGGCAGGGATTCTTTCACCTGGTTCAGGGCGGTGTTGACCTTGACCATGGTGGAGTCCATATTGGTGCCGTCGGCGAATTCCAGCAGGACGATGCTCACATTCTCTCGGCTGGAGCTGGTGACCTTGGTGACGCCGGTGACGGTACCCAGGGCAGACTCCAATGGCTTGGTCACATCGTTCTCCACCTTTTCGGGGCTGGCCCCTGGGTCGGTGGTGACGACCATCATGTAGGGCAGGTCGATCTCCGGCAGCAGGTCAGTGGTCATCTTGGTCAGGCTGACTGCGCTGAGGGTCAGCACGATGATCACCGCTACCAGGACGGTAAAAGGTTTTTTCACACAAAATTTTGACATAGTTTTGTTCTGTTTCCTCCAGAATGTGTGGGTGTGGGCGGCGCTACAGCTTCTTTAAGACCAGCCGGATCTGCTCCAGCAGCTTCTGTTCCAGATGCTCCATCTGACCGATCTCCTCCGGCGTGAATCCGCTCATCAGCTCCTGTAAGAGTGTGTCACGGGCGCTCTGTCCCTTCCGCACCAAAGCGCGGGCAGAGGGGCGGAGGGAGAGGTGTACTTTGCGCCGGTCGGCCTGGTCTGGCTCTCGACCGACCAGACCCTTCTGCACCAGGTGCTCCACTGCGGTGGACACGTTGGACTTGGCTAAGAGCAGGTTGTCGGCAATCTCCCGACAGGTGTCGCAGGCAGGACTTTCCGCCAGAAAGAGGATGATGCCGATCTCGATCATGGTCAGATCAAACTCCTCAATGATCGGCTCCATGCTCTTGCTGCACAGCTGCTTCACGCTTTGCGCCCACACCAGCATAGTGTGTTCCAATGGTTGGGTGCCTCCTTTCTAAATGATGTTACGAGTTAGGAGAGATAGTTCTTATCTATAACCATTATAAAGAGAACGGGTTAGATGTCAAGGGGAAGTTTGTGAACAATGAAATGGCAAGGCGCAAGGCGCCCAAAACAGCACCGGAACGGTGGAGGATGCGGGTCGCTTGCCTGTCACAATGGGCGTGATGGGTGAGCATTGTCCTTGCGCAATGTCCTAAAATCAGGTACACTGGGAGGAAATGAAACTCGTGTCGTGGGGCTCTGCGTTCCAAGGAGGGAAAGAGATATGAAAACATTATATTTACAGTGTACCTCTGGTTGTTCCGGCGATATGCTTTTGGGAGCGCTGTTGGAGCTGCTGCCAGACCGTTCCGCCTGGCTGGCACGGTTCGCCCAGGCGGGCATTCCACGGGTGCGCCTAGCGGCGGAAACCTGTGAGAGATGCGGCATCCGTGCCGTCCAACTGTCCGTTCAGATTGATGGGCAGCTGGAAGAAGAAGCGCTCCCGAATGGGGACGAGGCCCATCATTGCCTAGGGGATGTGCGGGAACTGATCGCCTCGCTAGACATCCCAAAGAGGGTGCGGGAGAATGCGTTGGAGGTATACACGTTGCTGGCGCAGGCGGAGGGTCAGGTACACGGCCAGCCGGTGGAGCAGGTGCATTTCCATGAGGTGGGCAGCCTGGACGCCGTGGCGGACATCGTGGGCGTGTGCTGGTTGCTGGAGGAATTGCAGGTGGAGCGGATTTTGGCGTCTCCGGTGGCGGCCGGTTCCGGCACGGTGCGCTGCGCTCACGGCACCCTGCCCGTGCCCGCTCCGGCCACGGCGGAGCTGCTGCGGGGCATCCCCTGGTACAGCGGTGCCATCCAAAGCGAGCTGTGTACCCCAACCGGCGCGGCGCTGCTGAAGCATTTCGTCCAGTCCTTCGGCGGGATGCCCGCCATGACGGTGGAGCACATGGGCGTGGGAGCCGGACACAAGGACTTTCCCCAATTCCCCAACATCCTCCGTGCGTTCCTGGGCGAGGACAGCGCCCACACCGACGCCCTGCCCCAGGCCATGGAGCTGTGCTGCAACCTGGACGACATGACCGGAGAGGATCTGGGCTACGCCCTGGAACGACTGTGGGAGGCACAGCCTCTTGATGTGTGGACGGTGGCGGCGCAGATGAAGAAGAACCGGACTGGGGTGGTGCTCCATGTCCTCTGCCGGCCGGAAGAACAGAGCCGTTTCGCCCGTCTCCTTCTGACCCACACCACCACCGCCGGTGTCCGCTGTCACACCGTGGAACGCTATGTCCTACAGACCCACTTCACCCAGACCGTGACCCCCTACGGCGCCGTTCGGGTGAAGCACTACGACGGTTACGGGGTGGACAAGACCAAGCCGGAGTTTGCAGATCTCGCCCAGGCGGCACAGACCCACGGCGTGCCGGTGGAGACGGTGCGTCGGAGCGTGACGGGGTAAGGGTCACGCAGGGCGGAAAGGTTTTGTATTCCCGTCTCGGCTGTGCTATACTATGGTGATGCGTGTAGGAAACGCATTGGAAATCGAGAACAACCCCGCCATCATCCGGTGGGAGAAAAGGAAGTTGGTCAAATGAATATCATCATTGTGGGCTGTGGCAAGGTGGGCGTGTCCATCCTATCCAGCCTGGTGGCGGAAGGCCATGATGTGACCGCCGTGGACAGCAGCGCCGAGGTCATCGAGGAGCTGACCAATGTGTACGATGTGATGGGCGTCTGCGGCAACGGAGTGGACTACGAGACGTTGGAGGAAGCTCAGGTGGAGCAGGCGGAACTGTTCGTGGCGTCCACCAAGTCGGATGAGCTGAATATGCTCAGCTGCTTCTTAGCCAAGAAGATGGGCGCCAAGCAGACCATCGCCCGTATCCGCAATCCGGAGTACAATGACAGCAGCTTGAGCTTCGTCCGGCAGCAGCTGGACTTGTCCATGTCCATCAACCCAGAGCTGCTGGCGGCACAGGAATTGTCCGACCTGCTGAAGCTGCCGGCGGCGGTCAAAATAGAGACCTTTTCTCGCCGGAATTTTGAAATGATCGGGCTGCGCATCAAGGAAGGTTCCATGCTGAACGGTGTAAAGCTCAAAGACTTGTCAAAGAAATTTCAGGCCAAAGTCCTCATCTGTGTCGTCCAGCGTAAGGAGCAGGTCTACATCCCAGACGGCAATTTTCAGTTGCAGAGCGGCGACCGCATCGGCGTCACCGCCTCTCCGGAGGAGATCGAAAAGTTCCTGTGGACGCTGGGCATTTTACAGAAGCGGGCTAGAAAGATCATGATCCTGGGCGGCAGCAAGACCGCCTATTATCTGGCAAAGTTGCTGACCAACATGGGGAACACGGTCAAGATCATCGAGGAGAAGGAGGAACGCTGCCTGGAATTGTGCGATGCGCTGCCAAAGGCCACGGTCATCCACGGCAACGGCACCCAACAGGAGCTGCTGCTGGAGGAAGGCATCCGGGGACAGGATGCCTTTGTGGCCTTGACCGGTATCGACGAGGTGAACATCCTCATCTCCATCTTCGCCTCCTCCCTGAATGTGCCCACCGTCATCTCCAAGGTCAATCGGGACGAGATGGTAGCCATTGCGGAGAACCTAGGGCTGGACATGATCGTGTCCCCCAAGAAAACGGTTGCCAATATTTTGGTGCAGTACGCCCGAGCACTGGAGAACTCCAAGGGGAGCAATGTGGAAACCCTTTATAAGCTCGTGGACGGCAAAGCGGAGGCGTTGGAGTTCAACGTTCGGGAGGACGCTCGACTGGTGCGCATTCCGCTGAAGGATCTGCGCTTCAAGTCCAACATCCTCATCGCCGGCATTATCCGTGGTCGCCAGACCATCGTGCCGGGAGGCAGCGATGAGATCTTACCGGGCGATAAAGTGATCGTTTTGGCGGCAGACCACCGGTTGAACGACCTTTCTGATGTGATTTTGTGAGGAGAGGGCTTGCGTTATGAATCGGAGAATGATCTTTTATACCGTCGGTCGCATCATCACCTTGGAGGCCGGCCTGCTGCTGCTGCCCATGGCGGTGGCGCTCTGGTACGGGGAGTCCTGCGCCTGGGATCTGCTGGCGTCCGCCGCCATCGCCCTGGTGGTGGGGCGGGCCATGACCCGGCTGAGCAAGCCCACCAGCCAGACCTTTTTCGCCCGAGAGGGCTTTGTCATCGTGGCGCTGGCTTGGGTACTGATGTCCCTGATCGGGATGCTCCCTTTTCTATTCAGCGGAGAGATCCCGTTCTGGGTGGATGCCTTCTTTGAAACGGTCAGTGGCTTTACCACCACCGGCGCCTCCATCCTCACCAACGTGGAGGCCATGAGTCACGGACTGCTGTTCTGGCGGAGCTTCACCCATTGGATCGGCGGCATGGGGGTTCTGGTGCTCATCATGGCCATCGTGCCCACCGAGACCGGCCGTTCCATCCACATTATGCGGGCGGAAATGCCCGGCCCCATCGTGGGCAAGCTCATGCCCCGCATCAAGGACACGGCGCAGATCTTGTACCTGATGTATGTGGTGCTGACGGTGGTGCAGATCGTCCTGCTCATGGCCGGCGGTATGCCCCCCTTCGAGAGCGTCACCCACGCCATGGCCACCGCCGGTACAGGTGGATTTAGTGTAAAGGCAGATTGCTTTACAAGCTATTCCCCCTACCTACAGTGGGTCACCGCCATCTTTATGACCCTCTTTGGAGTCAACTTCAATGTGTACTATTTGGCACTGCGCAAAAAGTTCAAGGAAATCTTGCGCAGCACCGAGCTGTGGGCATACCTGGGCATCATCCTGGTGTCCATCGTCCTGGTGAGCATCAGCATCTCCACCGAGTACGACACCCTGGAGGAGATCATCCGCCAGTCCGCCTTCCAGGTCACTTCCATCATCACCACCACCGGCTACGCTTCCACCAATTTCGACCTGTGGCCGGAGCTGGCCAAGAACGTGCTGCTCATCCTGATGTTCCTGGGCGCCTGCGCCGGCTCCACCGGCGGCGGGCTGAAAGTTTCCCGTGCCATCCTGCTGGTGAAGATGGCTCGGCGGGAGATGAAACGGATGATCCACCCCCGTTCCGTGGGCACTGTCCAGTTCGAGGGGAAGCGGGTCAGCGATGCCACCTTGAACAGCGTCTGTATGTATTTCGTCCTCTACGTCATCATTCTGGTGGTGCTCACCCTCTTTCTCTGCATCAACCCTTTCAGCATTGAGACAAACCTGGCCGCCGCTGCCTCCTGCTTCAACAATATCGGCCCCGGCTTCGGCATCGCAGGGCCGGCGTCCAACTACTCCTATTACAACGCCATTTCCAAGTTCGTCCTGACCATTGCTATGCTCTTTGGGCGGTTGGAGATCTACCCCATGCTGTTGGCGCTGTCGCCTTCTACTTGGACGAAGGAGTGAGCGTCCTGATTCGGCTGAAAAGAACCACGCTGCACTGCGTGGTTCTTTTGTTTTGCGCTGCGGGTTTGGGCGTGTCCTCCAAGGGGATAATTTTACAGAACCTGGAGGCCTCCCCTGTGTAAGGGGAGGTGGCACGCAGTGCCGGAGGGGTTGTCCGTCGAGCATAGGACGTGGGGAATGTGCGCCTTCTGGTTTGTGCTGCGTGGTCGACAATCCCTCAGTCAGCCGTTGCGGCTGACAGCTCCCTTTATACAAGGGAGCCAGTTGAGCGATTTCTGAAAAAATACTGCCTTTGGGTAATGCAATTGTCTGCGACATTTGATATACTATGATAAATTAGTGCGCAGTGTCATGTCAGAACGCAGTTCAGGGCAATGGACAGGGCGCCAATGACCGTACAGACAGACAAAATACATAGATTTTCAAACATCTGAAAGGAGTATTACAGAATGGGATTGATTAAAGCAGCAATGGGCGCAGCAGGCGGCGTCATGGCAGATCAGTGGAAGGAATTCTTCTATTGCGATGCGATTCCGGCAGAGGTGCTGGCGGTAAAGGGACAGAAGCGAGTCTCCGGCCGCTCCTCCAACAAGCACGGCAGCGACAACATCATCTCCAACGGCTCTGTCATCGCCGTGGCCGATGGCCAGTGCATGATGATCGTAGAGCAGGGGAAGGTGGTAGACGTGTGCGCCGAGCCGGGCGAGTATACCTATGACTTCTCTACCGAGCCCTCCCTGTTCACCGGCAGCTTGAGCCAGAACATCGGCGCGGTATTCCAGAATATCGGCAAGCGCTTCACCTTCGGCGGCGA
>OLOL01001556.1_pt1 | contig 19192 bp, 19 predicted proteins | sample 1673081 | NCBI WGS metagenome assembly OLOL01 (sample SAMEA3136753, study PRJEB25190) | human gut metagenome
CCTATGACGACTTGCAGGGACACGGTAGCCGATTGGAGGTTATTTTGCCGTGTCCTTTTCTCTTTTTCGCAGTATCCATGATCTGCACCAGTTAAAAAAAGCGTAGCCCCTCCATCGGAGTCGTCCGGCTTTGAGTATGAACTATACCATGTAAGCAATCTTCTTTACAAAACATTTCTGCGCCCAGCAGGTCCGTTGCGACTTGCTGGGCGCTTTTTGCTGTTTTCCGAGGACAAGCCCGCCTCGAAAAAATTTTTTGAGAAATTTTCAAAAAGGAGGCTTTTAGCGGGTAGCGAGCGGCTTTGCGTTCGCCTTGTTAGCGGAAAGGGAGAAACCCACCTCATTCCCCCAGGAAAGGGGGTGAAAAGATGGATATGATCCCCCGCAATGACTATGGCGAGCGGTGCCAGTTCGATGCTTACTGCAAGCTGGTACTGTACCATGAGGCAATCGACTACCTTCGGGAAATGCAGAGGCGCCGTGACAGGGAACTGTCATTCAGCGACCTTCCGCAGATGGAGATGGACAAGCTCTGCGTTGTAGATCATTACCCCAGTGACAGATTTACATTCTCGTCCCATGGGTATGACCTGCATATTGAAAACGAGCTTGTGGCTGATGCCTTCGCCGGTTTGTCTGTTCAGGAGCAGAGTATTTTGATCCTGCATTTTGTTCTGGACCTGCCGGATCAGGAGGTTGGCCGCCTTGTTGGAATGTCTCGCAGTGCCGTTCAACGGCGAAGGGCAAAATCATTGACCGAGCTGCGGATCAAGTTGGCCGCACTCATGCCGAAGGGAGGTTGAAGGTATGAAGAAACCCACTTACAAGGGCAAGGAGCTTCTTCCTCTTTCGGTGATTGACGCCGCCCGTGACGGGGATTCTCAGGCTGTGGATCAGGTACTCCGGTATTATGAGGGCTATATCAATAAGCTCTGCACCCGGACGCTTTACGATCCTGACGGTCAGCCCCATGTTCGGGTGGACGAGTACATGAAGCGCCGATTGGAGATCAAGCTCATTCATTCCATTGTCAGCATGAGCTGACAAGCCCGGTCTGAAGGCGGAAACAGCTTACCCTTTCCCTGTTTCTCTCTTTCGTGACCGAAGGCAGCACCTTGACAAAGAAAGCCCGTTGGGAGGCCAACGCCGCAGTATAAGGCAAACGGATACATTCCTGTTTGTGCCGAGCCATACGGCCGGTGCGCCATGACCTCGTTTCAAGTCCGCAGGACGGGACCACTGTAACGGGCGAGCGAACAGCACCAGGCCGCAAAGCAAGCGTGGCTGCTTGCGGGCGATGACACACGGGCAGGGTCAAAGATACTCGCGCATTGAACGCCCACAAAGCATTGTGCGCCGCACCCATCAGCATGGGCCGGGGTTAGACTCCCGTGGAGCTGTGCCAGCAGCCGTCCGCTTTGCCTCTTTTATTGCTTATCAACTTGCAAACAATGAAAGGGGTCAATCTATGCAAGAAGATAGAACCTTTGAAAACAAATTCGCCCCGCCAGTACGGAGCGAAAAGAAAATCGGAAATACGACTTTCACCGTCAATTCGTTCTTCCTTGAACAAACAAAAGACGGTGTGGTTTCTAAAATAGAGCGGCTTATCAAGGATGATGTCCGAAAAAAAGCCGCTGCAATTTGACCTCCATAGGCAGACAAAACCAACAAAGCGCGGTAGAATGAGGATAGAACTTCATACCGTGTTTGACTGCCAGATTGGAGGTTATTATGTTTCATCAGTCAAACACCGCTGCCGCGCTTCAATTCCCTTACAACGCTATGAGCGTCGAAGCTATTACCGCTTTGTACTGCCGTTTATCGCGTGACGATGAATTGCAGGGCGACAGCAACAGTATCATCAACCAAAAGAAAATTTTACAGAAGTACGCTCTTGAACACGGGTACACCAACTTCCGCTTTTACATTGACGACGGCATTTCGGGAACGACCTTCAATCGACCTGGTTTCCAGGAGATGATCGCCGATGTGGAGGCAGGAATCGTCAAACGGGTCATCATCAAAGATATGTCCCGTTTTGGCCGTGATTATCTGCAGGTGGGTATGTATACCGAGATCATGTTCCCGGAGCATGATGTTCACTTTATCGCCGTAAACGATGGGGTGGACAGCACCCAGGGCGACAATGAGTTTACTCCCTTCCGCAATATCATCAATGAGTGGTATGCGAAAGACACCAGCAAGAAAATCCGTGCTGTGATGAAGGTCAAAGGGAACGCCGGAGAACATTTGACGACTAATGCGCCCTACGGATACATGAAAGACCCGGATGACAGCAAACATTGGATACCCGACCGTGAGGCTGCCGATGTGGTCTATGAAATCGGGCTGTATGTTATGGATGGGTTTGGACCGTCCCAGATAGCACGAAAGCTGCGGGAGCGGAAAATCCTCACTCCTGCCGCTTACTACGAAAGCAAAGGCATCCCTTGTAATGTAAAAAGGCAGGGTGATCCCTATGGCTGGGACAATACCACGATAGCAGGAATTATGGATCGCTGGCGTGAGTACCTGGGGCATACGGTGAACTTCAAGACCACAAAGAAGTCCTACAAGAGCAAAAAGAAAATTAAAAATCCCGAAAGTGAATGGGTCATCTTTGAGAATACCCATGAACCTATCTGGACAGAAGCCATTGCCGAGGCTGTAAAGCAGGCGCGGCAGTCACGGCGCCGTCCGACAAAGATGGGAGAAATGGGAATGTTCTCTGGCATGATGTACTGTGCCGATTGTGGCTCGATCCTGTACCAGTGCAGAGCGACCGGCTTCCGAAAGGATCAGGAATACTACATCTGCTCTGGATATCGCAAAGGAAAGCAGGTGTGTGGCACACCACACTCCATCCGAACGGTTATCCTGGAGGAATTGATCCTTCAAAATCTGCGGGAGATCGTGTCCTTCGCCAGAAGCCATGAAAACCGTTTCGTTCAAATGGTCATGGATATGGATGTAAAGGAACGCAATAAAGGTCTTGCCAAAAAGCGCAAGCTGCTGTCGGAAGGTGAGGAGCGTATTACAGAACTGGATATGATCTTCAAGCGGTTGTATGAGGACAACATCAGTGGTAAGCTGACAGACGAGCGTTTTCACAAGCTGTCCACCGATTATGAAGCGGAACAGGCTGGTTTGCAGACACAGGCTGCAATACTCCGTGAGGAAATCGAAGAAGTAGAAGGCAAAAGTGCCAATGTTGACAGGTTTCTGTCCGTTGTCCGCCAGTACACCGATATCCCGGAGCTGACACCTCGTATCCTGCATGAGTTCGTTGAGAAGATCGTCATTCACGCAGCGACCGATCCCCATAGCAAAATCAACCGCAGACAAGAGGTAGATATCTACTACAAAGGTATCGGGATTTTGGAAATGTCCAAAGTATTTGATAGCAGGCAAAAATGAAAGAAACAGCATAGCCGAAGCTATACCGTTTCTCTCTCGCCCTACAATGTTTTCTTATTAGGATTGCACATTTGCCACACCTCTTTTTTATTCTACCAGGCCGTATTTCGTTTTGATGCGGTCCAGCTTTTCCAGCATGGGCTCCGCCAGTACCCAGAGGAAAAACACGGTGGCGGCGGCGTGGACGCAGTCCACAGGGAAGCCGGTGAGGTAATAGCTCACCAGCACCTGCCAGTTCAGCTCCCTGCCGTAGATCAGGGCGGAGGTGGGGTTCATCAGGCCGCCGTAGATGAGGATGGCGGCCAGTGCGCCGTAGACGCACAGGGCGGCGCGGCTGCGGCGGAGCCAGCCCTTGCGGAACAGGACGCCGGCCAGAAAGCCGATGATGCCGGCGGCAAACATCTGGAACGGAGTCCAGGGCCCCTGAGAGAACAGGAAGTTGCTGGCAAGCATGGTCATGGCACCCACCAGAAAGCCGGTCTCGCCGCCGAAGGCCACGCCGGAGATGATGGTCAGGGCCAGCACCGGCTTGAACTGGGGCAGCATGAAGAAGGCGGCGCGGCCCGCCACACCCAGAGCGCAGAGGACGGCGATGATCACCAGCTCGCGGGCCTGAGGCTTGCGGCCCTCAAACACCATGAAGAAGGGCAGCATGCAGGCCAGCAGCACCAGCAGGGCCATGAGGTAGTAGTTTTTCAGGTCAAAGTAGCAGCTGCCCACGAACAGGACGGCGGGGACGCCCACCAATATCAGGGCGGCGGATACCCTGGTGCGGCGGGACAGCTTCCGCTTCTGTACCGGTGTCTGGAGCTGCACCGGCGGGGGCGAGCGGCGGCCGATGGCCGCGGCGGTGACGAACAGAGCTGCGATGAACAGGGCGTACTCTCCCACCGCAGACCAGCCGGCGGCGGACACCGCGCCGCCGCCCACCAGCGCCGTCAGGTCCGTGTATTTGGCGGCGTGCCAGAAGATGGCCAGCGCCGCAAGGCCCGACACGGCGGCCAGCGCCTTTCGCCACCAAGGCAGTCTGGGCGGCTGCCACGCGGAGGACTCCTCCGCCACCGGCGGCAGCGGGGCGTAGATCCGCTGGGGCTCCGGCTCCGGCGGCACGTCGCCGCCGATGACGGCCATGACATCCTCCGCCGTCACCGCGCCGGCGCACAGGCCGCGGGCCATGCGGTCGGCGGAGGTGGTATAGAAGCTGTTGCCGGAGAAGAAGGGGCGGGGCGCGCCCTCCGTCACCACGCTGCCGTCGAAGAACAGGGCGCAGCGATGGGCGCAGCGGGCGCAGAACTCCACGTCGTGACTGACCATGACCACCGTGACGCCGCCCGCTGTCAGGGAGCGGAGGATGGCGGCCAGCTCCTGCTTGAACTGGGCGTCAAGGCCCTTGGTAGGCTCGTCCAGCAGCAATATCCCGGGGTCAAGGAGCAGGACCTTACACAATGCGGCGCGCTGCTGCTCTCCGCCGGAGAGGTCGTAGGGGTGGCGGTCCAGCAGGGGCGACAGGCGGCAGAGGGCCACCGCCTGCTCCAGCCGCTTTTCCCGCAGGGCGGTCTCCAGCTTCTGGCCGTCAAATGCCTCGTACAGGTCCTCGCGGACGGTCTTTTTCACGAACAGGGCCTGAGGGTCCTGAGGCAGGACGCCGATACGGCCGGTGCGCTGCACCGTGCCGCGGTAGGGCGTCAGCGCTCCGCTGAGCAGGTGGAGCGTGGTGCTCTTGCCGGCGCCGTTGCCGCCCAGCAAGGCAAGCAGTTCTCCCTGATACACGGTGAGATCCAGGCCCTTCACCACGTCCGGCAGATCCGGCTGGTAGCGGAACCAGAGGCCCTCCGCCGTCAGGACGGGGCCGCCGTGGGGGTGTGCCTCCGCTTCGGGCAGGGGCAGCAGCGGGTGCTGCGACGCCCAGCGGTGCAGGAAGTCCCTGCCCTCCCGCACGGTGACGGGGGCGGGATCGGCGCTGTGGACGGAGGCCCAGATCCGCATGGCGGCGGGCATGGCCAGGAACATGCCGTGTCCCCTGCCCCGCAGCCGGCGGCCTACCTCGGCGGGAGAGCCGGTACACAGCAGGCGGCCGCCGTCCAGCACGGCGGCGTGGGTGGCAAGGGGCAGCGCCTCCTCCAGCCGGTGCTCCGTCAGGAGGACGGTGGTGCCCAGCTCGCGGTTGATGCGGCCCAGCGTCTGCAAAAAATCGGCGGCGGCGATGGGGTCCAGTTGGCTGGTAGGCTCGTCCAAAATCAGCACCTTGGGCTGCATGACCATGACGGAGGCCAGACTCAGCAGCTGCTTCTGGCCGCCGGACAGCTCATCCACCGACTTGTGGAACCAGTCCTGAATGCCAAAGAAGGACGCCATCTCCGCCACACGGCGGCGGATGGACGGGGTATCGCAGCCCAGGCTCTCCAGTCCGAAGGCCAGCTCGTGCCAGACCTTGTCCGTCACCACCTGATGCTCCGGCGACTGGAGGACGAAGCCGATGTCCGCCGCCTGCTGCCGCAGGGGGACATCCCGCAGAGGCGTACCCTGAAAGTACACCTCGCCCTCGGTGACGCCGTGGGGCGTCAGGACGGTCTTGAGCTGGCGCAGCAGCGTGGATTTGCCGCAGCCGGAGGGGCCGCACAGCACCCAGAATTCGCCGGAGCGGATGGTGAGGTCCACGCCGGTCAGGGCGGGGCGGCGCTGCTGGGGGTAGGTAAAGCCGAAGCCGGAAAGGCGGAACAGCTCGTTCATTTGTCAGGCACCTCCCTTCTCAAGACGGCGGAAACGGCGCTGTGAGGCCCACGACAGCAGGGCGGGCGTCAGGCACAGCAGCAGGTATACCGCGTAAAAGCTGACGGTGATGGGGCGCAGGGGCGCGCCCCCCAGCATGGGGTAATACTGGAAGAACAGGCCGCGGCTCAGGGCGGCCGCCAGCAGGTATGTGCCGCAGAAGGCCAGCCACAGGAGAAGGCTCCGGTCGCGGCTGTCCAGACGGTAGATGGAGAAGGCGGTGCGGCCGGGCTGGCCGTAGCCGCGGCTGCGCATGCTGTCCGCCGTGTCGATGGCGCTCTCCAGGCTCCAGGTGACCATGATGGAAAAGACCTTCATGGCGTTTCTGGCACGTTGGAGGGGGCTGCCGTTTTCCGTGTCGCGGCCCATGAAGCGCTGGGCCTGGGCTACGGTATGGAACTGGCGGCGAAAGCGCGGCACGAAGCGCAGCGTCATGCTCAGCACCAGCGACAGGGCGGGAATGGCGCGGCCAAAGAGATAGATGAACTTGTCGGAGGTCATGACGGCGCTGAAGCAGCGGAACCACAGCACCACCGAGGCCAGCAGCAGCGCCGCGGCCAGTCCGTAGAGGATGCTCTCCAGCGTCAGGGGGTTGCCGGAGGGCAGGTATGTCAGGATGGTGACGCCCTGATGAACGAAGGCGGGGTTCACCAGTGCCGCCAGCAGCGCCATGGGCACCAGCCAGCGGGCGCTGTGCCCCAGCTCTCGCAGGCCATGGAGCCGCGCCAGATAGCAGCAGGCGCCGGTCAGGGAGATCAGCAGACAGACGGGGTGCATCAATGTCATGGAGAAGGCCAGTACCAGAGCGAAATAGGCAAAATTGACCGCCGGATGGCAGTCGGAAAACGTATCGCGCACGGGTGGCACCTCCCTCCCCTGTTTTGCGCACAGACAGTTTGATTATACCGGCTCCGGCGAAATCCGTCAATCCCTGTCGGGGCAGGGATGTTTTGGGGGTTTGTATTTACAGGCAAGTATGCTATAATCGTTTTGAAATATCTGTAAGGAGGAGCTGCTTTGGAACGGAAGGAGCTGCGGGGCAGGCTGCATCTGTCCGGCATCGACGGGCAGGCGGCGGCGCTGGCCGGAAAATGGGGGCTGGGCTTCGAGATCGCGGAGTTCTGCTGGGCCCCGCGGCTGGAGCAGCCGGACGCCATGGAGCTGGTACGGCAGCAGATCGCGGGGGTGGAGCGTCTGTGGCTCCACGCGCCCTTTGCGGAGCTGGCCCCCTGCGCCATCGACCCGCTGGTGCGGGAGGCGGCGCTGCGGCGGTTCCGGCAGACCATCCGGACGGCGCGGATGCTGGGCGTGAAGCGGATAGTGGTCCACGGCGGGTACATCCCGCTGGTGTACTTCCCCGAGTGGTACGTGGAGCAGTCGGCGGTATTCTGGAAGGAGCTGCTGGCGGACGTGCCGCCGGACATGGTGCTGGCGGTGGAGAACGTGATGGAGCCGGGGCCGGACATGCTGGTGCAGATCGCCGAGCAGGTGAACGATCCCCGGCTGGGGCTGTGTCTGGACGTGGGCCACGCCAACACCTCCGTCAGCAGGACGCCGCCCATGGAGTGGATCGGTCCCATGGCCCCGTGGCTGAAGCACGTACACCTGCACAACAACAGGGGGGACTGGGATCTCCACGACCCGCTGGGACAGGGGGACATCCCCATGGCACAGGTGCTGGACACGCTGCTGGACGTCTGTCCGGCGGCGACATATACCATTGAGAATCAGAACTGCGCGCCGTCGCTGACGTGGCTGGCGGAGCAGGGCTATCTGGAGGAGCGAGCATGACAGAGCAAGAGCTTTCGGCGTACATACAGGCCATACGGCCCGCAGATGAGGCGGCCATGGAGGCGGCGCGGCGGCGGCAGGCACAGCTGGCCAAGCCCCCGGGCAGTCTGGGGCAGCTGGAGGAGATATCCATCCGGCTGGCAGGCGTGACGGGACAGGTGTGCCCCGCCATGGGCAAGTGCCGCGTGGCGGTGTTCGCCGCCGACAACGGTGTGGTGGCCGAGGGCGTATCCTGTACGCCGCCGGCGGTGACGCTGCAGCAGGCGGTGAACATGACCTTCCGCAAGACCGGCATGTCCGCCATGGCGGCGGCCTTCGGCGACGATGTAAGCGTGGTGGACGTGGGCATCGACGGCGACGTGCCGCCGGTAGGCGTGCTGGACCGCAAGGTGCGGCGGGGCACCGGCGACATCGCCCGTGAGGACGCCATGACGCGGCAGCAGGTGCTGGACGCCATGGCCGCAGGCATGGAGCAGGCGGCGCGGGCCAGAGCCGACGGTGTGACGGCGCTGGGCATCGGCGAGATGGGCATCGGCAACACCACCACATCGGCGGCGGTGCTGGCGGCGCTGACCGGCGCGGACATCGAGGCCGTAACGGGCCGCGGCGGCGGGCTGACGGATGAGGGCTTCCTGCGGAAGAAGGAGGTGCTGCGGCAGGCGCTGGCGCTGCACCGGCCCGACGGAAACGATGTCATCGGCGTGCTGGCCGGTGTGGGTGGGCTGGATCTGGCCGCCATGACCGGCGCATTTTTAGGCTGCGCCCATGAGCGGGTGCCGGCGGCGGTGGACGGCTTCATCTCCATCGCGGCGGCGCTGGGCGCCGTGCGGCTGTGCCCCGCAGTGCGGGATGTGCTGTTTCTGTCCCACGACTCCTACGAGGTAGGCTACCGCATCGCGGCGGAGGCGCTGGGGCTCCAGCCCTGCCTGCGTCTGGAGATGCGGCTGGGCGAGGGCAGCGGGTGTCCCCTGCTGTTCCGCGTGCTGGAGGGCGCCTGCGGCGTTATGCGGGGCATGGCCACGTTCGGCGAGGCTTCCATCGAGGACAGCTATCTGGACGAGATACGGGCGATGGACGCCTTTACGGTGGAGGGCGCATGAGACTTCTGTTTATCGGCGGCTGCAAAAGCGGCAAGAGCAGCACGGCCCAACGCATGGCGCGGGCGCTGGCCTGCGGCAAGCCCATGTACTACTGGGCCACCATGGAGCCACACGACGGCGAGGATCTGGCCCGCATCCGGCGGCACATCGCCGACCGCGATGGCTGGGGCTTTACCACCATCGAGCGGGCGCGTGACCTGACGGCAGGGCTGGAGGCTGTCCGACCCGAAGGCACGGTACTGTTCGACAGCGTGACGGCGTGTCTGGCGGCGCAGATGTTTGAGGACGGCGGCATGGACATGGGTGCGCCCCGGCGGGTGGCGGAGCAGATCGCGGCCATCAGCCGCCATCCGGCCAACTTTGTGTGCGTGTGCGACGGCATCTGGCAGGGCGGCGAGGACTACGACCCCTGGACGGCGGCATACACCGCCGGTCTGGCCGGTATCTGCCGGACGCTGGCGGCGGAGTTCGACGTGGTGTGCGAGATGACCATGGGGCTGCCCCATGTGTGGAAGGGGGAAATGCCCCGTGCGTGACTGGATCTACGGGTTCTTCATGGCGTGGGGGATGTTTTTGGCCATCCCCTGCCCGAAAAAAATATGGAGCGAGACGGCGCGGCGGAAAATGCTGGCCTGTCTGCCCTTTGTGGGCATCGTCGTGGGTGCTGTGTGGGCGCTGTGCGCGTGGCTGGCGTGGTATCTGCCCCACCCGCTGGGCGCGGCACTGTGCGCGGCGGCGCCGTGGCTGGTGACGGGATTTCTGCATCTGGACGGGTTCATGGATGTGTGCGACGGCATCCTGTCCCGCCGGGATCTGGAGACGCGGAGGCGCATCCTGAAGGACTCCCACTGCGGAGCCTTCGCGGTGATCTGCATGGTGCTGCTGGCCATGGCTCAGTGGAGCGCGTTTCTGTCCGTGGAGAACATCCCCCTACTGCCGCTGGTGCTGGTCCCTGTGGCCAGCCGTGCCGCGGCGGCAGCGGCGGTGCTGACGCTGCGGCCCATGAGCACCAGCCAGTACAGCGCCATGGTGCGCGGCGGCGCACCGCTGTACGTGGCGGCGGCGGTGCTGGCGGCGGCGTGCGCCGTACCGGCGGTGCTGTGGGGCAGCTTTGCCCCGCTGGCGGCGGCAGTGGGCTACGGGCTGGCCGTGTGGCACGGGTTCCGGCAGTTCGACGGCATGTCCGGCGACATCTCCGGCTTCGGGCTGGTGCTGGGCGAGCTGTGCGGCGCGGTGGTTTTGGCGATAGGAGGGTAATGCGATATGGAATTGGTGATCGGCGGCGCGTTTCAGGGGAAGCTGACCTGGGCGCTGGCGCACTACGGTCTGACCATGGACGATGTGTGCGATCTGGCGGTGTCGGAGCCGCGGGCGGGTGCGAAATGCTACTGCCACTTGGAGGCGCTGAGCCGCCGGGAGGCGGACATGGAACGGTATCTGCCGCTGTTTGAAAACGCGGTGGTGGTCTGCCGCGAGGTCAGCGGCGGCATCGTGCCCATGGACGGTGAGGAGCGGGCGTGGCGGGAGCGCCACGGTACGTTTATGCAGGAGCTGGCCCGCAGGGCTGACCATGTGACCCGCGTGTTCTGCGGGCTGACGGAGGGATTGAAATGAAGCTGACATTACTGCGGCACGGCGACACCGCCGGAAGTCGGGACGATCTGTACTACGGCGCGGCGGATATCCCTGTGCTGCCGGATTCTCTGGAGATGCTGGCGGAGCGCGCCAAGACCGGCGTGTACCCCACGGCGGCGCGGTACTACACCAGCGGCCTTCTGCGGACGGAGCAGACCATCCGCGCACTGTACGGCGATGTGGCCCACACGCAGCTGCCGGGTCTGCGGGAGATGGACTTCGGCGATTTTGAGATGAAGAGCTACGCCGAACTGAAGGACGATCCCGCGTTTCAGGCGTGGTGTGAGGACGCGGAGCACAATGCCTGCCCCAATGGGGAAAGCGCGCCCCAGGTGCTGGCGCGGAATCTGGCGGCCATTCAGCCGGTGCTGGACGCGGGAAAGGACGCGGTATGCGTCATTCACGGCGGCGTCACCGCCGGGCTGATGATGCACTGGTTCGGCGGCATCCGGTACGACTATCCGGTGGCCCCGGGCACCGGCTATCAGGTGACGTTCGAGGACGGTAAGCCGGTATCGTACCGGCCGGTGCCGTAAGTCACAACGCAAAAAAGGGAGCGGCGGGATGACCCGCCGCTCCTTTTTTGCTACCGCACCAGCTTGCGGCTCTCGGAATAGGCCGCGTTCAGGTCCGCCAGCTCCACCTCGCCGTCGATATACGGCTGATAGATGGCGTCCACGCGGCCGCCGCCGGAATTGCCGCAGCCGCTGCAGCCCTCACAGCTGCCGCCGCAGGCCGCCAATGCCCGACGCACGATCTCCTCACGCTGTGCCCGGGTGGTGTCCTTAATGAGCAGGGACTGCATGCCTCCACCTCCCTTTTACCCCGCCATGGCCAGCATATTCTCCATGAGAATGCCGTAGCCCTGGGTGGGGTCGTTCAGCAGGACATGGGTGACGGCGCCCACGATCCGTCCGTCCTGGAGGATGGGGCTGCCGCTCATGCCCTGCACGATGCCGCCGGTGGCGTCCAGCAGGCGCTGGTCCGTCACCTTCAGCAGCAGGTTGCGGGTGGACTGGCTGCCGGAAAAGACGCGGACGATCTGCACCGTGTATTCCGCCGTGTCATCATTGGAGATGGTGGTCAGAATCGTGGCAGGTCCGGTCTTGACCTGGCGGGCCGTGGCCACAGGGACGGGCGTGCCCGCCCGGAGAAAATCAGGGTCCGCCACCGTGCCGAAAATGCCGCCGTCGCTGTTGACAGAGACGGTGCCCACGTCACGCTGGACGGAGAAGTCGCCCTTCAGCTCGCCGGGGTCGCCCTTGGCGCCCTTTTTCACCGCCTTCACCGTGGTCTCCATGATGGAGCCGGAGGCCAGCGGCATCAGCTGCGCCGTGTCCACGTCGGTGATGCCGTGGCCCAGTGCGCCGTAACTGCCGGTGGCGGGATCGTAATACGTCAGCGTGCCGATACCGGCCATGCTGTCGCGTATCCACGCCCCCAGCTGCCACGCGCCATCGGCACCCTGTGTGGGAACAGCGGTGACGCGGAGATCCCTGCTGCCGCGGCGGATGGTAAGTGCCAGAGGTTCACAGCCGTTGTCCTGCAGGACTTGGCGAACCTGCTCCGTGGAGGTGATCTTGGCGTCACCCATGGTGAGGATCAGGTCCCCTTCCTTCAGGCCGCAGTCCCGGGCGGGACAAGGGCCGTCCTCCGACAGGCCCACCACCAGCGCGCCGTCGGCGAAGAGCTTGATGCCCACCGCCTTGCCCAGCGGGATCACCGTCCGCGCCTCCGGTGCGGCCCAGACCTGCTGGAAACAGAGGGATAGGGTAAATACCAGAGCAAGCAGCCTTGCAGTGCTCTTGCGGAGACTGCCTGCGGGATGCGTTTCTCGCAGTTCATACAAGCGTCTCACCCCTTTGTGGAATTGTCGCCGGCGACAGCGTTACTTTGTGCCGGAACGGGGCGAGGCATACGGTGTAAATTCAGGGCGAATTGGCAGGGCGGCGCCGGAAATTTTTTCCGTCAGCTGTTGTCCCTGCTGATGGGTACGCGGTGCAGAAGGCGCTTGAGCTTTTTTCCGTCGAAAGGGATGAGGGGGTAGAGGTAGCCCTTGCCCACCAGAGGCTTGGTGGTGGCCATCAGCGTCAGTGTGCCCACGATACCGGCGAGGAAACCCCAGAGGTCGAAAAGCCAGATCAAAATCAGCAGCAGCATGCGGCAGAGCTTGGTGGCGTAGCCCATCTCGTAGCTGTGCTGGGCGTAGTTGGCGATGGCCACGAAGGCCATGTAGACCAGCACCTCCGGCACCAGCCAGCGGGCCTGCACGGCAAAATCGCCCAATATCAGGGCGCCGATCATGCTGAAGGAGTTGCTCAGCACGTCCGGCGTGTTCAGGGACGCCAGCTTCAGCACGTCGATAATGAGCTCCACCAGCAGGAGCTGGAGGATAAGGGGGACGTAATACGCGTCCTGCACCAGCAGGAAGCGCAGGTTCTCATGGAGAGAATCGGGATTCTTTACCAGCAGATACCACACCGGCGTGACGAACACCGTCAGGAGCAGCACCACCATGCGGACGATCTGAAGATAGGAGCCGATGAGGGGCGGAAAGTAGTAGTCGTTGATCTCCTCGGTGAAGCGCAGCAGCGTGGTGGGCAGCAGCAGGGCCGACGGGGAGTTGTCCACCATCACCACCACGTCGCCTTCCATGATGCAGGCTGTGGCCACGTCGGGGCGTTCCGTATAGCGGACTTTCGGAAACGGGTTCCAGAACTGGCGGGGCGACAGCGCCTCGGCCACCGATTCCTGGCTCATGGCGATGGAGCCCACCTGCATATTTTTCAGTTTTTTCCGCAGCTCCGCCAGCAGGTCGGGGTCGGCCTCGCCCTCCATATAGCACAGCGCCACATCGGTGCGGGAACGGTTGTCCAGCTGCACCCGCTCCAGCGTCAGGCGGGGGTCGCGGATGCGGCGGCGCAGCAGGGCCGCGTTCTGCATCAGGTTCTCCACGAAGCCGTCGTGGCTGCCGCGGAGGACGCGGCTGGTGTCCGGCTCCTCGATGGAGCGGGTGGGGAACTGCTTGACATCCATGAGGATGCCGCCGCAGAAGCCATCCACCACCAGAAGGGTCCTGCCGGAGAACACGCCCAGCACCGCCTCCTCCCTGCTGCGGCAGACGGCGGCGTCGCAGGCGGTGACGCAGCGGCTGAGAAACGCGTCCAACGTGGGGATGGCCGTCAGATCCGGCAGGGACAGCCACTGGGCGATCATGCGCTCTAAAATATTCTCCTGGGCGTAGCCGTTCACCACCCAGAGGCGGGCGCGGCGGCCCCCGATGGTGAGATCCCGGGCCGTCATGTCGAAGCAGCGGCCTACGCCCAGCCGGTCATCCAACGCCGCCGTTCTGGCAGAAAATTCCTGTTTCATTCCGCGGTTCCTCCCCGCACATTTTTGGATAGTATGGGAAAGAAGCCGGAAAAATATGCGAAAACGGCGCGTCCCGGACGCGCCGTTTCTGGTATCAGCTTTCGTTTTCGCAGAGGATGTCCCGCGCCACGGGGCGGTAGAACAAGCGCTCCGCCTCATCGAAGTCCCGTGTCTGGCCCAGGATCCACATGAGCTTGGCCACTGCCGACTCCGTGGTCATGTCGTAGGCCTCCAGCAGGCGCAGGGTGCTTTTCAGCCGTCCGCCCACATGGTAGACCGTCAGGTCACTGCCCTCGTTGGGCACCTGGGTGGTCATGACCACGATCTTGCCCCGCTCTACGCCGCGGTGCACCGCATCGTAGAACTCGCTGCCATGATATTCCGGCAGGCCGCCCACGCCGAAGGACTCGATGATGAGGCCGTCGCTGTGGTCCAGCATGAAGTCGATCAGCTGGCTGGATGTGCCGGGGATCAGCTTCAGCAGGCTGACGCGGTCGTCCAGCGTATTGTAGAACACCGGTCGGGGATAGCAGGTGCAGCGCATGTATTGCAGCAGGCGGCCGTCCTGCACCACCGCCAGATCAGGGTAGTTGACGCTGGAGAAGGCGTGGTAGCTCTTGGAGCAGGTCTTGCGGGCGCGGGTGCCCAGAATGACCTTGCCGTTGAACACGATCTGGACGCCGCCGCAGCCGCGGCAGGCGTAGAGGAACGCATCGGTGAGGTTGCGCTTGGAGTCGGTGCCGTCGAACCAGATGGGCTTCTGGGCGCCGGTGAGCACGATGGGCTTGGGACTGCCCTGCACCAGATAGCTGAGGGCGGCGGCGGTATACGCCATGGTGTCGGTGCCGTGGGCGATAACGAAGCCGTCATAGTCATCGTAGCGGTCGCGGATGGCGGCGGCCAGCCCCAGCCAGTGGCGGGGACAGATATTGGTGCTGTCCAGAGAGTAGAGCTGCAGGCAGTCCACATGGCAGAGGTCCGCGATGCCGGGAATGAAGGACAGCAGCTGCTCCGTGTTCAGCTCCGGCGTCAGGCCGGAGGGGGTCTTTTCCGAGGCAATGGTACCGCCGGTGCCGATCATCAGAATGTGTTTCACGGTCATACCTCCCGATCATCGATGGCGGCCAGGCCGAAGGCCGCGGCCTGCTCCATCAGGCGCTGGGACTGGGGATCCGCGCCGCAGGTGCTGCGCAGCTGCTGGAGAAACAGGCCCCGCAGGGTGTCCTCGCCGCACTTGTCCCACAGCTCCTGCCGGGCGGTGGTCTTGTCCCGCACCTGCAGGGCGCAGCACCGGCCGGACAGGGCCGACTGCACCCGCTCCGGTGATACCGGTGCGGCGGGGCTGCCGGTGAGGACCACACGGTAGATATCCTCCTCCGCACCGGCGGGCAGGGCGGCGGACACCAGCGCCGCCGGGTCGCCATCGGTGACATCCACCTCCATGATGCGGTAGCGGCGGCGGGCGAAGGGCACGAATTGCAGCTCTGCGCCCTCCGGCGACACCTGACCGGCGAGGAAGCCCTTGTCCCCCAGCTCGTCAAAGCCCCGTCCCTCGGGGCAGCCGCAGTAGGCGTAGGGAACGCTCCCTATCCGCAGGACGCCGGTGCAGCCGTGGACATGGCCAAGGGCCAGATAGTGCAGGCCGGAGGCGGCCACGGCAGCGGTGGTCAGGGGCCGGTAGCGGCTGTCAGAGCCGGTCAGCTCTCCGTGGAGCAGGCCGATGTGTACCAGCCCGTCATCGGGGGCGGTGAAGCCGGACAGCACGCGGTCAGCCGTCTCCTCCGGCGCGGTAAAGGCGGCGCCGTGGACGGCACAGCCGTACTGGGGGAACGGGATGGTCTGCATCCGGTCCTCCGTGAAGATATGCACGTTGTCGGGCCACAGCGTGCGGGCGTAGGCACTGCGGGCCGTGTAGGGGTCGTGGTTGCCGGGGGCGATGACCACCTGCCCCTGAAAGCCGCCCAGAGCGCGGGCCAGCAGCTTGGCGGTGTCGCCGCTGATGTCGTCGCCATCGAACAGGTCGCCTGCCAGCAGCAGGAGCTGCACGCCGTGGTCATTGGCCCAGTCCACCATGCGCTCCGGCATGCGGCGGCTCTCGGCACGGCGCTGGCGGGCCTGCTCCGGCGTCAGGGCGCCGAAGGCGCTGTCCAGATGGAAGTCTCCGGCGTGAAGGATACGGACCATCACGCTTCCTCGGGCTGCCAGCCCTTGCAGACATCCACCCACTGGGTGAAGTTTTTGCCGCAGCAGCGCTCCAGCTCGTCACAGGTCAGCTCGATGGCGCTGGCGGCGCTGCCCACGGCGGGGAACACCGTGTCAAAGCGCTTCAGGGACACGTCCAGATAGGTTTTCACATCCTCCGGCAGGGCGAAGGGACACACGCCGCCCACGGCGTGGCCGATGCGCGTCACCGCCTCGTCGGCGGTGAGCATCTTGGCCTTGACGCCGAAGAAGTGCTTATACTTGCTGTTGTCCACCTTGGCATCGCCGGCGGCCACCACCAGAATGGGATCCTCCCCGATCTTGAAGCTCAGGGTCTTGGCGATGCGGGCACCCTCCACGCCGACAGCCAGGGCGGCCAGCTCCACCGTGGCGCTGGATACGTCGAATTCACGGATGCGGTCGGCCACGCCGTAGGGCTCCAGATAGGCTCTTACCTTTTCCACAGACATGATACAGTTTCTCCTTTTATTTGATCTCGATACGCTCCACATCGGTGCAAAGGCCGGTGTCGCTGTTCAATGTGAAGATGCAGCCCTGCGCGGAGCAGGGGCCGTCCGCCGCCTGATAGCGGCCGGGGAGGCCGCCCAGAAAGAACTCCATGGACTGCTGGGGACGAACGCCCAGCACCGACTCGATGGGGCCGGTCATGCCCAGATCCGTGACGTAGCCGGTGCCCTTGGGGAACACGCGGTTGTCGGCGGTGGGCACGTGGGTGTGAGTGCCCCAGAGCGCGGAGACGCGGCCATCCAGATAGTAGGCCATGGCCAGCTTCTCGCTGGTGGCCTGCGCGTGGAACTCCACCAGCGTGAAGGTGGGCTTGTCCAGCGTCTTCAGCAGGCGGTCCGCCGTGGTGAAGGGGTTGTCGGCGTTGAAGTCCAGGTCGCAGCGGCCGATGAGCACCAGTACCGCCACGGAGAAGGCTCCGCAGTCGTAAGCGGCGCAGCCGCGGCCCGCAGCGCGGCCGGTGAAGTTGGCAGGCCGCAGGATGTAGCCGCTCTCGTCCAGAAACGTGGCGATCTGTGGCTTGCCGAAGGTGTGGTTGCCCAACGTCACCACGTCCGCACCGGCGGCCAGCAGATCCTCCGCCTGGGCCCGGGTCAGGCCGCTGCCGGAGATATTCTCGCCGTTGACCACGGTGAAGGCGATGTTCTGCTCCCGCTTGAAGGTGCGCAGCTTCTTCTCCAGCAGCTGCAGGCCCGTCTCGCTGGCCACGTCGCCCAGCGCTAAGATGCGATAGTCCATGTGATCTCCTCCTTTGAGGTCAGTCATTCCAGCCCAGTATCTTCGTGAGCTGGCGGTTGGTGTAGTAATAGGCGGAAGCCGGATAGTTCCGCAGGTTGGCGGTATTGGAGCACAGCAGGTAGTCCACGGTGCGGCCCTCGCCGTCGGCCACAAGGCCGCAGATGACGGTGGTATGGTGCCGCGGCTCCTCCACGCCCATGGTGATGATGTCCCCCACCTGACCGGTGAAGTAGGGTGCGCCTACCACGGCCACAAGACCGGAGCCGGTATGCTCGGCCGCCAGATCGAGGAAAGCGCCCACATTGACCCACGGCAGCGAGACGCTGCGCTCGCTGTTGTAGAACCAGCCGTCCCGATAGCCGCCGGGGAGGGCGGGGATGCCGCCAGCGGTCAGCACCTGCGAGCCGAAGTTCATGCAGTTGCCGCCCAGATCGTCATACGCCTTGTAGGCGGGATTCCGCTGGGCGCTGTACGTCAGCATGTAGTCCAGCGCGGCGGCGCGGTCGTAGTCGTGATCCCACGTGACCGGCGGCGTCCAGAGCTCCCGCGGGCCGCTCTCCCGCGCCTCGATGCAGGCAAGGAGCTGGGGCAGGTGGCGGTCCGTATCGGTGACAGGGTCGTAGTCGGCGCTGTAATAGGGGTTATCGTCGGAGTCGTGGGACGCGATGCGCCAGCGGTCGCCGGTGATGCGTTGGAGCCGGAAGGTGTGCTGCACGTTCCACTGCTCCGAGGGCAGGCCGTTCAGGCCGTTGAAGTAGACCACGCTGCTCTCCAGCAGCGTCAGCTCCGCCGTGTCGCCGTCCCGCGTCAGGTCCGTGCAGCGCAGGGAATAGCTGTACGAGCCGGCGTGGAGGTCGATGGGCGCCCGCAGGCGGATCTCCGCCAGCGTGCGCCAGACGGTCCTGTGGTAGTCGGACTGGGCGCGGTCCGTGAACAGGTCGGTGCAGTCGATGACCTGCAGCCGGGTAACGGACTGATAATAGCAGTCCATGAAGTCCAGCAGCAGCAGCTCCTGCCCCGCGGTCATGCCGTGGGACGCGGCGCCGGAGATGCGTTCGAAATCGGCGCTGACGGTGACAGGCTCACTGCCCCAGACGGATCTGTGCTGCCGCGTCCAGACCTCCGTTTCCGGTACGGCGGGGACGGTCTGTGAGTCCTCCGGCGGAGGGGAAGCGTCGCCGGTGCCGGAAACAGGGCCGCAGGCGGCTGCGGACAGGGCCACGGCCAGCAGGAGCATCAACAGGATCAGGCGTTTCAAGAGTGCGTCCCCCCTCTCTGTAAAGTGCCATTTGTTGACAGGAAAACCCTGTCGGATGATGGCATTATACCAAAAAAAGCTCCGGAGCGCAACGCGCTCCGGAGCCGGTGGGGTATTTATTTTGCGTATTCCACGACCTTGGTCTCCCGCAGGACGTGAACCTTGATCTGGCCGGGGTATTCCAGCTCGTTCTCGATGCGCTTGGCCAGCTCCCGCGCCAGAATGACCATCTGATCCTCGGACACCTGCTCGGGCTTGACCATGACGCGGACCTCGCGGCCGGCCTGGATGGCGTAGCTCTTCTCCACACCGGGATAGGTGCCGGTGATCTCCTCCAGCTTTTCCAGCCGCTTGATGTAGTTCTCCAGATTCTCGCGGCGGG
>OLOL01001596.1_pt1 | contig 18833 bp, 9 predicted proteins | sample 1673081 | NCBI WGS metagenome assembly OLOL01 (sample SAMEA3136753, study PRJEB25190) | human gut metagenome
GGATTGTCCTCAAACACTACATCCAGCAGAATGCTGATTTCCTTTCCCTGTCTTGGCGAATTGAACAGAAAACGGAAATGCCGTTTTTCGATGCCGTTGTTCCCTTTGCGGATGTTTTCCTTTACATCCCGAAAAGGAAATATCTGACCGGCTTGCTGAATGAAGCCATCCACATCTGTGCCAGGCGCAACGATGATGTCTATATCCGTGCTCAACCGTCTCGGCTCATCCAACAGGATCAGCAGCGAGGTTCCGCCTTTGAAGATGAAAGGCATTTTGACACGGCACAGCGCTTCCAGCAAACCAAATGCGAAAACAGTCCTCTCCAGAATGGACGGATCTGCTCCGGTCTGCTTTCTCAGAGCATCAATATGTTCGCTTGTGTAATTCTCACGCTTCAGCATCCTCAATTTCCTCCAGTATCTTCTTCAACTCATCTTCTCTGCCGCGCCGACGGGCATACCGCATCATCTTTGTGGATTCAATGTGATATGTCTCCATTGCTTGTTTCAGCACTTCAGGATATTCTGACTTGCTGTATGCTGATGAGATCAGTTTATCACAATACATATCCACCAACATTTTTTCCAGACAGATTTCGTGCGGCGCAGATGCGGATAAAGGTGCTTCGGAAATCAAATCTGTAACGACAATACAATCTTTTTTCCAGTATAGGGCGTAATCATCTTTATTCGGTTTATAAAGTAAATGATCATAACCAAGCTCCTGGAGAAAACGGAAAACAAAAATGCTGACGTCCTTTTCCGCTTGAATAAAAACTGTGTTTAGTGCAACCAAATGATTCAGAAAATCATTCATCAATGCTGTCTCAAACACCGTAAAGCGAACCGATGGATACTTATCTGATACTTGCGATATCAGTTTTGCTGCCAGATCAGAATAGGCCGGACGATACATTGGCTTTTCCCGCTCGTTTTGAACCACATATACATTGCGTGCAACCTTTGTTAGGTTCCCGCTTTTAAGCATTCCGCAGACAGCCCAATGATAGGAGCTTTCACTCATTTGTGGGTAATCGCTTTTCAGCAGCCTGATTAAATCCTGATGGGAATAGCGATACCCGACTTCGAGCTTTTTAGAGGTCCCCTCATACCACTGCACTGTTACTCCCCTCCGTTCTGCATTATGGCAATTATATATTAGTATTGCCGTAATGCATTATATCGCTTCTGATTCGCGCAATCAATACACATCGACAATTTCTAACAAAAACCCGATACTCACTAATAAGTTCTCCTCAACTGCTCAACTGCCCATTAGAAAAATGACTTTGTTGTGCTAGAAATCTCTTGATAATGGGTGGAAAAAGAAAAAATAGTTATTCACGATTTGCCAAATCGCACTTGACTAATTTGCGTCAGAGTGATATATTAGAGACAGCCTTAATTGGAGGTGCTGTCCATGTTTATCGGCAGAGAGCGGGAACTTGCTTCCCTGAACAGATTATACAATTCCGGCAAGTTTGAGTTTGTGGTTCTTTACGGCCGCCGCCGCGTGGGAAAAACCGCACTGATCAACCATTTCATCGACGGCAAGTCCGCGATTTATTTCATGGGCGTCGAGAGCAACGCCAAGCAGAACCTGGAGAACTTCAGCAAAAGCATCATGGAGTATGCCAGCGGATATGAGGGGGATATGTCTTTCCTCTCTTTTCAGGCTGCCCTGGAAATGGTATTCAGGCTATCCGAGAAGGAGCGCCTGATCCTGGCCATCGACGAATACCCCTATGTGGCCCGGGCCTCCAAGAGCCTCGCTTCCACTTTGCAGCTGCTGATCGACAAATATAAGGATCATTCCAAATTGATGCTGATCCTGTGTGGCTCGTCCATGTCCTATATGGAAGATCATGTACTGGCTTACAAAGCACCTTTGTACGGCAGGAGAACGGCGCAGATCAAGCTGCTGCCCTTTAATTTTGCGGAGACCTGCGGTTACTTTAAGAACTTCTCCGCTGAGGACAAAGCCCTGGCTTACGGGATCATGGGTGGCACTCCGCAATACCTTCTACAGATGAGCGACAAGCTCAGCATCGAGGAGAATATCAAAAACACCTTCCTGGACGCCACTTCCTCGATCTATGAGGAGCCCATAAATCTGCTGAAACAGGAGGTCCGGGAGCCGGCCATCTATACAGCCATCATTACCGCCATTGCCACCGGATCATCCCGCATGTCGGAGATCTCAGGCAAAGTTGGCGAAGACACCAACGTCTGCTCCACCTACCTGAAAAACCTGATCACGCTGGGCATCGTGCAAAAGGAGCTGCCTTACGGAGAGAAAGCGTCAAAAAAGGCGATCTATTTCATCGACGACAACATGTTCCGCTTCTGGTACCGGTTTGTGCCGGAGAATGCTTCCCTGATCTCCCGCGGCGCAGCAGACCTGGTATATCAACGCATCGAACCGTACCTTTCCGACTACATGGGCAAGGTGTTTGAGGAAATCTGCAAGCAATACCTTTGGAAGCTGCTGCTGAGCGGAAAGTCCCCGGTGGAATTCACTTCCCTGGGCCGCTGGTGGGGCAACGATCCTGTCCATAAACGACAGGCAGAAATTGACATTATGGGCGAGCAGGACAAAAATACCGCCCTCTTTGCCGAATGCAAATGGACCAACGAAAAAGTTGATCTCGGCGTGCTGGAAACGCTGATAGAGCGCAGCAACCTTTTCGCTTATCAGAAAAAGCATTTCTTTCTCTTCTCGAAGTCTGGATTTACAAAGGGATGTATCGAAAAAGCAAAGCAGTTAGGGAATGCGACATTGAAAACATACGCCGATATGATACATGATAAAGGCGATTGAAAGAAACCGCCTGTAATGAATGGGGAAATTTAAAACTACAATAATCAGATGTATTGTGAACACTGTGGTAATTCGTTGGATATTGAAGCAGAAAGTATTAAGGAGTAACGCACATGGCATCATTAACACATGTCTGTATGTGGTCCGATCATGGCTGGAAACGGATTACAGCAGAGCAGGCAGCCAGGTTACATCCAGGCGGAACTGTATCTGCTCGCAGCGGGCTTTTTATGTGCGAACTCTGCGGACAATACGTTACGCTTACTGATGGCGACATTAATGTACGCTATTTCAAACATAGTGCGTATGAAAAAAGTAAAGATTGTCCTGAACGTACATTTGGGTCCGGATACACTCCCTCTTATAGCTCGCAAGAGCACGATTTGCCAATCCGCATAACAAGTATATCATCATCTTCTTACAGGTTTGAGCTTGGTTTGATTCGTGCCCCAATAAGTTCTCTTAGCAAAGACTTTCGCATTGAAATCAAACCAAAGGGGGCCTCTGACGTATCCTTTGTTTTCGCCAAAGAACGGCTGAATTCTGATAGTATAACCTATCTTCCGATCGGTGATAGACCGTTTGAAAAGTATGCGCTCAATTTCAAAAACGGCAATGATCAAATTCGTGAATTCTGGCCGGCGGAAATCAATGGTATAGATCCGGAAGGAGCATTATTTGAAAAAAGCTCTGGGCAAAAGCTTTCATATGATGCTGATGTTGAGATCGGGAACGAATACTATCTATTAAAACGCGGCCACCTGTATGTGAAAGCATATAACGGCATAACCATACGAGAAATCCTGCAGAAGCGAACCGGGTGGGAAACATGGAGCCTATATGAGATTTATGCGGCAGAATTTAACGAAGCCGCTGCTCGGTTCTATCTTGACTTTCATTGCCGCTTGACTGAGCATCCTGTTTCACTGCACCCGGTATGGCCGCTATTCATCGAAGGAAATTATGTAATTAAACACAATCAAAACAATATGTACATGCTGGTCGAAGGCAACGTGTCAGCGGTCAAAACCTTCCCTTCTGTAGCTTTGCGTCAGTTGAGTCATAATTCATCGCAAACCAGACTGTACGAGGTATCGTGTGCCGGAAGGCAGCAGTTAATTTCTGCCGGTCGAACACGGGCATTACAATACACATACCTTTGGAGAGAGCCGCTTGATCAGATGGGTATAGTGCCAAAAGTATCGGTTACTGACCTTACAGGCGCTGACGTTGCTTCTGGTGAAACGGATGTCTTACCCCACAGTAAAACGCTGCGTATCAAATCATCATTTGACGGAGAACTTATTATTTCCAACAAAAGCCATGTTGTAGATAAGCGAAAGATAACAGCTGATAAATACATGGAACTGGACGGGTTAGCCTTTGGTATCAGCATTCAAATTATGATCGGCTTTGATGTCATTTGGCAGATTAACTTTAAAAAGCAACGGTTAATCAGGATCAACGAAGATGTCGAAATGCTAAAGCATATTACCAACGTATCCGGGGTAGCAATCCCAGCCCCGCATTCTTTACGCAATATATTAGCAGGCATGCGCTCCTATCCAACAATATGCCGATGGATACGAATGTGTATAAAGAATGATGTTATAGATGAGCAGGCATACCGCAGATTGCAAGAGGCCTATCGCCGCATGACTACGAACGGATAAGGAGAATCGCTATGAATTACATTGAACTCCTCACTCAGGAAGAAAAGGTAAACCTCTGCGGAATCATGGGGGGAAGAGATTTCAAAGAACTATTCAAACACAACGAACGAGAATTTCAAAAAATACGAAAAGGATTCAGGGCCAAATCTTTAACTGAAGAGCTTGCGTTATCAATTGCTATCGCCAATGTGGACAAGCCCTTTATTGCATCATGGGTCAACGCAAGGGTACAGATTTGGCTTGATGAAATACAGGAAAATATAACAAAACTTGAAGGTGAAGGTTCTGCGCATGATATTGCCCTGGCAACAACGATGCTGGATTTCTTCTTTTCACATGATGTTGATTTGTACCTCAAGCTCGCAGGAATTACAATGGATGAAGTCTCCCGAACTGAACTTCGTACAACAATGGAGCGCATTGAATCTGACCGTGCTAAGGAAGAAAAGGATGCCGATCGCGTTAAAGCATTAGAGGAAGAGAAACAACGTTTACTCGGTCAAATAGAAGATTGCCATCAAAGTGCCAGTCTGCTAAAGACCGAATACGAGCAAAGGATTCAAGAGATAGAACAAGATAAGAAGGATTTAGAGTCTTCTTTGGCTGCGGCACAAGAGAAAATTTCAGAATTGCAAACATCTCTAACCGTTGCCAAAAGTGATGAGAGCAGCCACCTTTCGCAATACGACGATACCGATATTTCTTCTCTGCCCCCGGTTGGCAGCGAAGAAACCATTTCTTTGTGCAATGTGATTTCTGACTACAGCGGACAGAAATGGCTTATACGTTTTGCTGATTTGAGCCACAATGGACACTATCACATGTTCCATAGAAATGAAGAACTCCCACCCTACTTTTCAAATAGGGATAAAATCTTCTATAAGGACGGCCCTTCCACTGACGGCTTTTATGGAATCTGGTCGTGGTCTGCAATTCCAAACGAAAAGGATCCTTCCAAGGATTATATTATATCAAAATACAATGTTAATCTTGATGCCATTGAAATAGCTACTATTCCAGAAGCCTCCTCTCTTGAAGAATTGATTCACCTGTTAAAAGACGGGTTTGTATACCAGCCACATAGTAGAAGAATCATGTTTTCTTTATACGCATCCAAAGGGCAATACATGGGCATTCTGTGCAGCATAAAGGAACTCAATGTTACCAATGGAAAGGTCTCCTTTGCTGAAGATTGCATCGAAGTACCAGTTTACGAATTCAACAGTGACAATATATTGCGTTTAGAAAACGGCCTATCTTTTTATAGAAATGCGTTTGCCGGTCTTCCGAATAAACTTTATCAGTTAAAAAGCCCACTCGATATTGTAAAGAATATTGTTTTCTCATCCATTTCTTGGGCAAACTATAAAACAAGAGGATATACTCGTGCTGAGTATAGAAGTTTCAAGGATTTTCTCGGTGCGATTCCGGTAGAAGATATAATACAGAGAATAGAAGCTGAATGCCGCTGTTCTGATTCCGCGGCAAAAGAACTCTTGGATGAATTCCTGTGCATAGCCTGGAAATATGTTGACGGTGACAGTCTGGAAGACGATGTGATCCTCTCGGCTATTTCCGCAAGCTCTGAACTGCAGGAAAGAACGAAAGCTCTTATTCGTGCGGATTGGGAAGCAGAGAACAAAGGCTTACTGGCAGACGCTCAAAAGGAACTCGATGTGCTTAATGCCAAGCTGGAATCTGTCAATACCAGTTTGACTGAGGCTCAGGAAGCCTTTAATAAAACCAAGCTGGAAGAAGAAAGACTTTCAAGCGTAATAGCTGAAAAGGAAAAGCTGGCTGAGGATGTTGAAGCAGCAGTTGCTGATAGAATCGAAATGGCACGTAAAAATGCAGCAGGCTTCATTGCCAACATGGCTTTCGTTGACAGACATCCGAATGAGGCTGCAGCAAAACAAACGCCTAAAGCAGTTGAAACTTTGGCCCAGCCCGTGGCTTCTCAATATCATGCCTATTCGGCAGCGAAGGAACTCGATGATCTCGAAGTCCATCACTCTTGGAATGAAGTCATTAACACAGCTTCGTTTGAGTTAGGCGAAGCAGGCGTTGCAGATAGATACAGAAATGGTCTTGCGGCTTTCTTATGCGCTGCCTACATTGAAAGACAACCTATTCTTCTTGTCGGACCGAATTCAATCGATATTTCGAAAGCGCTCTGCGCAGCAATAGCGGGACATAAGCATGGAATGCTCTCTTGTGAGGGTAGTTATAGCAGCCATGTGCTCCAAGAATTGGGGCATGATGGCGAGGATATCGTAATTATCAACAATCTCTTTGCAAGCGGGTGGATGAATCGACTCCCTGAGATTCTTTCAAATAAAGATATATTCTATATTGCTACCCATCCCTACGCAGAGGATATTCAAGTTGAGCCTAAAAGCCTGTATGGTTTTATACTGCCACTGTTCACAGAGTTTTTTGTAGACAATAAAGCATCTGGTAAGTACTATGGCGGATACTTTGCAGATGACTTTAAACCATACGCAGCTCAACCAGCATCAAGCAAAGAATTGAGAATCCTGCCAAGACTTTCGTTGAGCACATTGGTGAAAAATCGGATTAATAGCGTTATTTCTACCATGCATGGCATCCACTCTTCCACAACAGCGGATGAGGAGTTTATATTCGCTATTCTTCCAATTGCATATGCAACACTTGAACTAAATGACCTCACGGAGATGATTGCAGACCCGCAAAAAGGTATTGAACTATCCGCAAGCCTTAAGCGTGATCTGCGGTTTATCTTAGGAGAACTCTGATGAACAAGTATAATGGATTGCTTTCAGCAGTGGCACAAAAGTATAACATCCGCAGAGCCTTGCAAGAAGCTGAAAACGATTGGAAGACACGATTGATTTATAGTGTTTGCGGAATGATGGCTTATGCATCACTTTGGGACGAGACGGAGGATGAACCCGTTTCCATTGTGCACTTAAAAAGAAAAGTCCGTAGCATGCTGTCAAGTTATAAATCGATGTATCCAGAGCTCTCCAACAGCTTACCGTATATTTCTGCAGAGCTTGAAGATGAAATTGCCGGCCAATTCTTAAGCACTGGAATGGTTTATCACCGTCCCAACCGAATAGCCCCATCCATGAAACACGAAGAATCACATTGCAATATTGTTTTTCAAAGAGGTATTGGCCTGAATAGTATCTCTTGCGTGTCCGGCATTGGATTCTATTCAAAGCTGGAATGTATATCAAACCCAGACGGGATTAAAACAATGTTTGGCTTGGAACAACAGACTTTGTGGGACTTGTGGAATTCAACATTGACCACTGCTTCCTGGAAAGCAGCCCCGTCACTTGAACAAAATACTGAGTATCTTCGTCTAAAGCCTCCTTTTTCTCGGGGTTACTGGGAAAATAAACCGGATACTACGGGCTTGGTTTCGATACTTCGAACCGGAATAAAAGGTTCACACTTGTACTATCTTTATCGATATTCTGACAATGCAATGGAGATTAGTCCTCTCCCGCAGTGGCAGGTCGAAAACTATCATTATAGGTCTCTTGCATGTGCCTGCCTCCATAGTTATGGGGCGTTACCGCCGATAGAATATGTCAAAGATGGCGCATTAGTTCATATACGGATGAATTATCTGCTACCACCACATGAACTCGAATTTGTGAAGCTTTATAGCTGGCCTGAGGTATGCACATCGCTTCCGTGCGATTTCAAGCGAAAGCTCTCAACAGAAGTATTTTCCGCTATGAAAACGGTTTTGTCTGATCAGGGATATGAGTTTAAAGGAGAGATGATCTGATGCAAAACGGAGCAAATTCAGTTCATAAACTGTTACGAACAGAACTGGAAGATTACATTAAGTCTCAGTATTTTGGTAAATCCCCTCTTCTTCTTTCAGCTCTAAGCAATCACATTGACGATGAAGGTTTACTATATCAAAAACCGTTTATTGAGTCATCTCCTGCATATGTCACTGTACCCAACGGCATTAATACAGCTTCTATAGAGCCCTGGATGAAAGAATACTTCTTACAGCTGGCGCAGGCTGGTATCGGGGTCTTTCCATCTCCATTTGCTCATCAGATTTCTGCGCTCGAAGCGGCAACAAAAGGCGAAAACCTATTTGTATCAACAGGTACTGGTTCCGGTAAAACCGAGTGTTTTATGTGGCCTCTTCTCGCAAAAATGGCCACCGAAGCTAGGAACTCAAAGGAATCATGGGCAAAACGAGGCATTCGCACAATCATAATGTATCCTATGAATGCCCTGGTTTCCGATCAGGTCAGCAGACTCAGAAGGATGATTGGAGACCCCGATAAGAAGTTTATCAAAATTTTCCGAAGCACCTGTGGCGATAGTGTTCGACGGCCCCAGTTTGGTATGTATACCGGCAGAACGCCATATCCTGGAGCTCAGCCTTCTACAGAACAAGACAGAAAACTTGAAAAAACTTTAGCGAGAATGTCATTTCCCCAAAGTGATTCTGAAAAAGAGTTTTTCAATCAGCTTCTCAAAGAGGGAAAGATTCCGGCGAAAGCAGATATGAATCAATTCCTTCAGGGACTTCACGAGAGCAGGCACATTCCAAACGATGAGGATGCAGAATTAATAACCCGCTTTGAAATGCAGCAGTTTTGTCCGGATATCCTCATCACAAACTATTCCATGCTCGAATACATGCTACTGCGACCCAGAGAGCGGAAAATCTGGGATGATACCCGTGAGTGGCTTGCATCGTGTAAAGAGAATAAACTGTTGTTTGTAATCGATGAAGCACACATGTATCGTGGCTCATCGGGCGGTGAGGTTACTTTATTGATTCGCAGGCTCTTTCATAAACTCGGCATTAGCCGTGATCGTGTACAGTTCATACTCACCACCGCAAGCATGCCCAATAAGAATCAGCAAGATTATGATTCAGTAATGAAGTTTGCGAATGAGCTCACAGCTTCCGACACAGAAACGCAGTTCCGCTATCTTACAGGTGAAAGAGAAGTTATTGATGGACAGCTTAAGTATGACATACCATCCGAGCTTCTCTTGAATGCAGATCCAGGTGAATTTGAGGACAAGGATGAATTGAAACTGTCTGCTCTTTTATCGTTCTGGCGTCAGTTAGATGGTTTTGATCGTACCCTTAACTCCTTGGAAGCTGTTTGTAATTGGATGTATGGCAATCTGGTTTATTACCGTCCATTCCATGAACTCATCAAGTATTGCCGAGGGAATGCTGTGTCCCTAGGTGAGCTGGCCACTGGTATTTTCCCAGATCTCGATCAAGAAAACGCACTTAAAGCGGTTAGCGTTCTTTTGGCAATTGCTCCACTTGCAAAGAATGCCAAAGGATCTGTTCTTTTTCCAGCGCGCATGCATATGCTTTTTAAAGGAATTTCCGGCGTTTATGCCTGTGCTAATGCAGATTGTAATTGCTCTCATACAGAAGGAGGCCTCACTCTCGGAGAAATATATTTGTCGGATGGTAATTTGATTTGCCCACACTGCGGCAGTGTTGTCTACGAACTATACAATGACAGACGCTGTGGCGCTCTGTTTTTCAAGGGCTATGTACTTGAAGATGATGCAGAATTACATGGCAATGTTTACCTATGGCGTTATCCTGGCCAACTGATGGATCACCGAATGAAAGAGGTGCATCTATTTATTCCGACTGAAGATTTTGAGCTGCCCGTAAAGCAAGGGAAAAACGCCATCAAACCGTGTTATCTTGACGTTAAAAGTGGGTTTATTAACTTTACAGACGACTCCTCAGCCGGAAAACCATGGGTTAGAAAACTGTACTACTGCAATTACTCTGCGAAAGGAAGGCCGCAGATTATAACATTCCCGACTTGTCCGCATTGCAGACATCAGCTTTCCACATCACAACTAACCTCATTTAGCACACGCGGTAATCAATCTTTCTTCAATTTGATAAAATCACAGTTTCAGCTGCAGCCTGCTGTGCCAGGGAAAAACGAAGATCCTGACCGTTTCCCTAACGAGGGACGGAAAGTGCTGCTGTTCTCTGATAGTCGCCAGCGCGCAGCGAAATTAGCCAGGGACATGTCTGATGCTTCAGATATTTCTGCAGCAAGACAGTTGTTTGCTATTGCAATCAAAACAATGGAAGAGCAAACAGTTGAGCAACCCATGAATTCCCTATATGATTTCTTTTGCCTTGCTGCCGGTCAGCACCATGTACAAATGTTCCATTCTGATGAACGCATAAAATTCGCTGAAGACTGTACTTCTGCGTTGAATAATTACAGTCGATGTGTAAAACGAGGGAGAGAATATACTCCACGATTCACTATTGCGAATGCACCTGTACAGATGCAAGAATACCTCCTTAGATTGTTTGCAGGCGGCTATAATACTTTATATGACTCTGCCACAAGCTGGATCGAGCCTACTGATCAAGCGCTGTTCGATGCGGTCGATGCTCTTGATGAAAATCACATAAAGGTAACCGAGAAAGAGTTTATCGATGTTTTTAATGCTTGGATGCTGTCTATTTGTGATATGTATACTGCCCTGGGGCATACCATCAGCGACACGGTTCGATTGAAGGTTCGCCCAAATTATGGTGGTTACGGACTTGAAAAAAACTGGGAGTTTTCCAAGGTGATCCGTGAAATCATGGGTTGGAGTGACGGAAATGAAGCTGAGATGGCGTGGAAACGTGTGCTGAAAGAAGCCTTCCTCGATGCCGCACAACCCGACAATGGGAAACTATACGTTGATCTTTCCAGAATTAAGACGCGTTTCGATACTATGCATGCATGGTATAAATGTGAACAGTGTTCAGAACTAACACCTTTCGTTCTGAAACACAAATGCCCGAGCTGCGGTTCAACTCGCATCCATAAGATGGAACCTGAAGAATACGAAGCGCTCAGTTTCTGGAGAAAACCGGTTGAGGACGCAATTCAGGGTGAGCCAATCCATGTGATTGATACAGAAGAGCATACTGCTCAGCTATCGCATAAAGATCAACGGGATGATCTTTGGAGCAAAACCGAACAATATGAACTGCGCTTCCAAGACTTGATTCAGGAAGGTGAAACCCCTGTTGATATCCTCAGCAGCACAACTACCATGGAAGTCGGTATTGATATTGGCTCCTTGGTTGCGGTTGGATTGCGGAATATTCCGCCAATGCGTGAAAACTATCAACAGCGAGCAGGTCGTGCTGGCCGGCGTGGATCCAGCTTGTCTACAATTGTCACTTTCTGCGAGGACGGGCCACATGATACATTGTACTTCAATGATCCTGTTCCTATGTTCCGAGGCGATCCCCGCAAACCGTGGATTGATATTCGAAGCGAAAAGCTTATCCAACGCCATTTAGCTATGGTTATCCTCCAGGGGTTCCTGGCTAAGCAAAATATGAGCCTTGATACGATTCCTGCCGCTGCTTTCCTCCAAGATTATCTTGATGATTTCAAGAACTACCTATCTTCTTATAATCCTGATAGTGATAAGCTTCTGGTGCCTATTGGGGCTGCTTTCCATTATTCAACATTTGAAAAAGAACTCAAAGAAGCTTTTGAAACTCTGAAAGAAAAATGTCAGGCTCATCCTGAGCTATTTGGGGTGGATGAAGGCGCCAAGGAAGGCGAGGCAAAGGTCCTCCTGGATGCTCTTTATGAAGAAGGCATCATCCCGACATATTCGTTCCCAAAGAATGTTGTAGGTACTTACATACCAGATATGTATGGGAAAATCCTCTATGAGGTTGACCGTGGGCTTGATGTTGCTATTGGAGAATATGCGCCTGGCAGGGCAATCGTTGTGGATAAACAAACATATCAGATTGGCGGATTCTATTACCCCGGAAGTGAACGCCGTCACGGGCAAGCCTTAACGCCAGCTCGTGCCTATACCGAAGACCCGAATTATGTGAAGCAGGTCATTTCTTGCGCAGAGTGTGGATGGTTTGGATTGATGGAAGAAAAAACAAAGCATTGTCCATTCTGTGGAAACAAGGATCTAAGAATCTCGAGAGAAATGATGCGCCCTTGGGGTTTTGCTCCCAGAAATGCCGAAGCAATACCAGATGTTCAGTTGTCAGAAGAGTATACCGCCGTGCAGCAGCCTCTGTATTCAACGCTTCCGGATGCCGAAGAGATGAAACTTGCTCCGGGCTGTAAGAACATTCGTATTGCTTCTCGTACCAATCAACGCATTATTATGCTTAACAAAGGTTCAGATGATAAAGGCTTCATGGTATGCAAGGACTGCGGAGCTTCTATGCCTGGTGATAACATTTCGGTTCTGAACGATATTAACAGGCCATATAAGTCCAAGTTCGCACGAAACAGATGCCGCCATGGTAATTCATTTAACGTGAATCTTGGCTATGACTTCATTACGGATATGCTGGTACTTGAATTCACGATTGACGACAAAATCATTGATGCGCGGCGGTATGACAATCCATGGCTTAGCCGTGCAGCCCAATCTTTAGCCGAAGCACTGCGATTGGTAGCGAGCAAAAAGCTCGATGTTGAGTTCACCGAACTTGTCACTGGCTATCGACTCAGAAAGGGAGCTGAAGCATCTTATGTTGATATCTATCTTTATGATAGTCTGTCAAGCGGAGCTGGTTATGCTGTCAGTGTAGCTGATGTAATTGATGAACTGCTATCCGACATGAAGGAACTGTTGAGCTCCTGTGATTGTGGATCTGCATGCTCAAAATGCCTGAAGCACTACAGGAATCAGTATGTACACGGTATGCTTGACCGCTTTGCAGCGCTTCAGCTTCTTGAATGGGGGATTGAAGGAATAAAAGCATCTCCTATCAATCCCGAGAAGCAGATTAGCATGATTAAACCTTTGACAAGTATCCTTAAACAATCAGGCTGTGAGATTTTCACTGATAGTGAGATTACCGCAATTGGCCACAGAAGCAAAAAGAAGATTGTTATCTATCCAGCGATGTGGGTTGAACCTCATGCATCCAACACTGTTTTCGTAAGTGATGCATATATAAAGTACGCCAAGCCATATGCTGTCCAAAGAATACTCGATAATACTTGAAGTAGAATGATGCTTCTACGCAGTTGCCTATGGGAAAAATATGGATCTCACCAGCATCTGATACTCAGCAGGATCCTAATAATATGCTAGCTATGAGCTTTCCCTATTACAGGATTATCCAATGCAATTACCCCATCACCTGCTGCACCCGTCTCAGATACTTCGCTGGGATGGGTTTTTCCAGTTTCCAGACGATATTCATGGGCTTGCTGCCGGTATGGCTGACATAGGTGGCTTTGCCCAGGAAGGTATAGGGCGAGGTGCCCAGGGCGTCCTGCTTGAACTCGCGGACGAACAGCAGGATCCTTCCGCCTTGCGCGGCGTGATGGATGTACCGGCGGCCGGTAGGCGAATCGGCCGCGGTGGTGGACTGGCTCTGCCAATGGAACAGGGAGGGACTGATGGCGTAGTCCTCATACATGGTGGTGGGCGAATAATCCTTGTCGCTCTTGTTGAGGGTGATCAGGAACACGTCGATTTTCTTCTCCGGCAGATACAGCACCCCCTGACGCATGGCGCTGAAATTCTTATAATCCAGCGCGGCCAACAACTGCCGTTGGGTATAGGTGCAATGCACATCCAGTGGACATTCAAAGCCCAGGTCGGTGGTGGAATCAATAAAGTCGATGTTGTTGTACTGATACCGTAGCAGCTCCTGCAGTTCGCCCAGCATCACTGAGCTGTCCGCCAGGCTGTACAGCTTTTCCAGCACCTCGTCATTGTTCCAATCCTCGGCATAGCTGTCCCACACCGTCATATAGAACATTTGCAGCATCCGCTGCCCCAGCGGCGGCAGCTTCGCGAAATCCACATCGTCCAGCCGGGGCAGAATGTTCAGCAGGAACTGAATCCACCGGCGGGAATCAAAGGCCGAAAAGCGATAGAGCACCTTGCTGAGAGTCGCTTCGATCTCTTCCGTGAAGTCCTTCCGCACACCGGCTTCCACGCACAGGCGGGCAAAGGTGACGCCCTTGCTGTAGATATCTCCTGGCGTCAGATGATACCAGTCCAGGAAGCGTGAGAAGGTCAGTTCCTTTCCGCTGTCTTCCGCGAAGGAGCGGATGCGACTGACCAGTTCGCCGTGGCCCCGGAAGCTGCGGCTGATGTTCTCCAGGACCGCGTGGGCAGCCTTCTTTTCCAACTGAATGTAGCAGCCCTTGGGTGCGCCGGTAAAGCCGCGCTCGATTTCTTCCTTGACGCTGTGGTGGTCATCGCCCAGCAGCGCGGCAAACTTCTCCTCGAAATTGTAACGCCGGTTGGCAGCGCCGATGAAGTCCAGCACCGTCAGGCAATCCTTGCCTTCGCTGAGGCGCAGGCCGCGGCCCAGCTGTTGCAGGAAAATGGTCAGTGATTCCGTGGGCCGCAGAAACAGTACTGTGTTGACCTCCGGAATGTCCACGCCTTCGTTATACAGATCCACCGCGAAGATCACCCGCACATCGCCGCTGATCAGCTTATCCCGGGCAGTGCGGCGCTCCTCATCGCTGGAATGACTATCCAGCGCCATGGCGGGGATGCCGGCAGCATTGAAATGATCCGCCATGAAATGGGCATGCTGCACCGATACGCAAAACCCCAGGGCCTTCACCTCGTCCATGTCGGCGGCATAGCGCACCAGACTTTGGATCACGTGATCCGCGCGGCGCTGGGCTGCTGCGCCGGACAGGGTATAAACGTTGCTGAGTTCCGTCCGGTCATATCCACCCCGCACCCATTTTAGCTCGTTCAGGTCGATGGTGTCGGACACGCCGAAATACTGGAAGGGGCAAAGCAGCTTCCGGTCGATGGCTTCCGGCAGGCGGATTTCCGCCGCAATGCGGTAATCGAAGAAGCGCAGGATGGACTTGCCGTCCATGCGCTCCGGGGTAGCGGTCAGGCCCAGCAGCACCTGGGGCTTGAAGGCTTCCAGCGCTTCCGCATAAGAATCCGCTGCAGCGTGGTGGGTTTCGTCGATAACGATATAATCATAATAATCCGCAGGTAGCCGCTTCCACAGCGCCTGAGAGTTCAGCGTTTGCACGGAGATAAAGAGATAATCCAGGTTTTCCGCCTGATGGCTGCCTACCCACAGTTCGCCAAAGTTGGCGTCCTTCAATACGCCCTGATAGGTGGCCAGGCTTTGCTTTAAGATTTCTTCCCGGTGGGCGATGAACAGCAGCCGATTGCGCGCCTGGGGATGGGCTTTACGCCAGCCGCGATAGTCCAATGCCGCGATCACCGTTTTGCCCGTACCGGTGGCCGCTACCACCAGATTGCGGTAATACCCGCGCACTTCCCGCTCCGCCCGCAGCTGATCCAGGATGGCCTGCTGATAGGGATAGGGGCGGATGTCAAACAGGAACGCCTGCTTCTCACCCTTCCATTTTTTGCCTTTCAGCGCTTCTGCCAGCCGGGGATGGGCGTCGGTAGTGTAGATTTCAAATTCATCCGAGTTCCAATAGCTGTCGAAGGTGGCGTTGATCTTCCGCAGGGTATCCGGCTGGTCCATGGCCGTCAGCTTCAGGTTCCATTCCAGGCCATTGCTCATGGCGGCGTTGGACAGGTTGGAGGAGCCCACATAGGCGGTGGTAAAGCCGGTATCCCGATAAAACACATAGGTCTTGGCGTGAAGCCGGGTGCGGGCGGTATCGTAGCTGACTTTGATTTCCGTATTGGGCAGCGCAGCCAGCTCGTCGATGGCCTTCACTTCCGTTGCGCCCATATAAGAAGTGGTGATGACCCGCAGCAGCCCGCCCCGGGCAGTAAACGCCTGGAGGGCATCGATGATCAGCCGCAGGCCGCTCCATTTCACGAAGGACACCAGCATGTCGATCCGGTCGGCGCTGGCAATCTCCTTTTGCAGCTCGGTGAACATTTTCGGTTCATGGGCCGCCCCGGTGAATAAGCTGCTAACCGCCATGGGCGTTTCAGGCCGGGGCATCTTGGCAGCGGTCATGCCGGTGATGCGGCTCGGATCGTTCTCCTGCAGAATTTGCAGCAGCTTTTCTGCCCGGATTTTTCGCTCAGATCCTCCCGCTGTTGAGACAGCACATCCAGCACCTTGTTCACCAGCGCGATCCGCTGGACCGATTGCTCCTCCGTCCCGGCGGGCATCGCTTCCAATGCTGCCCGCACTGCTTCTGCCACATACCCGGCCAATGCCTGCGGCGCTTCCGCTGCGTCCAGCTTCTCCACATGCTTGCAGGCATCCGAAACAGACGCCAGCTCCCGGGATAAGGATTGGCTGATGATCTGTTCATAGAGGCCAGGTTTAAGCATACAGCATCCCTTCTTTTATTACAGTATTCGTTTTCGATACAGGGTGTTACTAAGCGGCAGAGTTATCTGTTCCCGTTGTTCATTTCTGTTACGACAGCCGTGATGCAGGCATCAAAAGCCATTTGCTGGTATTCTGGAGCGATTTTGCGGGCAGAGTCGAAATAATCGTGGATCGCTTTCACTGCATTCATGATCTCCTGGCGTTGCTCAGTGTCGTGCTGCTGCCAATGAAGATGCTGAAGATAATCCTGATTAGCATATTGGGGATTGAACAACTGATTGTATAGTGGATTCATATCATGCACACCTTCTAATAACTCTCGTTTATCAATTCTAACATGGCCTACATACTCAACATTTCAGTTATAAGTTCTTTTGTTAGAGTAGCAGAACGACTTTGAAAATGCGTCTGCCAAACACATTCTTTTACATACAACTCATGAGTCATAGTTATTTGATTGAATCCCTGCCTCCTTGCCTGTATAACATAGGCTAAGAAATCATCCACATATGAATGCAGATTTTCAATTAGCAACTTCATATAGGGCATAGACTCGCCATTGTGAACAATCATATTCCTGTTTCTATATATTCTCATCACTTGCCATATCACTCTTTTAGAGTGCTTTTCAACAAACTGATATATGGATAATGGTGTTTTCAAGGCTTTATTATAGTATTCAATTCTTTCCTTAAGCAGAGGAAAGGCTGTACAACAATCTAAAAATTCTTGTCGTTGCTGAGAATACTCGTCGAGCAGGCAGAACTCACATATTTTTTGAACTCTCTTTCCTTCATCTTGTTCAGTTCCTATGATTTCTGTGTACTTAGTTTCTGAATAGTTTTTTATATCACTTTCTAATTGCAGGAACAGGCTATATAAATACTTGCGTTTTAGTATAGGAACTAAGCGCACACATATTTGTTGAATCCTATCGTTGGTATGTTTATTGCTTATGTCTAGTATAACCTCAAAAATTGACCATAAATCTAATAATTGATTTTTGTCATTTTTGCTGTCAAGGGAAAGATCATGTGCCCTAATAGCATTGAATAAAGCATTAAAGTCAAAAATAGACTGACTCTTTACAATGCTTTCAAAAGCTTGAGCAACTTCTTCTGTTTTCTTTTCTATCGTTTGCCTATTTGGCGTTTTTGCCCGCTGAACAGGGCTTACTTCTTCGTTTATAATAAAGAATTTCTGCGACTCATCGTATACACCAAATTGTATTTTCTCTAAATCAAACTTGTAATTATGATCGAACATTCTGTATATTGAAACATTATCAATGATCAAATCTTTTATCGAATCAACCGCTGAAAATGGATCTTTCGATTTTTTGTGAAAAACAATATACTTCTTTGGTTTTTTTGCCTTAAAGAAAATGGCCTCATTATGCGTATGACCTTTCATTGCATATTCGTCTAACATCGTTATATTATTGAGTGTCTTAAAAAACTGCAGTGATCCTTTGTCTGCAACTAGAATGATTTCATATGTATTTTTCTGATGCGAAAATATAGAAAGGAAATCCGAAATGACGTCAGGTGAAATAATTGACACCCTGCTTCGATAGAAAAACTGATTTGCTTGATAAGTAATGTATCTGGAACTGTAACCTTGATTAACCAATTCAGTAAGAAAAGATTTTGTTTGGCGAAACAAGTCTAATTGATCTTGCGGATCATTACTTTTTACTAACGCACATATATCCTCAACTAACATATCTGAATACCATGAAGAACGGAAGTATTTATTCTGTATTGCATAAACTGCATTTTTTGCATCTTGAAGGTTTAATTCTTCTGCCTTTGATATTCTTCGATAGCTTCCATTCGGTTGCATTTTCATAAAATAGTCAAGCGGGTTTTCTCCATGCTTGATAAATGTAATATCCTTCTCCAAAGTAGTATAAAGCTCCTCTATAATAGGCTTTAGAGAGCCTTCATTCACTCCAGATCTTTCAATCCCATTTATCACATTAATAGCATCTAAGCAGAGAAAGTGACTGTTTAAAGTAGATATTCTATTGGATGGAATTGAAT
>OLOL01001598.1_pt1 | contig 18816 bp, 16 predicted proteins | sample 1673081 | NCBI WGS metagenome assembly OLOL01 (sample SAMEA3136753, study PRJEB25190) | human gut metagenome
ATGTCTCCGGCTCCATGTATGCTGTAGCCAGGTCACTTGTTGTACGGCCTTTCCAGTAAGCATTCGCCTCTTTCAGTTCCTTCTTCGTCTGTTCAAACGGGATCACCTGCTCACAGATCAGTTTACTTGGTGCATCATCTTCTTCGGATACCCTTCCCTTTATAAATACTTTGGCTTCTTCATTCAGATACATCTGATTTTTTTCAAAATCTCTCGGAAAGATCACAACTTCGACTGATCCCACCAGATCTTCCAGTGTAATAAATGCCATAACTTTATTGGTCTTGGTATATTTGATCGTCTTATTGGTGATCATGCCGCCGACGATCTCTTTTGCACCGTCATGTACCTTTGTCCTTCCCGTCTCATCATCTATCTGGAAATCTAATGTCGTTCTGGAAATGTTCTTCTTCCATTTTTCCTCATAATCCTCCAGCGGATGACCGCTTAAGTACACACCCAGCACTTCTTTTTCAAATGCAAGCTTTGTCTCTTTCTCGTACTCTCCTACATCCGGAAGTGGAATGTCGAATTCCGATTTCTGGTCATCACTTACGATGTCAAATAATGAAAGCTGTCCGGTCATGGAGTATTTCCGCTCACGGTTCACCTGATCCAGGATCTGTACATAAACAACCATAAACTGCTTTCTTGTACCACCCAGACTGTCAAATGCTCCGGATTTGATAAAGCTTTCAATCGTGCGCTTATTGACTTCTTTTCCTGACAGACGTTCGATAAAGTCTTTCAGGTTGCTGAATTCTCCTCCATTTTTTCGTTCCTGGATGATCGACTCGATCACTGGCTTTCCGATACTCTTGATCGCCGCCAGACCATAACGGATATTGCCGCCGTCAACAGAGAAACTTCCTTCTCCTTTATTAATATCCGGTGGAAGAATCTTAATTCCCATCTGTCTGCAACTGTAAATGTACTCTGATACTTTTCCCGGATTGTCGATCACGGAAGTCATAAGTGCTGCCATGAATTCCACCGGATAGTAATATTTTAACCAGGCAGTCTGATATGATACCACCGCATAGGCTGCCGCATGTGATTTGTTAAATGCATATTTGGCAAAATCGATCATTTCATCATAAATCTTATTCGCCGTCTTCTCGTCGATTCCGTTGGCGATACAGCCCGGCACGCCTTCGTCCGGATTACCATATACGAAATTCTGGCGCTCTTTCTGCATGACATCGCCCTTTTTCTTCGACATCGCTCTTCGCAGAAGATCGCTTCGTCCAAGCGTATATCCAGCCAGATCACGCACGATCTGCATAACCTGTTCCTGATATACGATACATCCATAAGTCGGTGCCAGGATCGGCTCTAACTGCGGGCAGTCATAAGTGATGCTATCCGGATTGTTCTTTCCCTTGATGTACTGCGGGATGAAATCCATCGGTCCCGGACGGTATAAGGAGATACCGGCAATGATATCCTCCAGATTCTGCGGTTTCAGTTCCTTCATGAAGTTCTTCATTCCGGCACTTTCAAGCTGGAATACGCCATCGGTCTTTCCTGTTCCGATAGACGCCAGAACTGCTTTATCATCATAATCGATTTTATTAATGTCTATTGTCTTACCGCTGCTGATGCTTGCCAGACGCTCTGCATCCTGTATAACAGTCAGGGTACGCAGACCTAGGAAATCCATTTTCAGAAGCCCCAGTTCTTCCAGTGTTGTCATCGTAAACTGTGTCGTCACTGAGCCGTCCGATCCAAGAGACAATGGCACGAATTCTTCAATCGCACGCTGACCGATCACAACTCCCGCTGCATGCATGGATGTATGTCTCGGAAGACCTTCCAGTCTTCTCGACATATCGATCAGTTCCTTAACCTGTTCATCTTCCTGATACAGTTTCTTGAATTCCGGATTCATCTTCAGTGCCTTATCAAGCGTAATATTCAGCTCTGTCGGCACCATCTTTGCAATGCTGTCTACAAATGCATACGGAAGGTCCATGACACGTCCTACGTCACGGATGACTCCACGTGCTGCCATCGTACCGAAAGTTACGATCTGTACTACCCGGTCTGCGCCGTATTTTCTTCCTACATAATCAATGACTTCCTGGCGTCTCTCAAAGCAGAAGTCCACGTCGATATCGGGCATGGATACACGTTCCGGATTCAGGAAACGTTCGAACAGAAGCTGATATTTGATCGGGTCGATACTTGTAATTCCCAGACAGTACGATACGATACTTCCGGCCGCCGAACCTCGCCCCGGTCCGACCTTGATTCCTTGTGTTCTTGCATAATTAATGAAATCCCACACGATCAGGAAGTAATCTACATATCCCATGGATTTGATGACCGACAATTCGTATTCCAGACGTTCTTTCAACGAATCATCCCCGTCCGGATACCGTTCTTTCAATCCGTCAAAACAAAGTTTATTCAGATATTCCCAGGAAGTATATCCTTCCGGCACATCATATTTCGGCAGTTTGGTGACACCGAATTCAATCTCTACATTACAGCGGTCTGCAATCTTCTGCGTGTTCTCCAACGCCTGCAGTGCATATGGAAATAACTGCTTCATCTCTTCTTCGGACTTAATATAATACTGGCCGCCTTCGTAGCGCATACGATCTTCATCTGCCAGCTTTTTACCCGTCTGGATGCATAACAGAATGTCATGCGGTTTTACGTCTTCTGCGTAAGTATAATGCACGTCATTCGTCGCAACCAGTTCGATCCCTGTCTCCTGTGACATACGGAGCAGTGACTGGTTCACAATCTGCTGTTCCTGCATTCCGTGATCCTGTAATTCCAGGAAGAAATTTCCTTTTCCGAAAATGTCCTGATACCTTAGTGCTGCTGCCTTTCCTTCTTCATACATGCCGCGCAGGATATTCTTCTGTACCTCACCGGCCAGACACGCACTGAGCGCAATGATTCCTTCATGGAATTCCTGCAGCACTTCCAGGTCTACTCTTGGTTTATAATAATAGCCTTCCGTAAATCCTCTGGACACGATCTTCATCAGATTATGGTATCCCAGATCATTTTCTGCCAGAAGCACCAGATGATAATAACGGTCATCCCCGCTTCCGACAGCTTCTTTATCAAATCTCGATCCCGGTGCAACATAGACTTCGCATCCGAGGATCGGCTTAATCCCTGCTGCTCTTGCCGCACGGTAAAAATCGATCACACCATACATGACACCATGATCCGTGATCGCCACGCTGTTCATCCCGAGTTCTTTTACCCTGGCTACACACTCTTTGATTTTATTTGAGCCATCCAACAGGCTGTACTCTGTATGGACGTGGAGATGTGCAAAGCTCATAGCTTTCTCCTTTCCTGATTCTATCCACAATGATAAAAAAAGGTGCCCCCTCAGGGAACACCCTTTCAAACATCACTGTTCGTCTTAATCTTCTTTTCCATTTCCAAGAAGCATGAATTTTACAAGTTTATCGATATCCTCTGGCTCATGAGCAACGATTTCCAGTTCCGGAATCTCTCCGTTGGAGAAAATGTTAGCCATAGATACATACTGAGATAATTTTGACTTTAAGTTCAGTCTGTCACCTTCGCCTGTTACAAGTTCAACTTTTCCTTCACAAGAATCAACTACTTTGAAAAATCCTTCGATATCTGTAATGTTCTGTACTTTCATTTCTCATTCTCCTTTTTAATCATCTTATTCTTATCACTTTTATTATACCTTATTTCTTTTTCATTTCAATATTCTTTTCAGAAATTTTTATATGTCCTTCTTTAAGAAGTCTTCCAACGGCACGTTTGAATGCATTTTTACTTAATCCGAATTCCTGTTTGATTACTTCCGGATCTGCTTTATCGTTAAATGGAAGCTTTCCACCGTATTCTTCCATACGTTTCATGATCATCGCCGCATCGGCATCCATCTGAAGAAATGCTTTCTCTCTGACACTTAAGTCAAGCTTTCCGTCTTCTCTTACTTTCAGGACTCTGGCGGATACACGGTCTCCGACTCTTAACCTGCCAAATGCTTCTCTCTTCGGGATCAGTGCACTGTAGCAGTCATCTACTGCCACGAACACTCCGAAGTTATCACTCGTCTCGTAAATGATTCCTTCTACATGATCATCCTTTTTATATGGAGAATCTGTACGAAGCTTTTCGTATACTTTCATTGTCGCACAAAGTCTTCCGGACTTGTCCACATACAGTGCGACAAGCACTTCATCACCTTTTTTTACTTTTGCAGTCTGTTCTTTGAACGGAAGCAGAAGGTCTTTTTCCAGTCCCCAGTCAAGGAACGCCCCGATTCTTCCGGTATCTGCAACTTTCAATACTGCCAGTTCATCTAACGTGATCTTTGGCTCCTGCGTTGTTGCGATCAGACGGTCAGACGAATCTTTATACAAAAATACTTCTACAGGATCTCCGACTTCTACATCTTTTGGTACCTGTTTTTTCGGAAGCAGGACTTTGTCATCTTTATTACCAAGATATACCCCGAACTCTACTTCTTTAACGATCATCAATCTTCTTTTCTTTCCTAAATAATCTGTTAATCCCATATTTTTCCTCTCTGTTCCCTTTTCTCTTTTTCCAAAGTGTATATGTTTTCTTATTGTATCAGCATCTATATAAGAATGTCTATGCAAACTTAAATTCGATCACTGCATACGGTCTGGCCTTTTCATTGCAAAGCTCTATAACCGTTCTGTCCTCTTCTATGGCAATCCTTGGATAGATCACATCACCATATACCGCTGATTTCTTATATTCCACACGCATCTGGTGCACTTCTTTATCTTTTGGCAATGATTCCAGCGCCATCTGTACATATTGGCAGTTGTTGACATGCTCATTCGTATCAATATGATATCTGCGTACCGGAAAACTTTCCAGTTCTTTCGCCTCTTTCGGAAGTGCGATTTTTCTTGATTCATATTCCATCTCATACGGATCTCCTACCCCGTATGGTGCAATCTCCGATTCTTCCGGTCTTGACGGACGTCCCTTTTCCATGTCCATATATACCCACAGCGAATTTGCATATGCTACATCTTTTCCTTCACTGTCTGTCATACAGAAATTACGTTCTCCAAACAAACCGTTAAAGTCCGTCGCCCATGTACTTGTCTGTATCTTTTCACCGATCTTCGGATAACGTTCTACCACTACCTGCCAAGATGACAGGATCCATGCCCGCTTTTTTTCGCTGCAGTGTTCGATTCCAAGTCCCAGATCTTCTGACTGGAATGTACTGCAGTCCTGAAAATAATTTACGATTCCCGGCAGGGTAATTCTTCTGGTATGATCCACTTCACTGAATCGTATTCTTCCATCTATCGTATATTGATTGTCTCTCATTTTAGTCTGACTCCTTTGCATGATCTTTTCCGAAGAAAAACCACTTTATCTTAAATTCTGAAGTGGCCGTTACCATTTCATATTCTTCTGCACTTAATGCTTCTTTCAGTTCTTTCTTTCCATCTTCATCTACCACTGCACAGGTTGCATTGGTAAAACACAGATTTGGATAAAGTACACACCACCAGTTATGTCCATTTCCCTTCCCAAGTACAATTCTCAGTGCTTCGTAATTTCCCTCGGGAAAAATGATATCTCCATACCGTTTGTCCGGAAAATAGCAGGTGGTCACCTCCGCTTTCGCCCGGTATGATACTTTCTCTTTTTTCAATATTTTATCTGCTGTATCCGTCAGTTCTTTTTTGTGAGTCAGGGTCCATGCTTTTGTCGCCTTTGCATCACTTCTTTCGGCTCTGGTCATATGTGCTTTCATATACTTTAGAACCGCATCCCGCACTTTCAGTTTGATTCTCTGATCATTTGCACTGTCACTTTCTGCGATCACATGAAAACGGAAGACTTCTTTGGCCAGTGACTGCTGTGTATCGCTAAGTTCTGCATGTACAATTTCCATACGCCAGTTCATAATGCCCGCTGTCAGTATGAACGATATCAGACAGGCTATGATCAGGCAGATCGTTTCTCGTTTCATCTATGTATCTCCTTCCTGTATACTGCATTTTTCTGATACAGGAAGTCTTGACACAGCTTATCTTATCTATACACTTTTACAGTCTTTTAATTCTGTTTTGTGCGGATCACATCGATCACAGTGGTCACCTGGTTATCAATATGTTTACACATAATATCTGTTGCCGCCTTCTTCTCACCTTTACTGATGTATTCTATGATTGCGGCATGCTCTGCGATCAGCTGTGGATGTGCTTCTTCACGTTTCAGATATTCCACACGATAACGATACATCTGTTCTCTTAAATTATTCAGAAGCTGGATCAGTTTCTGATTGTCTGTTGCCATATAGATAATGTCATGGAAACGTACATCTGCTTCAGCGATCTCTGTAATATCTTTACTCTTTAAAATCTTCTTAAAATCTTCCGCAGCTTTCTTCATCTCTTCGATCTCTTCTTTCGTGATCTTATCACATGCAAGCTGCACAGCCAGTTCTTCCAGTGCTTTTCTTACTTCCAGAACGTCCCGCATATTCTTTTCTGTGATCTCTGCTACCTCAGCTCCTTTTCTTGGAATCATCAGTACCAGGCCTTCCAGTTCCAGTTTGCGGATTGCTTCACGGATCGGGGTACGGCTTACTCCGAGTTTATTTGCAAGCTGGATCTCCATCAGTCTTTCTCCCGGTTTTAACTCTCCTCGCAAGATCGCCTGTCTCAAAGTATTGAACACGACATCTCTAAGTGGTAGATATTCATTCATATTTACTTTAAAATTCGATTCCATGCTTATTTCCTCCTTGCATTATGTATGCCTGTCACATACACCTGCTTTGCCAATTGCTTTTCTCTTATCTTTGCTGCTGCTTTTCTTGCTTTCTCTTTGCTGTCATAAATTCCAAAAACGGTCGGCCCACTGCCACTCATCATAGCATTCAGAGCTCCCTGTTCTTTCATTACATTCTTGATCTGTTCAATAACCGGATATTCTTCGATCGTTACCTTTTCCAGTACATTTCCCATGCTCGAAGCAACTTTTTCGATATCATGAGCCTTCAGTCCGTCTATAATACCATCAATATCCGGATGATCCTCTATCTCATGCGAATCCAGTTTTTCATAGACCAGCTTCGTCGATACACTGATCGGCGGTTTTGCGATCAGCACATGACATTTCGGGCAGGCCGGAAGTGGTGTCAGTATCTCTCCGATTCCTTCCGCAAGAACAGTTCCCCGCATAACGCAGTACGGAACATCCGCTCCCAATGTCACTCCTCTTTCCATCAGTTCTTTCTGTGAAAGACCAAGTGAAAACATACGGTTAATCCCGAACAGAACTGCCGCTGCATTCGAGCTTCCTCCTGCCATTCCTGCTGCCACCGGTATGTGTTTATCAAGGGTGATCTTTACACCCTCTTTTACGTCGAACTCTTTCATCAGAAGGTCTGCTGCCTGATATGCCAGGTTATTCTCATTCACCGGCAGATAAAAAAGATTCGTCGACAACTCTATTCCCGGCTTTTTCGTCTTTTCTATCCGGATCTGGTCGTACAGGTACACTGTCTGCATCACCATACGTACATCGTGATATCCGTTCTCTCTCCGCCCCAGAACATCCAGACCCAGATTGATCTTTCCAAGTGCCTTCAATTCCATTTTATCCATTCTATTTATCTCCTTACATTTTGTATACAATGTTCTTACAGTATACCCAAATTTTGCTTAAAAATCAATATTTTATCGCCTTTATTTACATCTTCTTTTTCCATATGATTCACTTCTTTTATATTTTCCACAGTCGTATTATATTTTTTCGCCAGATTCCACAATGTATCCCCGTTTTTCACAAAATATCCCACAATGCCGGGTCTGTTTTCCAGCTCCTCGGTACTCATCGGGGTGAACTTTGCGGATTCAATATTTTGCACCATAACAGGCTCTTTCTGGAAACAGTTGAATGCCAGCACAGCCTTTACTTCCACCTCTCCGTTTCCCATAAGTCCTACGGAAAGCTGCTCAACTGTCCAGTCCAGTTCTTCTGCTTCAGGTTCTCCGCCCCCATTCTCTAAAAGATATGTAAACGGCACCATTCCCTGCCATACACCAAACGGCATCTGATCATCTTCCCTGACATACAAAAACATCATATGAAGAACACCTTCGATATGGATTCCATCTTCTTCTGCTTTCGTAGATTCCGGCTGTATCTTTCCTTTACAGTAACAGATCTGAAGAATATTGTCTTTTAGTTCCGGAAGTGTCAGTTCTTCGGCGATCCTGCATTTTGAATGGTTCTGAAGCTTTAAGCGGAAGCACTTCTTTTCTTTTATATCCGGAACGCAGACATGATCCAGCATATACATATCTTCAAGAATCTGGATTTTTTCTTCTTCATATACAACAAGACGTACTTCCAGTGTCGCCTCTATACCAAGAATACGCATTTCCCCGTTTTCATCCATGCGGGCTTCAACATTCACATCTGTAAGATTCAGACTGGCCTGATGATACATTCCCGGCACAGTCCCCATACATTCTATCCTTCCCTCATATGGAACCGTCCTGTTTATCCAGTCTGTCTTTTCTTCCACACTTTCATAGAGGCAGAATATATTCAGTTCTCCTTGTATCAGGAGTTCATCCGTTCCAATCTGTGTATCTGCTTTTCCGCCTGTCACATCCGTCCAAAGAATCGTACCGATATTCTCTTTTGTCCCGCTAAGAGACACCTCTTCTTTAATCCGGTACGTATCCTTTCCTGTTGCAAATACCTTCAGAAGTTCTTCTTCTTTTGTCTTTTTAAATACAGGATTTTCTCCTTCTATATCTGTTGTGAGCTCTTCTCCCACACATTTTTCCATTCCGATCGTAATCTCTGCAAGTGTCTTGATATTCAGTTTTCTTGAATGGATTACCGTTACCGTAAGATCAACATCTGCTGTCTTTAGTACCAGATTTCCATCCGGCTCTTGCTCAAGATAGATCATTTCTTCAAATGGAATCCTTCCTTCCAGGCTTGCAGGCTCCGGTATCGTTTCATCTGCAGTATACAAAACTCTGAATTCCAGTTTGCCTGTCACTTTCAGATAATTTTCTACCTGTTTCATCTCTTCCACCTGTAATGTCCCGTCACTTATTATAATCCTGCCTACATCCTTCTTTGCATCCGGAACATTATAATCATCATCAATATAGAACTGGTCATTTACCGTCTTTCCGTTCTGAAAAGTACGGATCTCCTTTTTTAAATACTCCATTGACACTTCCTGCCTCCTCTTATTCATATATGATCTGTTTATCCGTATATGGTATCTTTATGACAATATATGGATATGTCTTTTTCTTATGCGTCTTTTCTTTCTTCTGTGGCCCGAGAAGTGTTGTACAACCACTTTATGTTCCGTCTCATAACACTCATTCACTTCGATGCTGTATCCTGTCGTTTCCTGCCGTCCGTATCCTCTTACTATATAAAGGTATCTGCCTTCATTCCCCGTATCTGCATAACTGATCCACATCTCCGACTTTTCGGCTTCTGCAATCTCTTCTTTTAATTTTTCGGGGATTTCTTCTTTCTTTACGATCTCATATTCTATCTCTCCTGTTTTCTGTTCTTTTAACGTGCCAAAACTACAGCCGGTAAACAGCAACATCACTGCGACGGCTGCCACGGTCCATCTTCTTTTTTTCATGCTGCCCTTCTTTCTGACACTTCTATTTTCTCTTTACTATCTTACACACTATGGGTGTAAAAAATGCCGGATTTATGCTATCATAGAAAATACACAGAGAACCTGGCAGCCATTACAGAATCTTTGACAACTGGCAGTTTCTCTTGCATACTTTGGTAGCAAAATGAAAATAAAGGAGATTAATTATGATAAGACTTATTTTTGTCGCCTTATTCGTAGTTCTATTTCTGATCATCGGTATTCCGGTTCTTGGAATTGAATGGCTGATCGGCAAAGTCAGCAAAAAAACTATGGATTATTCCAGTCTGCGGCTGGTTCAGTGGGCATTTAAGATGATCATTAAGCTTGCCGGTATCGAACTTACCGTGATCGGAGAGGAGAATATATCGGAAGGACCGGTTCTTTATATCGGAAATCACAGAAGCTTCTTTGACATCGTTATCACTTACGCCAGATGTAAGAATCTGACCGGTTATATTGCCAAAAAGGAGATGCTTTCTATCCCGCTTCTTCGCACATGGATGAAACGCCTCTATTGCCTCTTCCTTGACAGAGAGAATCCAAAAGAAGGACTGAAGACCATCCTGCAGGCAATCGATTATATAAAACACGGTATTTCCATCTGCATCTTCCCGGAAGGCACCCGGAATAAAGGGGAAGAATTATCCTTACTTCCGTTCCATAACGGTTCCTTTAAGATCGCAGAAAAGACCGGCTGTCCGATCATACCGATGAGTCTTAATAACACCTGTGATATTTTCGAAGGACATTTCCCGTTCATCAAAAAGACTCATGTCATCTTAGAATATGGCAAACCGATCTATCCGAAAGAACTGGATAAAGACGAGAAAAAGCGTATCGGAGAATATTGCAGTAATATCATCAGTGAAACCATTCATAAGAATCAGGCACTTGTATAGTGCCTGGTTTTTTTCTTTTACATTTATTCCCTTAAGTGCTATAATAAAATGGTATAACTAAAAAAAGAAATGTACTGCAAACAGCAGAAAAAAGGAGTTTGAAAATGAGCAAACGAAATCTTACCTTGCTGACAGATCTGTACGAACTTACTATGATGCAAGGATATTATGAAAAAGGGCAGAACGAAAATGTCATCTTCGATGTATTTTTCCGCCAGAACCCTTGTAACAACGGATATTCTGTATGTGCAGGTCTTGATCAGGTAATCGATTATATAAAGAATTTGCATTTTACTTATGATGATGTAGACTATTTAAGAGGTCTTGGAATCTTCAAAGAAGATTTCCTTCATTATCTGAGCGGCTTCCACTTCAGCGGTGACATCTATGCCATCCCGGAGGGAACAGTCGTATTTCCGAAGGAACCTCTTCTGAAAGTGGTTGCTCCGATCATGGAAGCACAGCTTGTTGAGACGGCGATCCTGAATATCATCAATCATCAGTCTCTGATTGCAACCAAGACTTCCCGTATCGTATTCGCAGCCAATGGCGACGGTATCATGGAATTCGGCCTTCGCCGTGCCCAGGGACCGGATGCAGGATTATACGGTGCAAGAGCAGCGATGATCGGCGGATGTGTCGGTACTTCCAATGTACTTGCCGGACAGATGTTCGACGTTCCTGTTATGGGAACCCACGCGCACAGCTGGATCATGAGTTTCCCGGATGAGTACACCGCATTCAAAACTTATGCAGAGATGTATCCGGACAATTGTACACTCTTAGTTGACACTTACGATACTTTAAAATCCGGTGTTCCGAATGCCATCCGCGTATTCCAGGAATTTAAAGACGCCGGAAAACCTCTGATCAAATACGGAATCCGCCTGGACAGCGGTGACCTTGCATATTTATCAAAAGAAGCCAGAAAGATGTTAGACGAAGCCGGATTCCCGGAAGCTACCATCTGTGCTTCTAACGATCTGGACGAGTTCCTTCTCCACGATCTTAAGATGCAGGGGGCAGCCATTGATTCCTGGGGTGTCGGTACCAATCTGATCACTTCCAAGGACTGTCCTTCATTCGGAGGTGTGTACAAGCTTGCAGCCATCCAGAATGAAGAAGGCGAATTTGTTCCTAAGATAAAAATATCTGAAAATACTGAGAAGATCACCAACCCTGGCAATAAGACAATCTATCGTATCTACGAAAAAGCAAGCGGAAAGATCAAAGCTGATCTCATCTGCTTTGCCGATGAAGTCATTGATCCAAAACAGGATCTGCTTCTCTTCGATCCTATGGATACCTGGAAGAAGACTAAGCTTGCCGGTGGTACTTACAACGTACGTGAAATTCTCTTACCAATCTTCAAGAACGGCGAGTGCCTCTACAAATCTCCTACATTAAAGGAGATCGCAGCATACTGCCGTGAGGAGAAAGATACGTTATGGGACGAGACCAAGCGTCTCTTCTACCCGCACAGAGTTTACGTGGATCTTTCCCAGAAACTCTACGCTGTAAAACAATCATTACTTGATCAGATGACTATGACAGATTAAAGGAGGACTTATCGATCATGAAAATTATAGTATTAGCAGGCGGACTCAGTCCGGAAAGAGATGTATCCTTACTTTCAGGAGCCGGAATCTGTAAAACTCTCCGTGAAATGGGACATCAGGCATTCCTTCTGGATGTGTTCTTCGGCCTTCCATGCGATTCTGATAAATTAGAAGAAGTATTCGACCGCCCGGACGGCGGACTTGAGATTTCCAAAGGAATCTCTACTTCTGTACCGGATCTTGATGCACTGCGCAAGTCACGTCCGGACCAATCACCTTCCGAGATCGGACCAAATGTCATTGAACTCTGCCAGATGGCTGATATCACATTCATGGCACTTCACGGTTCCATCGGTGAAAACGGAAAACTCCAGGCAACATTCGACAACCTGGGAATCAAATATACAGGACCAAACTCTCTTGGATGTACACTGTCCATGAACAAACTGGTTACAAAACAGATCTTCAAGACCAGTGGTGTTCCGACTCCAAGAGGAACTTCCCTGACATCTAAGACAAAAGATACCCCTCTGGACGAGCTTGGTTACTATCTTCCACTGGTTGTAAAACCATGCTCTAACGGATCTAGTATCGGTGTATACATCTGCCACACAGAAGAAGAATATTACGATGCAATCCACAAATCCTTCGATGTTGACAACACAGACGAAGTTGTCATCGAACCATTTATCAAGGGCCGTGAATTCGCCTGCGGTATCCTTGCCGGAAAAGCTCTTCCGCTTGTTGAGATCGTTCCAAAGGACGGACTCTTCGACTATGCGAACAAATATCAGGCAGGCGGCGCTTCCGAGATCTGTCCTCCTGTATCTCTCGATGAAGAGACGCAAGAATTGATCCAGCGTGCCGGAGAACGTGCATTCGAAGCACTTCGCATGGATGTATATTCCCGTGCCGACTTTATCGTATCCGATGCAGACGGTGAATTCTACTGTCTGGAAATGAACGCCCTTCCTGGAATGACAGCAGCAAGCCTTCTTCCGAAAGCTGCCAAGGCTGCCGGATATGAATACAGTGAACTTTGCGAGGCTATCATTCAGGAATCTATAAAAGCCCGCTATTAAGGAGGATGAAGATCCATGAAAAATCTTTCAATTGAAAATATAACCAAGGCCTGCAGAGGTACCTTCCATGGTGATGAAAGTATCCTCAGCCAGGAAGTATCCGGCGTCGTGATCGACAGCCGGAAGGTGCAGCCTGGTTACTTATTTGTTGCCATTGACGGAGAACGTGTCAATGCACACAAATTCATCCCGGATACTGTAAAAGCCGGTGCCATGTGTGTCGTATCACACGAAGATCTCGGTGAGACGGATTTCCCTTATATCCTGGTAGAATCCACAGGCCAGGCACTGCTCGACATTGCCAAGCTTTACCGTGATTCTTTCGACATGAAGGTTGTCGGAATTACCGGAAGTGTTGGAAAGACCAGCACCAAAGAGATGATCGCATCCGTTCTGGCTCAGAAATATCACGTACACAAAACACTTGGCAACTTCAATAACGAATGGGGACTTCCGATCACCATCTTCGATATGCCAGAGGACACAGAAGTTGCGGTCCTTGAGATGGGTGTCAATCATTTCGGTGAGATGCGCCGTCTCTCTTCTGTAGCCAGTCCTGACATCTGTGTGATCACCAATATCGGTATCGCACATCTGGAATTCTTCAAGACAAGAGAGGGAATCCTTCAGGAAAAATCGCAGATGAAGAACGGTGGTTCCATTATCCTGAATGGTGACGATGACCTGCTGTCCAAAATGAGTCCTGTCAAAGGTGTGACTCCTGTCTTCTTTGGAAGGGGAGACAACTGTGCATTTCGTGCTGACAATATCGAGCCACAGGGACTTCGCGGAACTTCCTGCACCATCACATTAAAGGATGGCTCTTCTTTCGACTGTCTGGTTCCTGTACCGGGTATCCACATGGTAAGCAATGCTGTTGCAGGTGCTGCTGTCGGATACACACTGGGACTGACTGCTGATGAGATCAAGGCCGGCATCGAATCCCTGCCTTCCATCCCTGGACGTAACCACATCATCGAGACCGATCATATGATCATCTTAGATGACTGTTACAATGCCAACCCAATCTCCATGAAGGCTTCCATTGATGTCCTTAACATGGCAATCGGACGTAAGGTTGCAGTTCTTGGTAATATGGGAGAACTCGGTGACACTGCAGAGGCACTTCATGCAGAAGTCGGTACATACGCAGCCGAACAGAATGTAGACCTTGTCTGTGGAATCGGTGATCTGACACGCTCTCTGGTAGAAGAAGCGTCCAAAGGTGCGAATACAGAGGCACTCTGGTTTGCAGATAATGAAAGCTTTATCCAGGCTATACCTGACATCATCAAAGATGGAGACAATGTTCTGGTAAAAGCTTCTCACGGAATGAATTTCCCACAGATTGTTCACGCTCTGGAAGAATTATAGATTTAAGGAGAACATATTTATGGATTATCAGATTCTCGTCCTTGATCTGGACGGAACTCTTACCAACTCCAAAAAAGAAATTACACAGCCGACCCTGGAAGCTCTGATCGAGATCCAGGAGGCCGGAAAAAAAGTTGTCCTCGCCAGCGGCCGCCCGACACAGGGCGTTATGCCGCTGGCCGAACAGCTTCATCTGGAAGATTACGGAAGTTATATCCTTTCTTTTAACGGTGGCCGCATTACAGACTGCCGGACAAAGCAGGCAATCTACAACAAGATTCTTCCTGCTGATTGTATTCAGGGAATCTACGAAACGGTCCGAAAATACGCCAGCCAGGGGATTGATGTCCTGACTTATACCCCGGAACATATCTTATCCGGTATTAAATCCAACCAATATACAGAACTCGAATCCCGCATCAATCAGATGCCTGTCATTGACGCAAGTGAGAACTTTCTGGACTGCGTTCCGGATGATCCGAATAAATTTCTTGTAACCGGAGATCCGGCTGTATTAGATCAGATACGCAAAGAACTAAGTAAACAGTTTCATTCTTATCTTTCGGTCTACTGTTCCGACCCTTTCTTCGTAGAAGTTATGCCAGCCGGAATCGACAAGGCGCATTCCCTGCTTAAGTTATTAACGAGTATCGGACTGACCACTGAACAGATGATCTGTTGCGGTGACGGATATAATGATCTGACGATGATCGAAACTGCCGGTCTTGGCGTGGCTATGGCAAATGCTCAGCCTGCGGTACGGGAGACGGCAGATTATATTACGAAATCGAATGATGAGGATGGGGTACTGCATGTGATTAATGAATTTATGCGGTAGATTGTGAGTTCATGCCTTAATGATGAAAGCACAGATCATGGAGTTTTGTGAAGGCGGAAGTTTATATTTTAGATTATTAGTTTATGGCCAGTGCACAGGTCCGGCATTATGCCAATCACGACATGAGAAGCCACGATAATAAATCCAATATCTATACCCCCTCACAATCAAATTCCGGGATGAAGCTTTCTTTTGCGGCTTCTCCTTCCTGAATGAAGCCGTCTTCCATTCCAAGTTCCAGTGCGTAATCTATAACTTTTTCGTATTCTCTTTTTGTAACTTTACGGCTGAGTAATGGATCTCCTGACACTTGCGGCATTGGGGTGTATTGATTCATGATGCTGATCAGGATCTGGTCTTGATAGGTTTCGAGCAGATATTTTATGACTGCTTTAGAGTTTTTCACATGTCCCGGAAGTACCAGATGTCTTACAATCACGCCTTTTTGTATCATACCGGTGTCTTTATCAATCTGAATGTTTCCCGTCTGATGCAGCATTTCTTTTAAGGCTGCTTTCGCATATTTCGGATAATCGGGTGCCCCGGAATATGCTGCCGCAAGTTCTGATTCCATGTATTTAAAATCCGGAAGATAGACGTCTACGTATCCATCCAGCATCCGTATCGTCTCCGGCTTTTCATAGCCGCTCGTATTGTAGACAATAGGAAGAGACAGACCTTCTTTTCTTGCCAGATCTAACGCTTCTATGATCTGCAAAACATAATGCGTCGGCGTTACGAGATTGATATTGGCCGCCCCTTTTTCCTGCAGTTCCAGGAATAGTTCTGACAGTCTTTCTACCGTAATTGTCTTTCCTGCTTTTGCTTCGGCTATATTATGGTTCTGACAAAAAACGCAGCCCATCGGGCAGCCGGAAAAAAATACGGCTCCTGAGCCAGCATCTCCGGATATGCAAGGTTCTTCCCACATATGCAGCGCAGCTCTTGCCACAACGATTTCCGCGGTCTCATGACATCTTCCCCGCCGGCCGTTTATACGGTCTGCGTGACAATTTCTTGGGCACAGTACGCAATCTGTTAACATGCTTTTCCTTTTTTCTATTTCTATATGGTTATCTGTATCATTCTTTTTACTCATATGCTTTCCCTGTATCTTTTTTATTTTCCAGATATCCTCTTACAGATATCTATTACTTCTTATACGCTTCTACTGTATTCTTTATGCAGTACTTCTAACGCATGAATATTGTACCACGAATTTCCGCAACAATTTCACCTTTTTCTCCTTCTTTCCCTTGTAAATATTGAATTTAATCTGAGAAAATGATACAATTTTTATCACTTGGAGTATAGATTAGTATTCCAGATATATTAAGGAAGGACTTGAACATTATGAGGGATTATATTATCAGCTGCTGTTCAACAGCAGATCTTACTGAAGAACATTTTAAAGCACGCGACATATCTTACATCTGTTTTCACTTTGAGCTGAATGGCAAAGAATACGCAGACGATCTTGGAAAATCTATCCCATTCGATCAATTCTATGCAGCTATGGCGGCCGGAGCCGATACGAAGACTTCACAGGTCAATGCCGAAGAATTTGAAGAATATTTCGAACCTTTCCTTAAAGCAGGAAAAGATATCCTGCATATCACACTTTCATCCGGAATTTCAGGAGTAATTAATTCTGCAATGATTGCAAAAGAGAATCTTGAAGAACGTTATCCTGACCGCAAGATCCTGATCGTAGATTCTCTCGGCGCATCTTCCGGATATGGACTTTTGATGGATAAACTTGCCGATCTTCGCGACGAGGAGAAATCTCTGGACGAGGTTTTCCGCTATGCTGAAAAGCACCGTCTCAACGTACATCACTGGTTCTTTTCTACCGATCTTACATTTTACGTAAAGGGCGGACGCATTTCCAAAACAGCAGGTGCTATCGGAGGTGTCTTAAATATCTGCCCTCTTCTTAACATGGATAATCAGGGCCGTCTGATTCCAAGATATAAGATTCGTACAAAGCGTAAAGTCATTCGCACTATTGTAGATAAGATGGCCGAATATGCCGATCACCAGACCGACTATAATGGGAAATGTTACATTTCTCACTCCGAATGCTACGAAGATGCCAGAGCAGTTGCCGATCTTGTGGAATCCCGCTTCCCATATCTGAATGGAAAAGTCGAGATCAATAACGTAGGTACGACGATTGGAAGTCATACAGGACCGGGCACAGTTGCTTTGTTCTTCTGGGGTGATACACGAACCGAATAATCATATTTATAATGAAGAATATTTATTCCATAACTGATAGATAGTAAAGAATACAAAGGAGGTTTTCACATATGAAAACAGCTGTTATGACAGATACCAACAGCGGAATTATGAAAGCAGAAGCCGACTCCATGGGAATTTTCCTGATTCCTATGCCAGTCATTATCGATGATGAGACACATTATGAGGGAATTGATCTTACAGAAGATTCTTTCTACGGAAGCCTGACCGGCGGACAGAATGTATCTACATCCCAGCCATCTCCAGGCGATCTGATGGATCTCTGGGATGATATATTAGAACAGGGTTATGATGAGATCATTCATATCCCAATGTCCAGCGGACTGAGTGCTTCTTGTTCAACCGCTATCAGCCTTTCCGATGATTATGATGGCAAAGTACAGGTTGCAGACAACCACAGAATCTCCGTTACACAGAGAGAATCTGTCATGCATGCCAAGAAGCTTGCAGAAGCCGGAAAATCAGCAAAAGAGATCAAAGAAGTATTAGAGGCCGAAGCCTATAACTCCAGTATCTATATTGCTGTCGACACTCTTGAGTTCCTGAAAAAAGGCGGACGCGTCACCGCAGCCGGTGCTGCACTCGGAAGTGTTCTTAACATCAAGCCGATTCTCACTATCCAGGGTGGTAAGCTGGACGCATTTGCCAAGACACGCGGCATGAAGAAATGTAAGCAGAAAATGGTTGAAGCATTAAAGAATGACCGTGAGACACGATTTAAAGACGCTGACGACAAACATCTTCTCGTTGGTGCTGCCGGCTCTAACCTCACGGAAGAAGAGGCCGCAGAATGGAAACAGATGCTTGTAGAAGCATTTCCGAATTCTTATGTATACTATGATCCACTTTCATTCAGTGTAGGATGCCATATCGGACCAAAGGGATATGGAATGGGGATTAGTGTTTGTTCGAAAGATTATGATAAATAATTTGCTGTTTAATTCATCATCTTGGCTTACCCCGGTCCACAAGATAAACTTGGTATCCTGTTTCGGACTATGATTCTACGATGAAGAAGTTGTAAGGGCGTCAGCCGCTTCATGTATTAAACAAAAAAATCCCCCAGGAAACATCTGGTATGCTACCCTCATATAGGACAATGAAATATAAAAGTCCTATATGGGGGTAT
>OLOL01001625.1_pt1 | contig 18541 bp, 18 predicted proteins | sample 1673081 | NCBI WGS metagenome assembly OLOL01 (sample SAMEA3136753, study PRJEB25190) | human gut metagenome
CCCTTTCCTTATACGAGAAAAAGACCACCGATAGGTGGCCTTTTTCGACAGGCTGGCCCCGGTACCAGAGGGTACCGGGGTTTTTTGTGTTGGCGCTGTTGCGGGATGGACGTTATACATTCAAATGTAAAACTTGAGGCGTTCGGTGCAGTAGACCTGCTTGGAGAAGAAAAGCGGTTTTCCCTCACCGTCCAGCTGATAGTCGGTGAACAGCAGCAGAGGGGAGCCCCGCTTCACGTTGAGCAGGGCCGCCTCCTCCTTGTTGGCGGTGCACACATCCAGGCTGCGGGCCTGCGTAACAATAGAATACCCATGCTGGTGCAGGATGTTGAACAACGAGCCGGAAAGGTCCTCTTTTTCCAGAAAAGACAAACAGGGCGCGTAATAATTGCTCTCGATCAGGATCGGTTCGTTGTCTGCAAAGCGGAGCCGGCGGGAGAGCAGGGTCGGCTCCCCGTCTCGCAGCTGCAAAAAGGACTGCACCTTCGGAGAGGGAAGAACATACTCCAGCGTCAGCAGCGTCGTTTTGGGGATCTTGCCGCTCAAATAGCAAGACTGGGTGAAGCCGTGGGAATCGTCCGCCTGGTAGGCGTCCTTCGGTTTGCACACAAAAGTCCCTTTCCCCTGCGCCCGCTCCAGCACGCGGTCTTCCACCAGCTCGGAGATGGCAGCACGGATGGTTATGCGGCTGACGCCATACTCCTGTATCAGCTCGTTTTCGGTGGGGATCTTGTCGCCCGGCTTCAACTCGCCGTTGGCGATGCGGCTTTTTAAAATGGTGTAGACCTGCTTGTAAAGAGGCGTGCTGCTGCTGGGATTCAATTTCTGCGGCGCCATAAAGACAACCTCCACTCCCATCCGACCTCTTCCGTCCACGAACGGAAGTTTATGATATTATAATACGATACAAAACAGGGAACAGTCAACTAAAAGTGTGCCGAAATTTGCGCCATATTCGGAATAACTAAAAAATTTATTTCCAAATTATTGAAAAAGTACATTTTTTCCCATTATCTTGACATGGAAAAGGTTTAAATGTAATATAATGTTATAGAACGTTTTGAAACGGAGGGGACTATGAAACATCTGAAGTTCTGTCAACTGGCACCCATGAACATTCATTTCGTGCAGTTTCCCCTGGAGTATTTTCTGGACACGGTGGCCGCGCTGGAGCTGGAGCGTATAGAGCTGTGGGGCGGCGGGCCGGAAGTTTGCATCGACACGCTTTCCTTCTTCCGTGTACAGCAGATCAAAAAGATGGTGGCGCAGCGCAAGCTGAAGATCGCCTGCTTCACACCGGAGACCTGCTTTTACCCCATCAACCTGGCCTCGCCGGACCAGGAGACGCGAAGCAGGAGCCTGCGCTACTGCCTGCGGGGCGTGGATATCGCCGCCGAGCTGGAAGCGCCGCTGATGCAGGTGGTCAGCGGAAAGGGGTATTTCGACGAGCCGAATGACCAGGCCTGGGACCGGGCCCGTGAAAGCCTCAGCTTGTTGGCAGAGCGGGCGCAACAGTGCGGCGTTCAGCTCACCCTCGAGCCGCTTTCACCCTACGAGTCGAACCTGGTGAACAGCCTGCAGGCAGCCAAAACGATGCTTGCCCAGATCGGCTCACCCTGCCTGGGGATCAACGTGGATACGGTGCCTGTGGACCTCACCCACACCCCGCTGCAGGACTACTTTGATCAGCTGGGTGCGGTGATCAATCACTTCCATTTTTGTGACCGGACCGAGCAGGCGGGGTGGGTCCCCTGCGGCGACGGCCAAATGCCGCTCAAGGAGCTGCTGGAGATCATGGACCGGAACGGGTACGGCGGCTCTCTGGGCCTGGAGATCTGCGGTGTTGCCTATTACAAAGACCCTGCGGCGGCCCTGCAGCGAGCGGTGGGCCGGCTGCGGATGTACATGGAGGGATGAAGATGGTGGATCTGAGCTTTTCACAGGTGGCGGCGATGAACGAGCACTTCGTTCTCCACACATTCTCCTCCTTCCTGGACAGCGCTGAGCGCAGTGGCATCCACAAGATCGAATTGTGGGCTGGGTTGCCGCATCTGTATGCGCCGGACACGACGCCCCAAAAGGTGAACGACATTGCCCGCCAGCTTCGCCGGCGGCAGATGGAACTGATCTGTTACACGCCGGAACAATGCGTATATCCCTTCAACATTGCGGCAAAGGACCCGGAGCTTCGGAAATACAGCCTGGAGTATTTTTTGCGGAATCTGGAGATCGCCGGTGCGCTTGAAGCGCCCATGTTCCAGATCGTGCCCGGCTGGGGGCTGCGAACGGAACCGCGGCAGGAGGCGCTGAAGCGAAGCCTGGAGTCTGTGGGCGTGATCTGCCGGGCGGCGGAGCGGCTGGGCATCCGGGTGGTGCTGGAAGCGCTGGAAGAGGAGGAGTCGAACTTGATCCGCACCGCAGCGGAACTGCGGGAGGCCATCGATCAGGTGGGGGCGAAAAACCTGGGCGCGATCGTGGATACCTGCCCCATGGCCGCGGCGGGCGAGGACTTCGAGGCCAGCTACCGGGTCCTGGGCGACAAGCTTTGGCACACCCATTTCATCGATTCCGTCCACCAGGCCTGGGGAGATGGAGTTTTCCCACTGGAGCGCTGGTTGCGCCAGCTTGACGAGCACCGCTACGAAGGCATTCTGACAATGGAGATCCTGAACGACCGCTATCTGCTCGATCCGTCGTCGGCGCTGGAAAAAAGCGCGCGAGCGCTGCGTTCGCTTCTCTCTTGAGAAGGCTGAAAGGAGGATTTCCGTGTTTAAGATGCGTACACGCAAGCGGATCGCCGACGCGTTCACCTATGCGGCGCTAATCCTGATATCCCTGTTTTTCCTGTTGCCTATCCTTTGGGTGCTTCGCACTTCACTGGTCACCAAACAGATTGCCTACCAGATCCCGCCGGATTGGAGCGCACCGTTCACGCTGGATAACTACATCACCATCTTCAGCGAGAACAACTTCGGGCAGTATTTTCTGAACAGCCTGATCGTTTCGCTCGCCAGCACGCTGATCTCCATCGCTCTCGGGTCCATGGCCGCCTATTGGCTGGCCCGCAGAAAGTCCAAGGGGATCGGCCTGCGCGTGGGGGTGCTCTCGGTGCAGATGCTGCCAGCCATCGTACTGGTGATCCCGCTGTTCAACGTTATGACGAACATCGGGCTGAAAAACACCCATTTAGGGCTCATAATCACCTACTTGAGCTTCAATCTGCCCTATGTGATCTGGATGCTGCTGAGCTTTATCGAGAGCGTGCCGGAGGAACTGGATGATGCGGCGGAGATCGACGGTTGTTCCAAGTTCCAAACCTATGCGCGGGTCGTGTTTCCCATCATCGCGCCAGGGATCATCGCCGCCGGCGTGCTGAGCTTTTTGAACTCGTGGAACGAGTTCATGTTCGCACTGGTACTGACAGGCAACGAGACCAGAACGATCCCGGTGAGCGTGGCGGCGATGGAGACCCAGCAGGGCGTGCAGATCGCCGAGCTGTGCGCGTCGGTAATCGTGGTGATCATCCCGGTGGCCGTGCTGTCGTTGTTCGTTCGCAAGTACCTGGTTCGGGGGCTTGCTTTCGGTTCGATCAAGTAAACCGCAATACATCACACGCACAAGGAGGTAAAAACATGAAATCGAAACTGTTGAAAAATGCATTGGCGATAGGCCTGGCGGTCGTCATGAGCATCGGCGTTGCCGGATGCGGGGCAGGCGGATCCTCCGTTTCGCAGCCGCAGGAAAAGGTGGATACCATCCATATTCTGATGGAAGCCGTGCCGGACACCACCTACGTGCAGGAAGCCGCCGAAAAATTCACCGAGCAGACCGGTGTGAAGGTGGAGATCGAAGCGGTCAACTACCAGACGATGCACGAGAAGATCGTCACGGAGATGACTGCGGCTACCAGCAGCTACGACGTGGTCATCTGCGACCATACCTGGATCGGTGAGTTTGCGGAAGCGGGCTGGGTGATCCCTCTGGACGACTACATCGAGTCCTCCGGCTTTGACACCAGTGTGTATCTGGATTCCGTCAAGCAGATGATGAGCTGTGCTTCCGATCCGGACACCACCTACTTCATCCCCTTCTGCACCTATACTTATGCCCTTTTGTACCGCACCGACGTTTTCGAAAACGAGGAATACGCCGCTGCCTACAAAGAGGCGACCGGCGAGGACTTCGGTGTGCCCGCCACCATTGAAGAGTATGTGAACGTGGCCAAATTTTTGACCTCCTACACCGACAAGGAACTCTACGGCGCGGCCATGCAGGCTCAGCGCTCCGACCCCATCACCATGGAGTACACCAACTTCCTGTTTGGCAACGGCGGCGATTATTACGACGAAAGCGGCAACATTGCCATCAATTCGCCCGAGGCGGTGCAGGCCCTGGAGTATTATGTGGATTGCGTCAACAACGCTGCCCCCGAAGGCTCTGCCGGTTTTGGCTTTGACGAGACCCTGGCTGTGTTCTCCAGCGGCAAGGCGGCCATGTACATCGGCAACTACTGGATGATCCCGCAGCTGGCTGGCACCGAAGTGGAGGGCAAAGTGTATCTCACCGACGCGCCTGGCGGCCATTCCAACAACGGCGGCTGGGGCTGGGGTATTCCCAGCAACGCCAAAGACAAGGACACTTCCTGGCAGTTCATCGAGTACATCGAGTCTTTCGAGGTGGCCAAGGAGCGGGCCATCAAGGGCGGCTCTCCCACCCGTTCCGACGTTTTCAGCGACCCGGACGTGCTGGCTGCCTGGCCCTATTACCAGGACGCTTTGACCATCATCTCCAACGCCAAGGCGCTGCCCCGTATGCTGGAGCTGCCGCAGATCCTGGAGATCCTCGGCCGCGAGCTCTCGGAGGCTGTTGCCGGTTCCAAGAGCCCGCAGGATGCGCTGGATACCGTTGCTCAGGAAATGGAAGCCATGACCTGATGGCAAACGCAAGGCCCATGAATGTGTAAGACGCACTAAGACAAAGGAACGCCAATTATGAACAAATCAAAACGGCTCGGGAAGCGAAACCGGCGGGACATGGCCATCCTGTTCCTGCCAGCGATGCTCTGCATCGCCGCGGTGGTCGTTTTTCCGCTGGCCTATTCCCTGATCCTCAGTTTTACAGACACCAACCTACGATCCCAGGGGCTGGGAGACTTTGTGGGGCTGAAAAACTATGTCACCGCCCTTACCGACGAATACTTCCGCAAGTCCATTTTCACAACGCTGAAATACACCGTCGTTTCGGTGATGTTTGAGCTGTGCATCGGTTATCTCATCGCGGCACTGCTCAACCGCGTCGGGCGGGGCAGGGAGCTGTTTTTCTCCATCATCATCGTTCCCATGATGATCTCCTGCGTGGCGGTGGGCATGATTTGGCGTCTGCTCCTGCACCCGGAACTCGGCATCGTCAACTATGTGATCGAGTGCCTGGGCGGAACGGGACGGGCATGGTACGGTGACGCGTCACTGGCGCTGGGCACGTTGATCTTCATTGACGTCTGGCAGGAAACGCCCTACATGTCCCTGCTGATCCTCGCGGGGCTGGTGTCGCTTCCCAAGGACCCCTACGAGGCAGCGATCATCGAGGGTGCCAACGGGGTGCAAACGTTCTGGCGCATCACGCTGCCGCTGATGAAACCCACGCTCATCGTGGCCACGCTTCTGCGGGCCATCGGCGCGCTGAAGACCTACGATCTGGTGTATGTGGTCACCAAGGGCGGCCCGGGGGTCAGCACCGAAGTGATGACCTACAACATCTACAAACAAGCCTATCAGTATCTGAACACCGGGCGTGCGGCGGCAATGTCGTACATCCTGCTGCTGATCGTTATGGCGATCAGTGTGTTCTTTGTCAAGATGAGCCGCCGCGAGTGAGGCGGGCGCCCTGCCAAGGAGGGAGCTACATTGCAACTGTCCTTTTTGAGTTATCTGTTCCGCCGCTTCCCGCTGGAATACAGCTTCGCGGCGGCGGGCCGCTATGGCTTTGACGGTGTGGAGATCTGGGGCGCCAGGCCTCACGCGTATCCTCCCGACCTTGACGCCGGCGAGATCGCGGACATCCGACGCGCCGCACGCGAAAACCGGGTGCGCATCTCCGCCTACACCCCGGAGCTTTTAGCCTATCCTTACAACCTCGTGTCACCGCTGGAAAAGGAGCGGGAAGAGACACAGCAATATCTGGCAAGGGCGCTGGAAATCGCAGCGGAGCTGGAGGCGGAGAGGGTGCTGTTCACCCTTCCGCATCCGGGCTATGCCGCCCGCCGCGAAAAAGTGTTGGCGGAAGCGGTGCAGCGCCTCAAACAGCTGAGCGACCTGGCGCAGCGGCTGGGTGTGAAGCTGATGCTGGAGACCCTTTCCCCGTCGGAGAGCAGCTTGATCACCACGGCCGACGAGGCGCAGGACCTTTTGGAACAGGTCGCGAGCGACGCCATGACGGTGATGCTGGACCTGGTCCCGCCCACCATCGCCAACGAGCCGCTGGCCAGCTATCTGGACCGCTTCGCGGGCCGGCTGGACTATGTGCATGTCTGCAACAGCGACGGGGCCAGTGAGTTCCATGCGGAGCTGGGGCAGGGAGTCCTGCCGCTGCAGGATGTGTTCGACGTTTTGCAGCGGCACGGCTTTGACGGCTGGTATTCCATCGAACTGCTGAGTCCCTATTTCCGGGATCCGGAATTGTATCTGGCGAACAGCAAGCGGCTGATGGATTCCTTTTTTCGGAAATAGAGGAGGGAGCATCGCATGAGAAGGATCGAAGCGGACCAGATCGCCGTTATGAGCATCCACTACCAGTTTTACCCGCTGACCCGCTTTCTCGACACCGCGCGAAGGCTGAACGTGAGCGCAGTGGATCTGTGGGCGGGCTATCCGCACCTGCTGCTGGACAACGACTGGGAATCCGCCGCCCGTGCGGTGCGCGCGGCGGCGGATGACCGGGGCCTGCGCATCATCTGCTGCACACCGGAGCAGGTGCGCTACCCACTGAACCTGGCGTCCACGGAGCCGAAGGTGCGCGCACGCACTCTGGAATACTTGAAGCGCGGCGTGGACGCGGCGGGTGTGCTGGGGGCGGGGATGGTCCAGGTGGTGCCAGGCTACGGCTGGTACGATTCGCGCAAAGCCGCCGCTTGGAGCGCGCTGGTCAGCTCGCTTTCGGAGCTCTGCAGCTATGCCGCGCAAAGGGGCGTCACCGTGCTGCTGGAACCGCTGCAGATCATCGAATCCAACCTGGTGAACGACCGCTATGACGCGCAGAACATCCTGCGCGATGTGGGCAGCGACGCGCTGAAGATCGTTGTCGACACCACGCACATGTCCGTGCGCGGCGAATCTCTAGAGGAATATTTCGATCTGCTGGGCGACGGGATCGGCCATATACACTTGAACGAATCCGATCAAGTGCCGTGGGGCCAGGGAACGCTGGACCTGGGGCATTTTCTGAGGGTGCTGTCACGGTATGACTACGACAAGCTCTGTACGCTGGAGATTTGTTCGCTGCCTCACTATGTGGACGCGGACCGGGCCCTGCAGGAAAACGTGACCTATGTGCAAAACAAACTGGCGGAGACCTTCCGCTCGTTTAATTTAAGCAATGGAGGAAAATACGATGTTTAACTTTGACGTGCCCCGCTATGAAAAGGTCGTGAACGACGCGATCGCCCTGCGCCCTCAAATCGAACAGGCTGTGGATGAGATTTGCAAACAGGGCTACAAAAATCTGTTCTTTATCGGCTGCGGTGGTACGTACGCCCATTCTCTGCCAATGAAATATTGGATGGAGACCCCCTCGCAAAAGATCAGCGTGTACTCGGTGATCGCTGCGGAGTTTATGCTCATGGGCCACAAGGCCTTCTCCAAGGATTCCGTCTGCATCTTCTCCACCCGCAGCGGCAACACGAAGGAGATCGTTGCAGCGGCAAAGTTCTGCAAAGAAGCGGGCGCCCGCACCCTGGTGTATGTCTCCAACGACGACACCCCTGTTTGTGAATACGCAGATTACAAGTTCTTCAGCTTTGCAGAGGACGACTGCCTGTGCGAAGCGATCTATACCTACACCATCACGCTGCTGGCCCGTTTTCTGAAAAACGCGGGTGAGTTCGACGGCTACGACCAGTTCATGGAGCAGTATTCCCAGATCACGCCCTACCTGCTGCAGGCCAAGGAGCAGTATGAGGAGCGCTGCGCCGCGATGGCGGCCCATCATAAGGGCACCGACTACCACATGGTGATCGGCTCTGGTATGCTGTGGGGCGAAGCGTACGACTATGCCATGTGCATCCTGGAAGAGATGCAGTGGATCAAGACCAAGTCGATCCATGCGGCGGAGTTCTTCCACGGCACACTGGAACTGGTGGAGAAGGACACCAGCCTCATCCTCTTCTACGGCGAGGATGAGACCCGGCCACTGATGGATCGTGTGCTGGCGTTTGCCAAAAAGATCACCAACGAGATCAACATCTTCGACACCAAGGAAGTGGCGCTTCCCTTCACCGACCCGCTGTACCGCAAGATCGTTTCCCCGATGGTGCTTTATGCCATCACCGAGCGGCTGAGCTGCCATCTGGAGAAGGAGCGCAATCACCCGCTCACGGTGCGCCGGTACTATCGGCAGATGGAATACTGATCGCGCAGAAAGGAGTTCTTCCATGCTCAGAGTGGTGGGGGTCGGCGACAATTTCGTGGACCGATATTGGGACGAAAACACCATGTACCCTGGTGGGAACTCGGTCAACTTTGCGGTGTATGCCCGGCAGCAAGGCGCTTTCAGTGCTTACTGCGGCGTACTGGCCGAGGACCGCGAGGCCCGGCTGATCGAGCGGGCGCTGGTGAACTATGGCGTGGAATACACCCACTGCCTTCGCCTTCCCGGCGGGGAGACGGGCGTCGGCTCGATCCGTCTGATCAATGGTGACCGAGTCATCAGCGATGACAATGACGGCGGCAGTGTGCGCACCGACCCTCTGCCCGTCACAGAGGAACTGCTGCTGTACCTCAAGTCCTTCGATGTGATCCACATGTGCTGCTATGGGTATCTTGCTCCGCAACTGCACCGCATCGCCTCCACCGGAGTTCCCGTGCTGTATGACTTTTCTGACCAGTGGACGCAGGATGGTTTCGAGCAGATCTGCGCGGACGTGAAGGTGGCATTTCTCTCCGGCGGAGGCCGCCCCTCTGAAGAGCTGGAAGAGGCACTGCGGCGCGCCTGCGGCTGCGGCGCGGAGATCGCCATTGCCACCATGGGCGGCGACGGCGCCATCGCGTGGGATGGTAAGCGGCTCTATCGCAAGCGGCCCTACGAGGTGAACGCGGAGAGGCTGGACACGATGGGGGCGGGTGATGCCTTCCTCACCGGCTTTGCTGTTGCCTATTTCAGCGGGCTCAAACTTCTGGACGCACTGGCGCAGGAACGTTCGCTGGCGCAAAAGGACGAGGCCGATTACCGGGAGCACCTTGTGGAATATGCAATGTGCAATGGGGATCTGTGCGCCATGCGAAGCTGCTCCACCCGAGGAGCCTTCGGAATGGGACAGCCGATCCAGCCGGAAGGCTGACGCCGCTAGCTGTAAAACACACGAAGGAAGGCCGCCTTTTTCAAGGCGGCCTCAGCCTGTAGAAAAACCTGCTTTGGCGATCAGGCCAGAGCAGGTTTTCTGTTTGAAAACAAGAAGACAGGAGGAAAAAGCAGTGAAATGTCAGGCGCATTTTCGCGCAATCTGGACCGTTTGCCGCCACCCGGTGCCGGATGGCGGCCATTCCATTTCCAGGTGGCCAGCTTTTTCAGATTCATGGCAGCAAATTTAAGCTTCACCCAGTTTGTCACCTGGGCCAAGCCTCTGTACTGGGTGTAACGCATGCCGTGCTTTTCTTTCGCATCGGCAAATACACGCTCGATCTTCTCTTTTCGCAGCCGGTACAGTTCTTTGTACACCGGCATATACCGGACATGCTCCGCCATCTCCACATAGTCCTGCCAGATATGGCGCATCACCGTTTTCTCGCACCTGGAGCTTTCGGTACATATCCCTCTGGTAGGACAGCTTTTGCAAAGATAAGCCCGGCTTTTGTATTCCCGGTAGCCCTCCCGGTTTGTGGTGGAATAATGCAGCGCACGGTACTCCGGGCAGATCACATCATCAAAGTACTCGTCATACACATACATCCACCAGGGATGGCCGTTCTCTTTGGTCTTGGGACGGGTATAGCAAGTGGAAAGAACGCGGCCGCTCCCGAAGATCCTTTTGCAGATCCAAGGCGTTTTGTAGGCGCTGTCCGCCACCACGGTTTTGTGTTCGGGGTAGTTTCTGCACACTTCATCATACAAAGGATCAAAGGCTACGCTGTCGTGGACATTGCCGGGAGTGACGTAAACACCAAGAACAAAATTGTGCTTGTCGCAGGCCGTGTGCGCCTCGTAGGCAAAGCACTTTTTGTGTTCCCCCTTGTGGAACACGCCGCTTTCCGGGTCGGTGGTGGATACCACCGTTTCCTTCGTCTGCTTCTCCTGGGGCGGATTTTTGTCGCTGTCGTCGGAAAAGGGCTTCTTGCCGTGTTCTTCCCGGTCTCTGTTTACCTCAGCAAACAACTCTTTTGCGTACCGCTTCGCCTGTTTGGGAACCGCCTTTTTGGCCTGCTTTTTCAGATTGGCACTTGCCTTAATATGGGTTCCATCCACAAAAATCGCTTCTGTGTCCAGATACCCTTCCTCTGCCGCCGCTTTCAGCACCCAGCGGAATACATACTCCACCGTGCCATGGTTGAACCGGTGCTTGAAGTTGTAGCTCACCGTGGAAAAATGCGGCACTGCCTCATTCAGCGGATATCCAATGAACCACCGGTATGCCAGGTTCATGCTCACTTCTTCCAGAGTTCGGCGGAGCGAAGGAATCCCATAGATATGCTGGATCAGAACAATTTTGAACAGTACCACCGGGTCTACGCTTGGACGGCCGTTGTCCTCGCAGTACAGATCCTCTACAAATTCGTAGATCTTCTTGAAATCAATGGCTGCGTCGATCTTCCGCAGCAAGTGATCCTGCGGCACCATGTTTTCCAAACTTACAAATTCCAGTTGTCCTCTGTTTTCTGCGTTCTTTACCAGCATTTTTATCACCCCACACCATTATACCGCATTCCCTTTCCTTATACGAGAAAAAGACCACCGATAGGTGGCCTTTTTCGACAGGCTGCAACAAGGAAGCCTAATTAGGCTTCCTTGTTTCTATATAATGCGCTAATCGATCCCATCAAGGAAGCCTAATTAGGCTTCCTTGATAATTGGGGTTTCCCAAGTAAGGAACCCCACATAAGGAACCCTGGGGTGCTGCCAAACCCGGTACAAGGAATCCTACATAAGGAACCCTAGGATGCTGCTGAACCAAGCACAAGGAGCCCTGTGACAGAATCCTTTGCCGGCTCCAGGCCAAAATCTGCGCTTTGTATCTGGAACAGGTCTGGAAAACACAGCGAGAAAAATGACAGAACGAACTTATAATCCGGTTTATAGTACTTGCCTTTTGATATGCTTATAAGGGGTGGTGGGATAGATGTTACACGTCAAAATATCTCTCCCGGAGGGTGGCTCGATTTGCAAGCATAGCGTTTGGATATCCAAACGCATTTCGCCTTGGGAGCACCCAAACCCCTGCCAATCAGCCTGACACATACAACCAGGACAAGGAACCCTACATGTAGGGCTCCTTGTCCTGACGGATTACCTGACAAAGGAATCCTGGAATCACTGCTGGATGAGACGGGAGTAAAGGCAGGTACGGTCGATTTTGAAGAAGCGGCGTTACAAATCCATCCTTGGCGCCCTTCTTCTTCAAAATAAAATGAAAAAAGGGAGGTATGTGGAGCAGAACAATCAGCACGTACAAAAAGCAATTTGACAAAACAGAGAGAGGATGTTGCGATGACCCAAAACCTGAATCTGTATACGATGCAAACTTTATTTGAGCAACCCGTGGAACCGGTGGACTTCATTGTGGATGGACTGCTCGCGCCGGGGTTGTACATCCTGGGCGGTTCCCCCAAGGTGGGAAAAAGCTGGCTGGCCCTGCAGCTCTGTCTGGCAGTGTGCGGCGGCACGTCCTTCCTCGGCCGTGCTACCCACCAAAGCGAGGTGCTCTACCTGGCATTGGAAGATGGCCCACAGCGGCTGCATTCCCGTGCACTGCGTCTGACCCAGACTGCCCCCGCCGGACTATACCTTTGTGGGCAGGCGTTGCCTGTCGGGCAAGGACTGGAGCAGCAGTTGGAACACACGCTGGACGAGCACCCTGGCATCCGCCTGGTCATTCTGGACACCTTGCAAAAGGTGCGATGCGTGACAGGCAGCGGAATGTCCTACGGTGCAGACTACCAGGATGCGGCGGCGCTCAAGAGTATCGCTGACCGTTACCACGTTTGTCTGCTGGCGATCCACCATCTGCGCAAATTGCCGGATGAGGATCCGTTCAACCGACTGTCCGGCACGAACGGGCTGACCGGTGCAGCGGACGGCACCCTGATTCTGGTACGTCCCAAACGGCAGGAAAATATGGCTGTACTTACTGCAACCGGGCGGGACATTGAAGACCAGGAGGAAACGCTGGAGTTTGCGATTGCCGCTGGAACCGAACGACCGACCCGGAACAGCTTCAGTTTGGCCTGCTTGTCATGTTGCTGCAAAAACTGCTTCGGCAAGGTGCGTTTCAAGGCACTGCGACTGAGCTGGCTGGCTGGGAAAAGAAGGGCTGCTCTTCGGGCCGGCACAGTTTTCCCGATACATCCAGAGCCGTGGACGGCAGTTGGAAGAAGCGGGAATCGGACTGGAAGTGAGCCGCACCAACAGCAAAAGAACCCTGCGGCTCTGGCTTGGTGACAGAAGTGACGGTCGTGACGGCATTCCCGGGGAAGAAACAGCGGCGAATATGCTGTCACTGCCGTCACCGACGTCACAGGCTTCATGATGGGAGGCGAGCGGGATAGCTTCTATCAAACAAAGAGGTGAACGAAAATTCAAGATCACTGTCTGCAACGGGTACCGCCCCGGAGGGCAAAAGCGTATGCAGAGCCGCACCATCGATGTTCCGCAAGAGATACCCAAGCGCGGCATTATGCAATATGTCCATGCTGAAGCAGAGCGAATGGAGAAACGGTATCGCTGCGGGATGGATGAGGACGACCGCACTACCTTTGAGCAGTACGCCGAGAGCTGGCTTACACGGCAGACCCATTATAAGCCCAGCACTCTGGCAGGGTACAAGCGCCAGCTGGAGGTCGTTTATCCGTACATCGGCGGGGGGATGCTGAATAAGCTCCGTCCGCTGATCCTGGAAGAAATGTGTGCGGAATTGCGCAAACGGAAAAATCGCCGGGGAGAACCTGTATGTGAAGCTACGGTGCATAAGTATCTCGAAACGGTCTCAGCAGTATTGGAGGACGCGAAGCGGAACGACATTCTGCTCTACAATCCCGCCCATCGGGTGCGGGGTATTCGGGTGGAAAAGAAGGTGCAGCGCGTCCCCGCCGAATTCGAGATGCGCAAGCTGATACAGTGCATTTTGCAGGAGCCGCTGCTCTACCGGGTGTTTTATCTGACCGCCATTACCACCGGGATGCGTCGGGGAGAACTGTGTGCCTTACGCTGGAACGATCTTCACGGTGGCGGGGTTGTGACAGTGCAGCATTCCCGTAGTTCAGTGCTGGGACAGGGAATTGTGGAAAGCAGCACCAAAAACCACCGTGCCCGTACTGTGGTGATCCCGGATCTGGTGCATGATTACATGGGTGAGTTGTTTCTGGAGCAGGCGCGAGCAGGGCGTGTTATCCAACCGGATGACTATATCTTCTCCACCGTCGATGGACCAGTGCACCCAGATTCCTTTACCAGACGGCTTCGCAGGATCTATCAAAAAAATGACTTCCCACCGGATTATCATCTGCATACCCTGCGGCATTTCTTCGCCACCTATCTGTTGCAAAACAATACCAGTAAACAGGTGGCGGCGGAGCTGCTGGGCCATGCAGACACCAGCTTTCTGGAACGCACCTATTGCCATCCTCAGCTGGAGAGCAAGCAGCAGGCTGCGTCCGTATTGGCTGAATGGATTCAGCCGGCAGAGGACGAAGCATGGGCACGTGAGCAGGCCCAAATGAAAACAGATTCTGCCGGATGAAAAGCAGGGGCGACGGGTGACCGCCGCCCCTGTTATTGGGGTCAAATCTTATTACGATTTTCTGAACTTGTAGGTTTAGCAACACAAGTCTTTGTTTCTGCAAATCCGTTGACTAAAGGTCGGTATACCGATATAATAGTTAGTAGAAGGGGGGATTCGAGTGGATCTGCAAGGCTATCTGGATAATAGAAACATTACAAAGTATCGATTGTCAAAAATCAGTGGCGTTCCCAAAACGACTATTATAGATATTTGTTCTGGTAAGAGTTCCATGCAAAAATGCACCGCTCGGACCGTGCAGCAGCTCGCAAAGGCATTGGGATGTACCATGGAATTCATCCTGTCCTTGGATGTCGCAGAAGATTATGACAGAGAAAGTGGCTTGCCAAAACATAAGAAATATCTTGAACGCGGCTTGCCTGCCTATCTTCAATCTTCCTTGGAAAATATGATCGCATCTTGGAAGAACGTTGACAGTGGCAAGAAGGATTACCATTGGGATTTGTATTGGAATGAACTGAATGCGGATATCAATTCGGCTGAGGTGGAGCAAGAGATTTCCTCTGAACAGGCTTGGTACCTGCGGGAGAAATATCTAAGGATGAAACGAGGTGAATGAACCCATGATCGATTTTACAAACTTGCCAGTGCGAAATAAAACGTATGCAGGCGCCAATGGCAGTAAGATTTCTGTGCTATATGATAATGAACTATATATGTTGAAATTTCCTGCTGCTCCTTCCATCAATAAAGCTATGAGCTACGCCAACGGGTGCATCTCGGAGTATCTTGGCTCCCATATTTTTGGAATCGTCGGCATTCCTGTACAGGAAACTCTACTGGGAACGTATACCAAAAACGGGAAAGAGAAAATCGTCGTCGCTTGCAAAGATTTTACATCGAGCGGGCTTGTATTGCAGGATTTTGCCTCCTTGAAAAATACGATTATCGACTCTATTCATAACGGCTACGGTACAGAGCTCAGCGATATTATCAAAACCCTCGAAGAACAGCGTGCCATGGATCCGCAAGAACTCAAGGACTGGTTCTGGGATATGTTTATCGTCGATGCTTTGATTGGTAATTGGGATAGGCACAATGGCAACTGGGGATTTTTGTATGATAGTAAAACCGACGTAATATCGCTCGCGCCTGTTTACGACTGTGGAAGCTGCCTGTTTCCGCAAGCGGATGAAGAAATCATGAAAAAGACATTGGAGGATCCGGCTGAGTTGGAATTGCGGATTTTTGAAAGGCCTCTTTCAGGAATCAAAGAAAATGGCCAAAAAATCCAATATTTCAAGTTCATTTCCTCCTTGAAGAACAAGGATTGTAATAAAGCGCTGAAGCGAATTGTACCCAGAATTGACATAAACAAGATTTATGAACTGATTGAAACGACCCCCTTCCTATCGGAGTTGCAAAGGCAGTTCTACAAAACCATGCTCCGCACGAGAAAAGAAAGAATCTTGGATTTTTCTCTCCAAAAACTACGCCGACGGGAACGATCTAGAGAGCAGGGTCGTTGATCTATACAAGCAAACAGGTGGCAGCGTAGCGTACCTATTGTCATCCACAGCTGGAGAGGCATCTGTGCCGGTTGAATGCATTCAGTCGGCAGAGGACGAAGCATGGACACGTGAGCAGGCTCAAATGAAAAGCAGGGGCGACGGGCGACCGCCGTCCCTGTTGCTATTGGTGGTATGGGGGTAAATTTGGTACCCAATTCCTGATAAAGTCGCCTGAGAAATAAAGTTGACACAATGCACCCATTGGGTATATTGTGTTGATGGAGGGAAAGATATGAATATACGAGAGATGAGAACACAGCTGGGAGATACGCAAAGTGAATTTGCAGCACGATACAATATTCCGTTTCGCACGATACAAAATTGGGAAGCAGAAGTGCGTAAGCCACCAGAATATATTGTGACTCTGTTGGCGGACCGTATACAGGCAGACCTTGTCAATCGAAAGACAAACGTGCTTCCGAAGTACGATCCCCAAAAAGTAGATCTGCCCAAAAGGAGCGACTACGTGGGAGCGATCGCATGGCTGAAAGCAATCCGTGAATGTATTGGAGAATCCATAGTTTTTGCATTGGATGAAGCGCTTATGTGTCAGGGGAACTTCGGGGGACACAGCGAAGAATACATCATATGGGTATATGGGAGTGATTCGCTTGCCCGATTTAACGGCGTGGTGGTTCTTGGCAACCATGTGTGCTCCTGCAATGTAAAGGAGAAGAACGGATTGTTGTATACAGACTTCAACCGAACCATTGCTGATGCCTTGGCCAACGAAGCAATCTTGGATATGCAAGGAATTACGGAAGCGATCAGCCGGTACTATTATCGTAACGGAGAAAGCTTTGAGGGCTTATCGATTGTTCCCGAATATCAGGAGAAATTTGAACGATTAGCGGTCGAAGCGATAGAGTATTACGAAAATTAAGAAGGAAATGTATATGAACATTACAGCAGAAGAAAAATTGATGTACGGGGTAATGAGGGCAATATATGGTCAAGTGCAGCAGCTTTGAAAATTTCAAAAGCAGTGTCTGCCATCGGGCGAAAGAAATGGGCGATATGGAGTTTATGATGGACCTGCTGGACAATAATACTATCCGAAGCTATTATGACCAGAAATGGTATCCTGAAAGTCTGTATCTGCTGGCAATGCTTGATTACCTCAGCCGTCTGCACGACTTGCCTCTGTGCAGCGACTACAATGATCTGCGCCGATGTAAGCTGGAAAAGCCGGTTTATCCGGCCAGTGTGATGGCAGTGTCCCTTGCAGCAGGCGATGACAAGGCATTAAGGCAAGCCGAACGCGAAGCGATCCCTGAATTTATGAAGTTTAATATAGTGGAAAGTGAAGTGCAAAATGTTGTCTGAAAGGAAAGCAACAGAGATAAGAACAGCTGCTCACCCCTGAGTAAATTTCCTGAGAAGCTGAGAAGTAACGTCATACTGAAGAAAAAGAAAACATAGAAACAGGGAAGCCTCATCGACAGGAGCTTCCCTGTTGTTGTTTCTGGTGGATCATGGAACAGTTATGCCTCCAAAGTCTGTTGGAATTGGTGATAGCTATGTGTCGCAGATGTCGGTATGCTTTGTTGTACCAAAACACACAAAGGAGTGGTCAACACATGGCAAGCATTCGAAAACGCGGCGAGAACAGCTATCTGCTGGTGGTGTCCCGTGGGTATGATTATCAGGGGAATCGATTAAAGCCGGCTCAAAAGACTGTTCACCCACCTATGGGTCTGACACCGAAACAGAAAGAAAAATGGCTGAATGAGCAGGCAGTTCTCTATGAGCAAGAAGTAAAACACACCCCTGGCCAGCCGGTAGATCACAGCATCACCTTGGCCAAATACATCGAGATCTGGCTCGAACAGGTGGCTCCGAGAAAACTCGCTGCCAGTACACTGACGCGAGATAAGCAGGATATCCGACGTATCCTACCGGCTTTAGGACATTACAAGCTGACAGAGCTGAATAAGGAGATTTTCCGGGACTTTTACGATGCCATGCGTCAAGAGCGAAATGAAAACACAGGCGGTATTCTTGCGGAAAAAACAGTGGAAGGGATTCATTCCTGCCTGTGCGGTATCCTGTCCGATGCGGTGGAGGCGGGTTATATTACTCACAACCCCGCATGGCGGGCCTACAAGAAGAAGGGTATCCCAAAAGAGCGCCCGGTGGCAGATGAGGAAACTGTACAGCAGCTTATAGCGGCGCTGGAAACCCAAAGCATGAAATATGAAGTGTACTACAAGCTCATCCTTGCCACCGGGATGCGCCGGGGCGAAGCATGCGGTCTGCGCTGGTCAGACATAGACTGGCGGCAGCGGGCACTTCACATTCAAAGAAACGTTGTCAAGCTGAGTCGACAACCCATTCTGGTCAAGGAACCTAAGACACGGGCAGGGGTGCGGGTAGTGTATTTGTCCAAAGATCTCTGCAAGCTACTGCACGCCTGGGAGAAGGAATGTCAATGGGAAAAAGAGCAGCAAGGCGCTGGTGCGCTCACACAGGATGACTACCTGTTCCGACAGCCTAATGGCGACCCTATGGTGCCCTGCACCTTCACCTTCCGGTTCAAGAAAATTCTCCGTGAAAACGGTCTGCCAGAAAATTTGAATGTGCACAGTTTGCGCCATACAAATGCCAGTATGCTTATTGCCCAGGGGGTGGACGTGCGCACGGTGGCTGGCCTGCTAGGTCATGCGCAACCCAGCACCACCCTGGACATCTACAGCCATGCTTTTGACAAAAACAAGCGCCTCGCCGGGCAGAAGCTCAGCGAGGCGATGGGGCTGTGAGAAAAGTAGGGCGTGTGTCGGCGGTAAACGGCCTGTGTCGCGCGAAATGAGGC
>OLOL01001635.1_pt1 | contig 18444 bp, 15 predicted proteins | sample 1673081 | NCBI WGS metagenome assembly OLOL01 (sample SAMEA3136753, study PRJEB25190) | human gut metagenome
ACTTTTTTGACAAGCTGACGCCCCGCCGGAAGGCGGGGCGTTTCTGTTGCCATTTTCCGGCCCCCGTGCTATACTGTGGCCAACGAAAGGAGTGAGGACCGATGCCTGCTTTTCTGGAGGAGCGCTACCGCCGCAAGCACCTGAACTGCGTGCGGCACATCACGCTGGACCCCAAGGGCCACGGCGTGGTGCGCATTCATATGATCCCGCCGCGGCAGGACGCCGCCGACGCGCCGTTCCTGCTGCTGCTCAACGGCGATAAGCTGGTGCCGCTGAACTTATCTTGGGCCATTCTGCTGGCCAACTTCATGGATCGGCTGGAGCCCTTTGCCGGTCTGGAGATCAGTGAGTCCGACTGGCGCGCCATGGCCGCGTCCGCTGTGGCCGAGACCCGTAAGACCTATCCCTTCACCTCAAAGACCCGACTGGCCGGCGACCTGGAGCTGATGCTCACCTCGCTGGTAGCCATCGCCCGTGGGCAGGAGCCCGCCGTGGAGGTGGGGGCCCTGTCGCTGGGGGATTATGCCGCGGAGATGACCGCGCCCCACCGCATGGACCTGATGCTCAGCGCCATGCGCCGCAGCGGCGAGTGGCACTGCAACCAGAAGTGCCTGCACTGCTACGCCGCCGGCCAGTCGCTGGCGGACGCGCCGGAGCTGTCCACCCAGCAGTGGCTGGACATCCTCCGCCGCCTGCGGGAGGCCAACATTCCCCAGGTGACGTTCACCGGCGGCGAGCCCACCCTCCGCGCCGACCTGCCGGAGCTGGTGGATGCGGCCCAGTGGTTCGTCACCCGCCTGAACACCAACGGTCAGCTGCTGACGCCGGAGCTGTGCGCCAAGCTGTACGACGCCAGTCTGGACAGCGTACAGGTCACGCTTTACAGCGCCGACCCGGCCATTCACAACGCACTGGTGGGGGTCGACGGCTTCGGCAAGACCGTGCAGGGCATCCGGAACGCCGTGGCGGCGGGGCTGATCGTCTCCGTGAACACGCCGCTGTGCAGCCTGAACACGGACTATGCCGCCACGCTGCGCTTTGCCGCGTCTCTGGGCGTGCGCTACGCCACCTGCTCCGGCCTGATCCCCTCCGGCAGCGCCGAGGGCGCGGAGAGCCGCGCTACCCGCCTGACGGAGCAGGAGCTCACCGCCGTGCTGCAAGGCGCCGTCTCCGTGCTGGAGGAGCTGAGCATGGAGCTGGACTTCACCAGCCCGGGCTGGCTGCCGGAGGAGACGCTGCGCGCTCTGGGCCTGCACCTGATCCCCAGCTGCGGCGCCTGCCTGAGCAACATGGCCATCGCGCCGGACGGCAGCATCATCCCCTGCCAGAGCTGGCTCAGCGCCGCGCCGCTGGGCAATATGCTCACCGACGACTGGTCCGCCGTCTGGAACAGCGACCGCTGCGCCGCCATCCGCGCGGAGAGTGCCAGAATGGATCACATCTGTCAGCTGCACACCGGCAACAGGGAGGAGGCGGCCACATGCTGAAGAAACTGCGCATCCTGCTGCTGGCCCTGCTGACGGCCCTGTGCTGCACCGTCACCGCCTGGGCGGACTACGACTACATCGACCGCTACGACGTGACCGCCGCCCCCAACGTCGATGACGGCAGCCTGACCATCACCGTCGATCTGACATGGACGGCGCTGGAGGAGCTGCCCTACGGACAGGAGCTGAAGATCGGCGTGCCCAACGGCTCCGTGCGGGACGAGGAAGCCCTCACCGACAACATCGAGCGCCTGTCCTTCGACAACAGCTACATGTACGTCTACCTGGACCGCGCCTACAGGCAGGGAGAGACGTTTACGTTCTCCTACCGCTGGGTGCAGGAGTACATGTATACCCTCAGCGGCAATACCGTGACTTTTGACTATACCCCAGGCTGGTTCGACGAGGCCAGGGTGGGGGAGATGACCCTGAAGTGGATCGACCCCGCGGGCCTTATCGGCGATCTCACCGCTACCGCGGACGCCGGCGGCACCGCCGCGCCCCAGACCGGCATGATGACTATCACCGCCTCCGACCTGGGCTACGGCGAGACCATGGGCGTCCACGCCGTCTACACCGACTGGCCCACCGTCCTGTCCTCGGACAACAGCGCCGTTAACGCGCCGAATGACGGCTGGTACGACGGAGACGAGGACGAGGACACAAGCATGGCCGGCATGTTCCTGACGCTGATCATCACCATTTTCATCGTTTGGGTGGTGGTGCGGATTCTCCGGGCGCTGGTCGGCGGCTACGCCGGCGGCTTCGGCACGCGGTATGTGTTCGTCAACCACCTCTGGTATCCCGCGGGACCCGACGGACGCCCCCGCCCGGGCAGCAAGGGCACCAAGCGGCGTCCCCGCCCGCCCCGCAGCGGCGGCAGCGGCTTCGGCGGCGGCAGCCGCGGCGGTGGGTTTGGCGGGGGTGGCTTCGGCGGCGGAAGCCACTGCGCCTGCGCCAGCAGCTGCGCCTGTGCGTGTGCCTGCGCCTGTGCCGGCGGCGGACGTGCCGGCTGCTCCGCCAAGAACCTGTACGGCGCGGTAAAGCTGGACGAGACCCTTTCGGAGAAACTGGATGCCTGAGCAGGAGAGACGGCGCATGCCGTCTCTCTCTTTTTTTCACAAAAAAGGAGCCGCCCTGCAAGCAGAGCGGCCCAAGCGGGTGGGATATTGGAAAGCTTCCTCTATTATAGTAGCGCAAGCCCGTCCCCTTGTAAATAGGAGCTTTTGTCGGACGGGTACGACTTTTAGGGGCTGGTGTCGAATGTGTCTGAATTGCAAACGATTTGTGAAGTTTTCACAAATTCACAGAAAACGGCTTTTCAAACGTCATGCGACTTGCTATAATACGGACAAGGATAAAGGGAACCGGCTCCCCGACCCTGACCTGTGTTTACCGCACTGACGAAAGGAGCAAGAATTATGAAGTTCACATTCGCCTGCAAGAAGATCTCCCTCAACGACTCCATCAAGGAATACGCGGAAAAGAAGATCAGTAAGCTGGATAAGTATTTTCCGGAGGAGGCAGACGCCTTTGTGACCTTTGCCGTGGAGAAGAAGAACCGCTGCGTGGTGGAGCTGACCATTCGCAGCGCCAACGGCACGTTGTTCCGCGCCCAGACGGAGGACCCCGATGGCGATATGCGCGGCGCCATTGACGAGGCTGTCAGCTTCATCGACCGCCGCATCCGCAAGAACAAGACCCGCCTGGCGAAGAACCTGCGGGCCGATGCGCTGGTATCCTCCGTTCCGGCTGAGTTCGACGTGGTGGAGGACAACGACTTCGATGTCATCCGCACCAAGCGCTTTGCCGTCAAGCCCATGACCACGGACGAGGCCATCCTGCAGATGAACCTGCTGGATCACTCGTTCTATGTGTTCCGCCGCATTGACGACAACGCCATCTGCGTGGTGTACCACCGCAACAACGGCGGCTACGGCCTGATCGAGACGGTGGAGTGATAGACCATCTCCCAAGGGGGCGGCGTATGCCGCCCCCTTTTTGCGTCCTTTCCTTGCAAAACCCGCCCCCATCTGCCATAATGGGACAAAAAACGAAAGGACGTGTCCGCCCTGACCTTACTGCATCTGTGGTATCGTACCTACCAGCTGGCCTTCGGGCTGGGCGCCCGCCTGCTGCCCTGGCGCAGGCCGGAGGCCGTCACCGGTGCCGGCAGCTTCCGCCGCCTGCCGGACCTGCTGCAAAAGTACGGCGCCCGCCGCCCTCTGGTGGTGGCCAGCCGCCGCCAGTGCGCCGCCCCTGCCTTCCGGCAGGTGCTGGACCGGCTGGAGGGCTATGCCCTCTATACCGGCGTGACGCCGAACCCGCCGGTGGCCGAGGCGGAGGCCATCGCCGCCCTGTACCGCGCACAACAGTGCGACAGCTTCGTGGCCGTGGGCGGCGGCAGCCCCATGGACGCGGCCAAGGCTGCCGCGGCCCTGCTGGCCCGTCCCCACAGGACGCTGGCCCAGATGGCGGGGCTTCTGAAGGTGCGCCGCCCCATTCCGCCCTTCATTGCCGTGCCCACCACCGCCGGCACCGGCTCCGAGACCACCATTGCCGCCGTAGTCACCGGCGCGGACCACCACAAGTACGCCGTCAGCGACCTGTGCCTGATCCCCCGCTGCGCCGTGCTGGACCCGCTGCTCACCGTATCCCTGCCGCCCCACACCACCGCCGAGACGGGCATGGATGCCCTGACCCACGCGGTGGAGGCATATCTGGGCCGTTTTTACCCCACCCGTGAGACCAACCGGCTGGCGGAGCAGGCCGTTGTCACCATTTTTCAAACGTTGGAGCACGCCTGCGCCCACGGCGATGATGTGGCCGCCCGACAGGCTCTGCTCACCGCCTCCTATCAGGCGGGCTTCGCCTTCACCCGCGCCGGTGTGGGCAACGTCCACGCCATCGCACACACTCTGGGCGGCCTGTACGGCGTGGGCCACGGCCTTGCCAACGCGGTACTGCTGCCGGTGGTCCTGCGGGATTACGGTCCGGCGGCCCACCGGAAGCTGGCCCGCCTGGCGGAGCTGGTGGGCCTCACCGGTAACAGCGAGGCGGACAGAGCCAACGCCTTTATCGACGCCATCTCCGCCATGGAACGCCGTCTGGGCATTCCCGCCGGTTTCACCTGCATACGGGAGCAGGACCTGCCCCGGATGGCGGCCTGGGCCGCGGCGGAGGCCAACCCCACGTACCCCGTGCCGGTGATCTACGACCGCGCCCGCTTCATCCGCGTGATCCGTCAGGTCATGCAGTGAGCCCCGCCCGCAGGCCCCTGCACCCCTCCAAACACAAAAAAGCGTCTGCACGCACCGCATGCAGACGCTTTTTTCGCAGTTTTTTCTCACTCGAACAGTCCCACCTGCTCCGGCAGGTCGCCCCGCCCGATGGCCTGGAGCTGCTGGACGTTCTCGGCGGTGAGGGCATCGCTGATGGCCATCTTCCGGATGATGTTCTTCACGGTGCTGTCCAGTCCCGTGCCCTCCCGATAGTCGGCGGGGAAGATGAAGTCCACCCGCCCCTTGCTCAGCAGGTCCTCCACACCGACGCGGTTGCCGGCTTGATACACGGCGATAGCCTGCCCGCCGTAGGCCCGCATCATCTTCATGCACGGCACGTCGGACAATCCGTCGCCCACGTAGATCATGTTGGTGAAGGGGATACGCTTGCTGTCGTCGGGCATGGAGTCGTTCAGCGTCTTGTCGTCGGACACATCCAGAACGCCCTTGTTGATGCGGTAGACGAACTGGGTCTTGTTGGTAAAGTTGACATCCAGCTTGGGCCATGCCGCCAGTCCCTCCGCGTTGTAGAAGAACTCGCAGGCGTAGATCTCGCGGAATTCATGGGCGATGCCGCTGCCCTCGATGATCTCCCGCAGGCCGGAGGAGATGACATAGTGCTCGATGGTGACGCCCTGTTCCTCACCGAAGGCATTGATGCGCCCAAACCACTCCCGCACGCCGGGGAACAGCTCCATGCTGTGGCCGCACTGCACCAGAAAATCGCGGTCCAGCCGTTTCCCCTGGGTGCGGCACTCCGCGATCATGGTGTACATATAAGCCAGGAGGCCGTCCATCCGGTTGTCCCGTCCGAAGGTGTTGGCCTTGTCCCAGAACTGGGCGGGGGTGTACCCCAGCGCGGGGATAAAGGCGTAGTCCTCCATATCGGTGGTACACAGCGTCTTGTCAAAATCGTACAGCAGCGCGATGATAGGCTTGTCCGTCATCTGCTCTCCTCCTTGTTTGTCCGCGCGGCCCCGCCGGAGCCGCCATTCTTCTTTGCCGGGGCCATAGTCCTCTGCCCGCCGTCATGGCGGCAGCCGCCTCCACCAGCGCCGCACCGGATCGTTGGAGCTGCGGCTGTCTCTCACCGCAGCCGCCCGCTGCCGGCGCCCCGCCGCACATTTCGGCGCGGCCCACCGGCGTCTCCGCTGCGCCACGCCGCACATTTCGGCGCGGCCGGCTGTTTTCTGCGGTCCCTTACCGGTATTTCCCGCAGGCGTCCATTCTGAAAAAAGGCGGCCACAGGCCGCCTTTTTTGATTGTGCGTCTTATTTGCCGCCGTTGTAGTTCCGCCCGAACTTCAACTCGTCCAGACTGAGCTTGAAGTCGGTGGGAACGGCGTTGTCGTTCACCGGCGGGAACTGAATGGTGGGCTCGTCGGTGACGGCGGGCTTCATCTCCTCCGCCTTCTCCTCCGGTGCCGCATCGTACTGGGTCAGGATGTCCTGCTCGATGGCGCCCACCACGGCATCGGGCTTCTCCGCCGTCTCCGCCGCCGCAGGTACCAGCTCCAGCTCCGGCAGCGTCTGCAGAAACGCGGACTGGGCCTGACACAGCTCATCGGATCGGCGGATGAACTCCGCCAGCTTCTCCTGGGCCATCGCCAGCTTCTGCTGGGCGGCCTGCTTCTCGCTTTCCAGACGCTGGATCTCCTGGGCCGCCTCGGCCTTGGCGCTGGCCAGCATCCGGTCCTTCTCGGCCTGCGCCTCCTGCACCAGCTTGGCCGCCATCTTCTGGGCGGTCAGCAGCGTCTGCCGCATGGCGTCCTCAGTGGAGCGGTATTCCTCCACCTTCTCCGCCAGCACCTTCAGCTTGGCCTTCAGCGTCACATTCTCCTTGAACAGGGTGCTGTAATCCTCCGTCAGCGCGTCCAGGAACTCGTCCACGGAGCTCATGCTGTATCCGCCGCTGCCGAACGATGCCTTGGGGAATACCTTTTCCGAAACCTCCTGCGGTGTAAACATGAATGATCCCTCCGATCCTTAGTCTTACAGATACAGGCCGTTGTTCTCCAGCTCGTCGATCAGGTCGCCCATGATGTCCACGGAGTACGGCGTGATGATATAGGTGTTGGCCGCCACCTTTTTGATCTTGCCCTCACCGGCGTAGGCCACGCCGGACAGAAAGTCGATGAGCCGGCGCGCCACGTCCTTGTTGGTGGATTCCAGGTTCAGCACCACCGTCCGCTTTTCCTTCAGGTGGTCTGCGATCTCGGAGGCGTTCTCGAATCGCTCCGGCTTCACCAGCACCACCTTCAGCTGGGTGGTGGCGTGGATGTTCACCACCTTGTTATGGCGGTCCTCGGACCTGCGATCCTCGGTGCGGCGATCCTCGCCGCGCCGCTCCTCCTTGCGGTCCTCAAACGGGGAACGGGACTCCCTGGCAGACTCCTCGAAATCGTCCTCGTAATCGTAATCCTCATCATCGTAGGGATGAATGATCTTCTTCAGCTCGTCCATGAAGCCCATTGCAATGTACCTCCCGCGTTATTTTGTGTAATCTCTGGCGCCAAAAATAGCCGTACCCACGCGGACCATGTTGCTGCCCGCGCGGATGGCGTCGGCGAAATCGCCGCTCATGCCCATGGAAAGATAGTCTAACTCATTATTATACATTTTTTGATTTATGTCAACATATAGGGCATGGACTTTTTCAAAATATACCATATTTTCATCCCGCGCCGCACCGGCAGGGGGGATGGTCATCAATCCCCGTACCCGCACGTGGGCCAGCTCTTTCGCATGAGCCGCCGCAGCCTCCACGGCCTCCGGCGCGAAGCCGCTCTTGGCCGCCTCGCCGCCGATGTTCACCTCCAGCAGGATGTCCTGCACGATGTCCAGCTTTTCCGCCTGCTTCTCGATCTCATCCAGCAGCTCCACGGAGCCTGCGGACTGGATAAGCGCGGCCTTGCCCACCACCTGCTTCACCTTGTTGCGCTGCAGATGCCCGATAAAGTGCAGCGGCGCGCCGTCGTAGGCGTTCTCTGCCAGCTTGGCCACCATTTCCTGCACGCGGTTCTCGCCCAGCACGTCGATACCGGCGGCGATAGCCTCCTGGCAGGCAGCGGCGTTATTCATCTTGCTGGCGCCCACCAGTGTAATGTCCGCGCCGGTGCGCCCTGTCTCGCGGGCCGCCTCATCGATCTGGCGGCGGATCTCCGCAATATTTTCTCTGATAGACATAGAAGCCTTCCTCCTTGCGTATTTCTGATCGGATGTCTGTCCGTTATCGAATGACCTTGCCCTCGTGGAGCTCACCGGCGGTGGCGATGACCTCGTCCCCCGCCCGCAGCGTCTGGGTATCGTCCACGCCGTCGGCGGGCTGCACCAGCGCATAGCCCTGCCCCTGATACAGCACCGTCACCGGCCGGAACGCCGCAGTGACGCCGTCCACGCAGTATACGCCGGTGACGCCGTCGCTGCTGACCCGCAGCGCGTTGGACGGCACCCGCAGCCCCGTGTAGGTCCGCAGGATGATGTCCGCCGCCTGATGGCGCAGCAGCGTGGTCTGGGCCAGATACTTCCGGCAGGACAGCGTCACCGCCGCCTGCCCGTTCTCCGCCGCGGACACGGACACCACCCGCATCTGCAGATTCTGGTCGAAGCCCTTGGCGAACCGCAGCGTCACGCTGCTCCGCCCTCTGATCACATTGGCCTGTTTCTCCGCCAGCGTCACCACATAGTACCATGTGTCGCCGTAGATGAGCTTGCCGATGTTGCTGTCCTCGCCGGAGGGCTGGAGCTTCGCCAGCTTGGCGGGCGTCACATCCTCCAGAAACTCCGTGGTCAGCACCGTCTCATATCCGTCGCACACAGCGGAGTACGTCCCCGACGACTTGGCGGTGACGGTGGCGGCGCCGGACAGCGAGTTCTCCAGCGACTGGATCTGCCCTTCCACCGACTTGATCTCCGTCTGGATCTCCTCCTGGGAGGTGTAGGGATGGTCCCGTTTCAGCACAGCGGCCTTCAGCTGGGCGATGTCGCTCTCCGCGGCGGTGTAGTCGCCGCCGGTGAGGGACTGCCGCAGCGTCAGGATGTCGCCGGTGATGGAGGTGTCCAGCTTCAGCGCCGCATCGGGGTCCAGATAGGAGGTCAGCGCGAATTGCAGCTGCTGCAATTGCAGCTGCAGCGTCTCGATCTGGCTCACGGTCTGCAAGGCCCCGTCGTTGGCGTAGACACGGGCCAGTATCTGGCCCACGCCTACGTGCTCGCCCTCCTGCCGCACACGGCTGATCGTGCCGCTCTGGGCGGCCAGCGGCTCCTCGTCCCGCACCATCCAGCCGTTCAGCGGGATGGTGTCCTCTGCCTGCCCCTCCGTCACCAGCGTGGTGGTGACAGGGTCGGACAGGTAGTTATACAGCTGCACGGCAAAATAGATGAGCACCGCCGCCAGCACGGCGATGGGCAGTATTTTCATGAGGGGCGATGTTTTTTTCATGGTGCTTTCCTCTGTCTCGTATGTTGCTCCCCGCGCCGGACACTATGCCTCCGCCGCCTCGTCCTCCCGCAGCTCCACGGGCCGCATCGGCGCGATGGTGGAGATGGCGTGCTTGTAGATGACCTGCTGCCTGCCCTCGGAGTCCAGAATGACCACAAAGCAGTCGAAGCCGGTGATAATGCCCCGCAGCTGGAACCCGTTGACCAGGAACATGGTCACGGGGATGTTCTGCTTGCGGGCGCGGGTGAGAAAGATCTCCTGAAGGTTGTTTGTCTTTTGCATATCGTCTGCTCCTTTATGTCTGTGTGCGGACGATAGGCATGTCCTCCGTCCGCCGCCCTCAGCATACGCCGGCGGCGGTGAGGAAATCTGTCGCATTTTGGAGAGCCCACGGAAAATCAGGCTCTTTTTCCCATAGTATCCAGTGGATGTCGGGATTTCGCCGCAGCCATGTCAGCTGCCGCTTGGCGTACTGCCTTGACCGGAGCTTGACCTCCTCCACGGCCTCCGCCTCGGTGGCTGTCCCGTCGGCCACCGCTAAAAACTGCTTGAACCCGATGGCCTGTAAGGCCGTGGCGTCTCGGGGCAGCCCACTGCCCAGCAGCCGCCGCACCTCGTCTAAAAGGCCCTGCGCCACCATGGCGTCCACCCGCCGGTCAATGCGGTCGCGCAGATCCTGCCGGTCACGGAAGCTCAGTCCAATGTACAGGGCGTCGTAGCGGTCGGGTGTCTCCCGGCTTTTCCGGTCATGCTCGCTGATGGTCTCGCCGGTCTCGCGGTATACCTCCAGCGCCCGCAGAATGCGCTTTTCATCCCGCAGGTGGAGCCGCGCCGCCGCCTCAGGGTCGACCGCCGCAAGCTCTGCCAGCAGCGCCGCCGCACCCTCCTGCGCCAGCCGTTCCTGCAGCTCCTGCCGCACCGCGCCGCCCTGCTGTCCGGCGGCAAACGTATTGCCCCGCACCAGCGCGTCCAGATATAATCCGGTGCCGCCCACCAGCACGGGCAGCTTCCCGCGTGACAGGATGTCCTGTACGCACCGGTCCGCCGCCTCCGTGAAGCGGGACACGGACCAGCTCTCCGCCGGGTCGGCCACGCCGATCATGTGGTGGGGCACGCCCTCCATCTCCGCCGACGTGGGGGCGGCGGTGCCGATGGCCATGCCCCGGTAGATCTGCATGGAGTCCACGGACACCACCTCGCCGTTGAAGCGCTTGGCCAGCGCCACGCCCATTTTCGTCTTGCCCGACGCGGTAGGGCCTACCACGCAGATCACCCGCTGTGCCATCGCTTCACCTCCTGTGCGTCAAGGGGTCACGCCCGCTTGAACATTTTCTCGACCTCGTATTTCCGCAGCTTCACCGCCACGGGCCTGCCGTGGGGGCAGTACCGGACGGCGCCGGACTGTACCTGCCGCACCAGTGCCGTCAGCTCGGCGGTGTCGGTGGTCATGCCTGCCTTGATGGCGGACTTACACGCCATGGTGTGCAGCAGCTCGTCTCTCGCTCCGTCGGGGTCTGCCCGCTGCAAAAGCAGCTTGCGGGCCAACTCCTCCAGCGTGGCGGCAGCGTCCTCCGCCCGTATGTAGTCGGGGATCTCCCGCACCAGCACGGTGCCGTCCCCGAAGTCCTCGCACAAAAAGCCGTAGCCTGCCAGCACGTCCAGCTGCTCCAGCACCGCGCCGTACTCCTCAGCGGTCAGCGTCACGGCGGCGGGGGTCATCAGCTGCTGGGCCATGGGCGGCACGGGGTCCGCCTTCAGCGCATCGAAGCGCATGCGCTCGTGGGCGGCGTGCTTGTCGATGAGCCACACGTTCTGCTCCCCGTCCTCGCAGATAATATAGGTTTTCAGCACCTCTCCGGCGATGCGCCACGGCGTCTCGCCGATGGCTTCCTCCTCCGGCATGGCCAGCTCCTGCTGGACGTGCTCCGCCGCCACGGCGGCCGCGTCTATCTCCGCATAAGTGCCCGCCTGCGCGGGAGCGCGCACGACCTCCGTCTGCGGAGCGGCCGTGCCGCCGCACACCTCGGCGCTTTCCGGCCCGTTGGATGATGTACCCGCCATGTCAGGAGAAGCGCCCATCGTGCCGGGCATCGCATCCGCCGCATCCGGCGGCGTGATGCGGTAGACGACGCCCTCCCGTCCGCTGGGGACAGTGAAGGATCTGCCGGCCTCCGGCGCGGCGTCCCGTACCTGCCATACCTCGCCCTGCGGCGCTGCGGCGGGTCGTACCGTCTCGCGTGGCGTCTGCACCGTCGGCGCGGCGGGCGCAAAACGGTTGACGGTGGGACGGTCGGCTCCGGCGGAGCCGACGGGCCTGCCGCTGACAAAGGGCAGCTTCACGCCCTGCGGGGCGGGAGTCGTCTCCCGGAACTCCCGGGCCGTCATGGTCTGATAGAAGGGCTTCTTCTCCGCGGGCGCGGGCTGTCCCTCCCGATCCAGTGCGTCCTTGACGGTATAGTGTACCGCGTCAAACACGGTCTTGTCGGACAGGAATTTCACCACGGTCTTGGCGGGATGTACGTTGACGTCCACCTCGCTGACCGGCAGCGTGATATGCAGGACGCACCCGGGGAACTTGCCCTTCAGCAGCCGGTTGCGGTAGGCCTCCTCCACGGCGGCAGCCAGCAGTTGGCTCTTGACGAACCGACCGTTGACAAAGAACAGCTGGCGTCCGCGGGTGCCGTGACCAGCCAGCGGCTTGGTGATGAAGCCCTCCACCCGCACATCGCCGCCGCTGCCGCTGACGGGCAGCAGGCTGGCCGCAAAGTCGCGGCCCAGCGCGGCGTAGATGGCGGACAGCAGCTGCCCGTCGCCGGGGGTGTGGAGGATCTCCTGCCCGTCCCGCAGCAGCTTGAAGGACACGTCGGGATGGCTCAGCGCCAGATGGGTCACAACGCCTGCGGCGGCGGCGCCCTCGGCGGAATCCTTTTTCATAAACTTCATGCGGGCGGGGGTGTTGTAGAACAGGTCCCGCACGCAGACGGTGGTGCCGTCGGGGCAGCCGGCCTCGGCGACACCGGCGGGCACGCCGCCCTCCAGGTGCAGCGCGGCGCCGCAGTCCGCGCCGGTCTGCCTGGAAAAAATATCCACCCGCGACACGGCGGCGATGGCGGCCAGCGCTTCGCCGCGGAAGCCCAGGGTGCCGATGGCGGCAAGGTCCTCGGGGCAGCGGAGCTTGCTGGTGGCGTGGCGCAGGAAGGCGGTGGGCAGCTGCTCCGGCGCGATGCCGCAGCCGTTGTCCGTGATGCGGATGTAGGTCAGGCCGCCCTTTTCCAGCTCGGTGGAAATGGCGGAGGCGCCGGCGTCAAGAGCGTTTTCCAGAAGCTCCTTGCACACGGAGGCGGGGCGTTCCACCACCTCGCCGGCGGCGATCAGGTCCGCCAGATGGGGCGGCAGCTGTTGGATCTGGGGCATGGGATGGGGCCTCCTTTCAAGGGTCCTGCGGGCCGGAAGGGCCACAAAAAACGACGCATTTTATTTCCGGTTTACCCCCGTTTTTTCCGGTTTTACACTTCATGATGAAGAAAGTATGATCCTGAGGCCGCGGCGCGGCAAAACGGGGAGGTCAGCTGAGGCGGCGCTTCAGCTCATACAGAAGATTCAGAGCCTCCAGCGGGCTGAGGGAGTCCACCTGCGTCCGGCGGATGGTGTCCGCCGCCTCGCTCTCGGCCATGGCGGACAGCGACAGCTGATCCTCCGGTGGGGCGGCGGGGGCGGGACGGCCGGACTGGCTCTCCAGCTCCTCTAAAATGGCGCGGGCCCGCTTGAGTACGCTGTCGGGCAGGCCGGCCAGCTTGGCCACCTCGATGCCGTAGCTGCGGTCGGCTCCGCCGGGGACGATCTTGCGCAGGAAGATGATGTCCTCGCCCCGGGCGCGGACGGCGATGTTGTAGTTGCGGACGTTGGGCAGCGTCTGGTCCAGCGCCGTCAGCTCGTGGTAGTGGGTGGCGAACAGGGTCTTGGCCTTCAGCTTCTGGGCGCAGTATTCCAGCACTGCCCGGGCGATGGACATGCCGTCAAAGGTGGAGGTGCCGCGGCCGATCTCATCCAGAATGAGGAGACTGTTCTTGGTGGCGGTGCGGAGGATGTCGGACACCTCCGTCATCTCCACCATGAAGGTGGACTGGCCGGCGGACAGGTCGTCGCTGGCGCCGATGCGGGTGAAGATGCGGTCCACCACGCCGATGTGGGCGTCATGGGCGGGGACGAAGCTGCCCACCTGCGCCATCAGCACGATCAGCGCCACCTGACGCATGTAGGTGGACTTGCCGGCCATGTTGGGGCCGGTGATGATGCTGACCCGATCTTCCTTCACGCCCATGACCGTGTCGTTGGGGACGAACAGGGCGTCGGAGCGCATTTTCTCCACCACCGGATGGCGGCCGCCCTGAATTTCAATAACGCCGGACTCGTCCACCGAGGGACGGCAGTAGTTGTTTTTCACCGCCACGGCGGCAAAGGAGCAGAGCGTATCCAGCTGGGCGATAAGGGACGCCGCCAGCTGGACGCGGGTGACGGACGCCGCCAGCTTGGCGCGCAGGGAGGAGAACAGCTCGTACTCCAGCGCGGCGTCGCGGTCCTTGGCGGTGAGCACGTCGTGCTCCAGATCCTTCAGCTCCTGCGTGATGTAGCGCTCGCCGTTGACCAGCGTCTGTTTGCGGATATAGTGGTCGGGTACCTGATCCCGGAAGGAGTTGGATACCTCGATGTAATAGCCGAATACCTTGTTGTAGCCGATCTTCAGGGTGCGGATGCCGGTTTTTTCCTTCTCCTCCGCCTCCATCTGGGCCAGGAAGCTCTTGCCGCCGTGGAGGATGCCCCGCAGGCGGTCCACCTCCGGGTCGAAGCCGTCCCGGATCATCTCGCCCTCCCGGACGGAGAACGGCGGCTCGTCCACCAGCGTCTGGCCAATCAGGGCGGCCAGATCGTTGAGATCCTCCAGCTGCTGATCCAGCTGGTGCAGCGCACCGGAGGGGAAGGCGGCCAGCTGCGCCTTGACGGCGGGCAGCCGCTCCATGGAGGCGCGCAGGGACACCAGATCCCGCCCGCCGGCAGAGCCGTAGACCACCCGGCCGATGAGGCGCTCCATATCGGCGATGCCGCTGAGGGCCAGCGTCAGCTCCTCCCGGGCCACGGTGTGCTCCGCCAGAGCAGCCACGGCGCTGAGCCGCCGGTCGATGGCGGCCACGTCCACCAGCGGCTGCTGGAGCCATGCCCGCAGGTTGCGGGCGCCCATGGCGGTCTTGGTCTTGTCCAGCACCCACAGCAGGCTGCCCCGCTTTTCCTTGCCCCGCAGCGTCTCCGTCAGCTCCAGATTGCGGCGGGCGGTGAGGTCCAGCTCCATATACTGACCGGTGCGGTACCATGTCAGCTGGTCGAGGTGACCCAGATCGGTCTTTTGCGTCTCATAGAGATACCCCAGCAGACCGCCCAGCGCCAGCAGCGGCGTCATGTTGTCCCGGGGCAGCCGCTCCAGCGCGTCCTGACCGAACTGGGCGCGGACCTTTTTCTCCGCGTCCTCCGGGGTGAACCGGGCGTCGGACAGCTTCTCCATGTGGCAGGAAAAACGGTCCTGTAAGGTCTGGTGCAGCGTCTCGTTGAAGAACGCCGTCTCGTTCATCACCGCCTCGGCAGGGGCGAACCGCCCCAGCTCGTTGAGCAGGGCGCGGACCCGGTCGGGGCCGGTGAACACTGTGGCCTGGGCCTTGCCGGTGGAGATGTCGCAGGCGCACAGACCCGCGCCGGTATCGTCCAGATACACGCCGCACAGGTAGTTGCTGCGCTCGGCGCTGAGGCAGGACTCGTCGATGACGGTGCCCGGGGTGACGACGCGGATGATGTCCCGCTTCACCAGCCCCTTGGCGGCGGCGGGGTCCTCCGTCTGCTCGCAGATGGCCACCTTGTAGCCCTTGGCGATAAGACGGGCGATGTAGGCATCGGAGGCGTGGTAGGGGATGCCGCACATGGGGATCTTGTCGTCGAAGGACTTGGTCTTGTCCTTGTCGCGGGTGGTGAGGGCAAGATCCAGCTCACGGGACGCCGTGCGGGCGTCGGGGCCGAACATCTCGTAGAAGTCGCCCAGACGGAAAAACAGGATGGAGTCGGGATTCTGCTCCTTGATCTCCATATACTGGCGCATCATGGGGGTGAGCTCTGCCATGCGGATACCTCCTTGGGAAAAATCAAATCAGTTGGCCGAACAGCGCCCATGTATTGCTGTCGGTGATCTTCACGTCGCGGTATGTACCCACGGCGTCGGGACTGCCCACCAGATGCACCAGCCGTCCCCCGGCGGTGCGGGCCGTCAGCGGCCAGCGGCTGTCGTCGCTCTCGCCGTCGATGAGGCAGCGCAGGGTGTCGCCCACATACCCGGCGTGGATCTCCTCGGAGATCCTGTTCTGGGCGTCGCAGAGGCGGTCGAACCACTTCTGCTTCTCGCTGCGGGGCACGGGGTCGTCCATTTTGGCGGCGGGGGTGCCGGGACGGGGGGAGAAGATGAAGGTGAACAGGGCGTCGAAGCGCACCTGCTCCACCAGCGCCACCGTCTCCATGGCCTCGGCCTCCGTCTCGCCGGGGAAGCCGATGATGACGTCGCTGGTCAGCACCAGATCGGGCATGACCTTCCGGGCGTAGGTGATGAGATCCAGATATTTGGCCCGGTCGTAGGGGCGGTTCATGGCGCGGAGCACCCGGTCGCAGCCGGACTGCACCGGCAGGTGCAGCTGCCTGGCCACGTGCTTGCAGCGGGCCATGGTGTCGAACAGCTTATAGCTGGCGTCCTTGGGCTGGGAGGACATGAAGCGGAGGAGGTAGTCCCCCTCGATCTTGTCCAGTGCGCTCAAAAGGTCGGCAAAGTCCCACGGCGTATCCAGATCCTTGCCGTAGGAGTTGACGTTCTGCCCCAGCAGGGTGATCTCCTTGAAGCCGTCGGCCACCAGCTCCCGCACCTCGTCGATGATCCTCTCCGGGTCGCGGCTGCGTTCCCGGCCGCGGACGTAGGGCACGATGCAGTAGGAGCAGAAGTTGTTGCAGCCGTACATGATGGACACCCACGCGCGGGTGCGGCCCTCGCGGACCACTGGCATACCCTCGGCAATGGCGCCGTGCTCATCCTCCACGGAAAACACCCGCCGCCGCTGGGTATAGACCTGATACAGCAGCTCGGGGAACTTCCACAGGGCCTGCGGGCCGAACACCAGATCCACATGGCGGTAGGACTGGCGCACCTTCTCGGCCACCTCCGGCCGCTGCGCCATGCAGCCGCACAGGCAGATCACCTGCGCCGGGTTGGCCTTCTTCGTGTGGGTCAGGGCGCCCAGATTGCCGTACACCCGCTTCTCCGCGTGGTCGCGGATGGCGCAGGTGTTCAGCACCACCACGTCCGCCTGGGCCGGATCGTCGGTGAACGAGCACCCCATAGCCCGGAGCATACCCATGATATACTGGCTGTCGGCCACGTTCTGCTGGCAGCCGAAGGTATCCACCAGCGCGCGGAGGGGCCGGTCGGCGTGCATCTCCTTCAGCTTTGCTTCAAAATCCCGCTGGCGGTCCAGCTGCGCGGCGGGGATCTGTACCTGTGTTCTTTCCAAGAGGACCTCCCTGCCCCCGGCGGGGGCGAAGTAAAAATATTGTGGACAGTATAGCACAACCGGCGGGGAAATACAAGGACGGCGGGGCCATAGGCAAAAAGACGCCGCCCCCGGAAGGGACGGCGCAAGCGGGTGGGATATTGGAAAGCCTCCGAACCGTATAGTACACCGGGGCGAAGCGCTTGTAAATAGGAGCTTTTGCCGCATTTTGGCGGAAAAAGTCGAAGGCTGTCGAATTTGACCGTTCCGCGATTTTTTTGTGAATATTTCACAAATTCTTCCAAACCCTCTTTTCAACGCAAGACATATTTGCTATAATTAGTCAAGGATAAGGGGAAACCACTCCCTGACCCTTGCACCGTTACCCGTTACGGAAAGGAGCAAACACTATGAAGTTCACATTCGCCTGCAAGAAGATCTCTCTCAACGACTCCATCAAGGAATACGCCGAGAAAAAGATCAGTAAGCTGGACAAGTATTTCCCGGAGGAGGCAGACGCCTTTGTGACCTTTGCTGTGGAGAAGAAAAACCGCTGTGTGGTGGAGCTGACCATCCGCGCCGCCAACGGCACGCTGTTCCGCGCCCAGACCGAGGACCCCGACGGCGATATGCGCAGCGCCATCGACGAGGCCGTCAGCTTCATCGACCGCCGCATCCGCAAGAACAAGACCCGCCTGGCCAAGAACCTGCGGCCCGACGCGCTGGTGTCCACCGTGCCCGCCGAATTCGACGTGGTGGAGGACAACGACTTCGACATCATCCGCACCAAGCGCTTCTCCGTCAAGCCCATGACCACCGACGAGGCCGTTCTGCAGATGAACCTGCTGGGGCACTCCTTCTATGTGTTCCGCAATATCGAGACGAACGCCGTGTGCGTGGTGTACCACCGCAACAACGGCGGCTACGGCCTGATCGAGACGGAGGAGTAATTCACATACACGACACGAGAGAGCACCGCCGAAAGGCGGTGCTCTTTTTTTGCTGGCGGATCCCGTCATTTTGATGCAAATGACCCGCCGCTTTAGCCGATGCTGTAAGTATATTCACCAAAATCGCATATTCTGCGAATAAATATTCAATTTTGCCTTGACATTCCCGGACTGTGGTGGTAAATTATGCAACATCAACGAGAGAGATGCACCGGACGGCGGCAAGCCCATCCTCGGAAAACGCACACCGGAAAGGCGGTACGACCCATGAAAAATCACAACAGCAAAGGAGTTGGCACGATGGCACTGCCGCGACGACGACAGGCGCACCGCCTGCACCGCGCGGCATGAGCTCTCCCGACCACATACATTTTATACATGAATAAATATTCACCATATACGGAAGGATATACGACCATGAAAAAGTTTGTTTCTTTGCTTCTGGCGCTGATGATGGCGCTTTCTCTGGTAGCCTGCGGCAGCAAGGCTGATACGACGACCGACGACAAGACCGATGACGACACCATGACCGAGCCGGCCAACGCGCTGGAAAAGATCAAGGCCGATGGCGTGCTGACCGTGGCCCTCAGCCCCGACTTCTCCCCCATGGAGTTCGTGGACTCCTCCAAAACCGGTCAGGACCAGTATGTGGGCTTTGACATCACGCTGGCCAAGTACATCGCCGAGAACCTGGGCGTGGAGCTGGTCATCGAGCCTA
>OLOL01001638.1_pt1 | contig 18410 bp, 18 predicted proteins | sample 1673081 | NCBI WGS metagenome assembly OLOL01 (sample SAMEA3136753, study PRJEB25190) | human gut metagenome
ACTGGCATTCTTCATTGCCCCTTATAAATTTAATAGTAGCACGAAGTCCTGTTAATTGCAAAACAATTAAAGACATTATGAAATGTCTATAGTATAATTAAATTATGCGAACACTCGAGGAGGTATTATATGTTACGTGAAATTGCAAATGATTTTTATATGAATCAGAATTATAACTGCGGGGAATGCATCCTGCGCGCTGCCAACAAGGCCTATGATCTCGGTCTTGATGAACGCGCATTAAAGCTGGCTTCCGGATTCGGCGCCGGTATGGGCTGCGGCAATACGTGCGGTGCGCTTTCAGCTGCCATGTCTGTGCTCAGCCTGCTTTTCTGCGGTGACAAGGCCCATGAAACAGAAGGCTTCAAGGAACTCTGTGCAGAATATGTTGACACTTTCAAGGCTTCCCTCGGCAGTGACAACTGTGAGGAATTGAAGGCGCGCTATCGTTATCCGGAGGATGATGACCGCCGCTGCCTGATCACAGTAGAAAAGGCAGCTGATGTTCTGGAGGCATTTATTGCATCCCATCAGAGTGAACCTGCTTCCGATGCACCGTCTGAGACACCTGTCAGTGCGGATGAGATTAAACGTCTGAAAGGCCTTGGCTTTTTGAATAATAAAGGGACGAACAGATTCAACGCCCGTGTCGTTACCGGCAACGGACGGATCACAACTGCCCAGGCGAGATGTATTGCCGATGCTGCAGCCCTTTACGGCAGCGGCCAGATCACCATGACAACCCGTCTCTCACAGGAAGTCATCGGCGTCGAATACGACAAGATTCCTGATTTTATCGCTTATCTTGCCAAAGAAGGCCTTGAAACCGGCGGTACAGGTGCCAAGATCCGTCCTGTCGTCTCCTGTAAAGGTACCACCTGTCAGTACGGACTGATTGATACATATGCTTTATCTGAGAAAATCCATCACCTTTTCTACAAAGGCTACCACGGATTAACACTTCCGCACAAGTTCAAGATTGCTGTGGGCGGATGTCCGAACAACTGTGTCAAACCGTCCCTGAACGACTTTGGTATCTACGGTCAGCGTGTTCCTCAGCCAAACACAGATCTCTGCAAAGGCTGTAAGAAATGTCAGATTGAAGCTGCCTGTCCGATCAGTCTGCCAAAGGTTGTTGACGGCAAGGTATTTATTGACCCTGACAAGTGCAATCGCTGCGGACGCTGCCTCCACAAATGTCCATTCCATGTGAACGAAGATTATATCGCCGGTTACTCCATCGTCATCGGCGGCCGTTGGGGCAAGAAAGTGGCTATGGGCAAACGGATCCCTAAGATTTTTACCACAGAGGAAGAAGTTCTTGCTACTCTCGAGAAGACAATCCTCTTCTTCGCGGAACAGGGACAGAAGGGTGAACGTCTCTCCGATACCATCCATCGCATCGGTTTTGAGAAAGTGACGGAAGAGCTGCTCAGTGATGATATCCTCAGCAGAAAGGACGCCATTGTGGGCGATGCACTCAAATAAATCTCTGTATCAGCCTTTCTGCTGTATATGAATAATGCTTTGACAAGAACAATAAAGACTCCTTTTCATATGATATATCAGGAAACATGATTTCCCAGTACACTCATTTGAAAGGAGTCTTATTTATGCCTACTTTTTCCAATCAGGCACAGCTTTCCTATAATGGCATCACAGCCAATTCCAATATCGCTTACGGTCAGATTCTGGAAGTGTTAGCCGCATCAAAAACAGCACTTTCTGACACTTATGCCTCCGGCGACCGTATCACTTATATCTTCAGTATTGTCAATTCCGGCACAACAGCCTTTAGCGACTTGACCGTCACTGACAATCTCGGTGCTTACAGCTTTACAACGGATACACCGGAAACTATCACCCTGTACCCACTCACTTACATTCCGAATTCCATGCAGCTGCTTATTAACGGCACTTTACAGCCTGCACCAACCGTCACCGCCGCAGATGGCATCACAATAACCGGTGTCTCTATTCCGTCCGGCGGCAATGCTGCATTTATCTACCAGGCTGATATCAATGATTATGCACCCCTTGCTGCAGCGGGCAACGTGATAAACACTGTCCGTGTCACCGGCGCTCAACTGGCTGCACCGCTGACAGCCACACACACAATTTCAACAGCCACTGTACCTAATCTGTCCATTGTCAAAGGTATCTGTCCTGCTCAGATTGCCGAAAACGGCCGCATCACTTATACTTTCAGTATTCAGAATTATGGCAATACCGCCACCACCGATGATGATCTGGTTCAGATTAGAGACACATTTACACCGATTCTTTCGGATATCTCCGTCACCTACAATGAAACAGTTCTGCCGACATCAAACTACAGCTACGATCAGGTAACCGGTGTTTTCTCCACCAACGCAGGTGTCATCAATATACCGGCCGCCACATATGTACAAAGCCAGACAACCGGCGCCTATACACTGACCCCAGGCACAGCAACGGTAACTGTGACCGGCAATATTTCCGGTTAGCTGTTGATCTGCTGCTGAAACTTTGCCAGCACCTTTGTTTTCTTCATTGTCATTGTGATCACGATGGCCATGATCGTGCCGCCAACAGTACTGATCAGAAATGGTACAACAAAGGTGAATAAAGCTGCCGTCTGATTGCCCATCAGCACTGCGGCAATCGGATAAGACAGCATGCCGCCGATAATACCTGTACCGACCACTTCGCCGATATAAGCTGCCGGCAGCTTTTTCATCCACTTGTACAGCAGACCGGATAATAGGGCTCCGCACATGCTTCCCGGGAAGGCCAGAAGTGTTCCAAGTCCCAGAATATTACGAATCAATGCTGCCAGAAAGGCTGCCGCCAATCCATACCATGGGCCTAATAAAATGGCACACATGACATTTACCAGATGCTGAATCGGTGAACATCTCGACCCCAGAACCGGGAACGAAAATAAACTTCCTGCAACAGCAATGGCCGCAAAGAAGGCAGTTAATGTCAATTTTTTGATATTCATAACGCTTTTCCTCTCTTTTGTACACATAGAAATAGCTGTCCTGACATCCGTCGACAGCTATTTCTATAAAACAATCGGATTTCCTGTATATTATACCTTTGCCGCAATCATTTGTAAATAAAACCCGCCAATTTTACAAAACATCCGATACATACCATGCCTGAATTTTCTCTGTCACTTTCATTCTGCCTTTACGATCTCGTCATACATTTCTTCCACAGACCCAAATCTGTTATTCGGATTGGCATCAATTGCACGCCGCGCAATTCTTTCCAGTTCACAGGCTTTTTGCAGCTCACCCTCCCGGACAATTAATGAGGGATGATGGTCTGATTCAGCATACGCATAGATGGATGCCCGTGGAATTTCTTCCCCTTGAAAACGTCTATGCATTGCCTGATTTCTTTCAACATATTATTATAGCTATCTAACAATTCCGGTATAATCCTGCGGTATCATTGTATTTTCTATGGTATTGCTGCTCAAAGGATTCTGGCAGCACGGAAATCAATTACAGCATATAGCCGCTCCGCTGCTGCTTCTGATATGCCCGGCCATCAGTCTGTTTTTACTTTTAAAAATACCAACATCACGTACTGCTGATACAACTGATAAGTTTGTCGAAGATCTTTTGCCTCACAATGAAAACACACCCGCCGACTGCGGCACACTTTTCTTTCTGTCCGGCCCTTTGACAAACCAAAGTTTTCCCCTCCCGGCTTACACCAATGTTTTTCTCGGAAGAAGCAGTCAGCTGTGTCAGATCGTGGTGAACACTGCTGATATCAGCAGAAAACACATCTGTCTTTGCTACCATGCCGCCCAACATACTTTTGTCATCACAGATTACTCTGCCAACGGCACTTACAACACGGATGGAGAACGGCTCATTGCCAATACCAGCATCGAAGTGCCGGACGGAAGTGTGTTTTATATCGGGAATAAACAGACTTCTTTCAGACTTTCTGCATAAATAAAACAATAACAGCCGGAATGCGTTGAACTGAATGGTCCAATACATTCCGGCTGCTTTATCTTTTTGCTTGTATATTTCAAAGTTTTAATTGGCAACTTTCTGCTCTAAAGCAAGTCCAATTAATCGATCTGCCTGATCTGCCATGAACAGCGGAATATTCAGCATATCATCATCCAATTTTAGATTATCCAGAGAAAAACGCACACGAAGCTTTACTTTATCCGGGAAAATCTCCTTAAATTTCTTCAGACTCTTGCTGGATATATTAGCTTCAGATTTAACCTCAACAGGAAAAATATCATTTTCTCGCTGAATCAGGAAATCCACTTCATAAGGAGGATTACTCTGTGACCAATAACGCGGCGTCACTTCAAATTGTGTAATTAAAGTTTGAAGTACAAAATTCTCCGTTAATGCCCCTTTGAACTCCGTGAACAAACGATTTCCGTCACCAAAAGCTGTAGGCGCTAACTTTGCCAGACGCCGAAGCAGACCAACATCTACAAGATAAATCTTAAAGGCTGACAGATCATCGTAAGCTGCCACAGGAAGACCAGGAGCAGAACTACGGTAAATTTTATGAACAAGCCGAGCATCAACCAACCACTGTAATGCATCCTCATATTCACGAGCCCTTGCCCCTTCTTTGACAACTTTGTAAAGAAATTTCTTATTCTCTCGTGCCAACTGCGAAGGAATAGACTTCCAAATCATAGAGATTTTTGGAAATTCCTTGATATCCGGGTGCTTTGCGAAATCACGCTCATAGGCACTAATGATATTTGACAAAGCTTCCTGCATAGCAGATACATCTCGTGCTTCCGTCCACATCAGAACAGATTCTGGCATACCGCCTGTAATGTAATACATCTTTAATTTCTCATACAAAGGATTAAAGAATGCATCAGGAATCGGCTCAATGGCATCTACACTTTCCAGATATACAGCAAGGTTTTCGTCACCATTAGCAATTAAAAACTCCGAAAAAGTCATAGGATTAATTTGCATAAAGTTAACTTTGCCAACAGGAAAAGATGAAGGCTTTGCCAAAGCAATGCCTAAAAGTGAACCTGCACAGGCAATGTGATACTGCGGAGCATTCTCACAGAAATATTTCATAGAATTAATAACCTTCGGACAGTCCTGCACCTCATCAAAGATAATAAGTGTCTTTTCTGGCACGATCTTCTGACCACTTGCCAGCATCAAATTCTGTAAGATACGGCTAACATCCTTAGTCGTCTCAAAGAACTGTTTATATTCTTCATTTTCATCAAAGTTAAAATATGCCGTATTCTCATAATAGCATCTTCCAAACTCCTTCAGAATCCATGTCTTTCCCACCTGTCTTACACCTTTCAGAATCAAAGGTTTACGATAGGGAGAGTTCTTCCACTCCAGTAATTCTTTTAAAATAAACCGTTCCATGCGCTCACCTCTCACATAATTATTATTATTTTAGTGTATTACAATCACATTATTATTAATATTTTGGTGTACATTAATCACATTATTATTATATTTTGAAGTCAAAAAAAATACAACCCTTATTATAAAATAATATTTCTCTTCTAAAAACATATGCAGACAAAAATACCTTCTGATGGTCACTGCCTCATATGACTATCAAAAGATATTTTTATCTTACTTTGTAAGATTCTCTCCATGCAGTTTGTATTCCAGCTACAATAAGTAACCTTAACTTTTTCACGCGTAGTAGACAAATAGTAGACAAACCTCAAAAAAGCCCCTTTTTTTACACATTTTTCAAAACGCAAAAAAAGCCGGAAACCCTCAATTCTCCAGAGTTTCCGGCTTGAAGCTAACAGCGGGAATCGAACCCGCGACCTACGCATTACGAGTGCGTCGCTCTACCGACTGAGCCATGTTAGCCTACCTGTTCCATTATATCATTTATTTTGAAAATGGCAACAGTTATTTTTTTATTATTTCCACAATATTTTACCATCGTCCGGAACCGGATGTATTTGCTACATCTGTTCCAGAATATAGGCTTTCACATCCTCCAGTTTGCAGGTTTTCCATGCACCTTTGGCCTCTTCCTGGGCAATCGGATAGATAATCTGGAAGTCCAGTGCTTCCCCCGGCACACGGCCGCTGCGCTTCTCTTCATAGAAATGTGCTTTCCACTGTTCTTCCGTGGCATCCTTGAACTTATCCGGATAAAGGAAAAGCTGCTGCCGCTTTGTTGCCGCCAGAAACATCTTCGCCGCTAATGGTTCCAACTTATTGTAGTCATTCTCCTGAATATCTGCAAAAATTCTCGGAAGCGGAGCAGACTCTATATGCTCATTTACCCGGTTGATCTTCAAGCCAAAGGCCTCAAATGAATAGCTGTCCTCTGTAAAATGCAGTTTCAACAAAATGCCCTTTTCCGTATTAAACTGCGCCCGCTGATAATCTGTATCAAAGATAAAATTACCTAAAGAATAAAAAATCATCTTATCCCCGACGGTCTCATAGTTCATCGGCACATGCGGATGATGGCAGACAACCAGATCTGCCCCCATCTCCAGATACGCATGATAACGATCTCTTGTATACGGAGAGGGAATTGCTGTAAATTCCTCACCGCCATGGGCTACAACCACACACCAGCGGCATTTTGTCTTGATCTCCTGAATGGTGCTGCGAATGATTTCCATCTCGCTCCAACTAAGGCAGCCGCCCTTGTCTTCTCCGGCAGGTTTACATCCGCGCTGATAGCCCACGGCAAAAAGGCCGATACCTCCGGCTTCATCCAGTATCAATGGTCTGGCCGCTTCTGTCATATTCATGCCGACACCAATGGTCTTTGCACCAAATTTCTTTGCTTCCTGAAGTGTCAGGGCCAACCCGTCCTGTCCGGCATCCATAATGTGATTGTTGCAGAGATTCCAGATATCTGCGTGAATATCTCTCAAAACCTTTTCTGCATCAGGATGGATCGTATGCATCAAACGCATCTCAGCTGCCTGTGTCAGTGTCGCCGTATTGTCCACTAAGGGGCCTTCCACGTTAGCCACAACATGATCTGCACTGGTCAGAAATTCTGTAATCTCCGGAGCCAGAAGGGCTTCGTCCTCCCATTTCTTCTCCATATATTTATCAAAACCGATATCGCCGGTAAAGGCGATTGTTGTATTCTTTTTCAATTTCTTATACCTCTGTCTGTTTTATTCAACTAACACTGAACAGAAAATGTCTGTCCGGCACAATACCTGACTACTCCAGCCCGCAAACATCCACCATCTTGCCCAGATTGCCTACACGATGCGCATCTTCCGTATTCACATAACAAATTTTAAAATCACATTTTTTCTTCAGATCATTGAAACTTCTGGTCAGTATCTCCATAGCCTGGCTATTGCCTTCCGGCGCATAATCGCTAATAATCACCAGTCTGTACATCTCGCTGTTCAGGCCTGCCGCCTCCATCTGCTCTTCCTCCCCGGGCATAAAATCATTCAGCAGATCGTAACAGCGAAGTAATGTCCCGCTGATGCTGTATGTGGTTGCAAACTCTTCCGGTGTTTCTCTGAATCCTTCTTCATAAACAGTAAAAGGACGGACAACGACCTCTCTGCTGCCATAAACAAAAGCCTGCCCAAACATCAGAGCCCCCATCTTCTCATAAAAAGTCTGTGCATCCCACAGGGCTTCTGTTACTTCCCGCAGACGTTCTGCCTGATGCTTGCCCGGATGCATTTCCCGCAGTATACAGTAGCATACATATACATTATCCGTCTCTGATTTTTCTTTTTTCATGAAAGCCTCCTACTGAGTGAAATCTTCTCCTGTCTCTGTCTTCCACTCTGAACTGTGCTCATCTGCTTCTCTATTATCATCATATATCCAAAAGCAAATGTCAATGCATTTTTATACGAAAAGGCCAATAAAATGTAAAAACAGCCGGCAGTGATCTGACCTTATCGTCCAATACCTGCCGGCTGCTGTTCATTCAACGCAATCGTTTTTATTTGAGAGCACTCCTGCACAGCACCTCTCATATTTATTTCTTCTTACGTATCTTCTTAATAATACTAACCACCGCAAATATCACTGCAAACAAAATCACAAAGTACGGTATACTGGCCACAAACCAGATGCACAGATTCTTTGCACTCTCCGCAATGGCTCTCAGACTGTTTTCAAGACCATTCAGCATCTTCTGTCCGATAGAAAGCTCACCGGTCGGTGTCTCATTCTTCACTTCCTGAATGCTGATATTCACGGTGTCGTAATCCACCTGATTATCATAAACTTTCAGCTGAGACATATAGGATTCCAGCTCATAACGCACATCCGTCAATCGGGACTGGATGCTCATGGTATCCTCCACTGTCTTCGCCTGCTCCATCAACTTCATCAGCTGCTCCTGCTCTGCCTGAAGTGCTTCCACATGACTCTTCAAATCTGTATAAGTCAGCGTTACATCCTCCACATTCTCCGATTTACTTGTCACATTGGCCATTTCTCCAACCGTTCCGAGAAAATCATCGGTTTTATCCTTTGGAATCCGCAGTGTCAGAGAAGCATATCGACTGTTCTCTGTATAATAGCTGTTGCCATTGACATAAGAACTTTCCACATATCCGCCAAGATTCTGTGTCTCCTGCTGCAGCTGTGTCACCAGATTGTCAAAATCTGTTGTCTCCGCATCAAGATTAAATGTACGAATCAGCTTCCGGCTGCTTTGACCATTTTCTGTATCTGCACTGTTTGCCATTTCTTTGCCATTTTCTGCCGTCCCCGCTTCATCCGCTGATGCCTCTGCAGCCTTAGTTCCTACCACCGCTGAAGCCTCATTCTCACTCAACACGACAGCTCCGCCTGATGAATCGGCATCCGCTCCGGTACCCGCTGCAGCGGCCGCATAATTCATGCCGTTATAGTCGGCCGGTGCAGCTTCTTCACCATCACCCTCTGCTGAATAAGCTTCTGCTCCGTCCACGGAATAAGCATCCATGCCATAACTGCTTTTTGATGCTGCCGAAGCCGTTCCATTAGATGCGCCTGCTCTGAACATACCGCCTGCACCCTGAGCTGTACCTAATACAATGATACAAACTGCACACACTGCTACCGATGTCTTCCATGTACTGCCGCCGGAAAAGATCTTCCCAAGTTTTGCAAAAAAACCTGTCCTTACTTTCTTCTCAGTCCGCACTTCCTTCTCAGGAAGATTGCTCTCAATCTTTGCCCACAGGTCCGGTGCATCGGATTCTGTCATTTTCTTGTAAGCTTTTTCAACTTCTTTCTCTGTCATACGCCGACCCTCCTTAACTTTTCCAGACTGTTTTGATATTTCCATGTCACTGTTCCCATAGGAATGCCTAAAACCTCCGCAATTTCCTTAAATGTCATCTGTCCTGCCAGCTTCATTGTCATAATCTGCCGCTCTGTCTCCGGCAGTTTCTCCACTGTCTCTCTAAAATTCATCCTTCCGACCACATCATTTTCCATGGAACCCGCTGTTCCGGAAGCTGCATCAGCGGCTGATGCCTCCGGCACTTCCTCTGTCAGCTGTTCTCGTCCGGCCTTTCTCATAAAATCAATGGCCATATTTCTGGCAATCACAGTCATCCATGTCTTATGACCACTCCCGGCCTTATACTGATCAGCCATATTCCACAGCTTAATAAAAAATTCCGCTGTCAGGTCCTCAGCATTCTCCTTATTCTTCACAACACCCCTAATTACTGCATATATATACGAAATATACGCTTCGTATATTTCCTTCAGACCCGTTTTGTCACCCTTTTGCATACGGCGCATACACCGGTCAAATTCCCGATTATTCACACGGCCACCTCACCTTCATCTCATTCAGCTCAAACACATTCCATTCTTTTGTAATCATCCGATTTGTTAAATTCATTACTTAAGTTGCCTTCTATCATCATATACGATTTCAAATCCATTTTTTATGGGGACTTTTTGATTTTTTATCAAAATACAATGATCAATCACCAAATACATTCCACAAAAACACAAAAAGCTGCAAACAACTCAATGTCTGCAGCCTTCAACTGTCTATTCATTATTCTTCTGTAAACGCTTATGTCTGCTCTCACAGGCATTCATAACGCTATAAAATATTAAATCCGTGCGTTTAGCTTCGAATCCGACCCATAAACGTTACCGCTGCAGTTGGCTCAGCCCAGGCACCCTCACGGCACACGGAAGGTCCAGCTTAGTGCTGCTCCATTCCTGACCTGACACGGTTCACTGGTTCCCGTTGCGCGAGACCCAAACGTCAACGCTACTTACAGCGGGCTGCTCTACAGATCAAAGACCCTCGGCTGAAACATCACCCCTGCTGTAGCGGATTGCAGGTACAGGGCACCGCTATCTCCCCGGCTGCACGGAAGCTTTATAACATATTTCAGCACATGGTCAGCCCATGTTTGTTCATTATACCCCGAAAAAGGGCACTCTGTCAAGCGAAACCTTCCCTGCTTTCATCTGCTTTTATCGGCTGTTTCCAACTGCCGTTTTCCATCCGGCTTCGTCTATCCGTTTTCATCCAGCAATGCCATCACTTCCTTCGACAATTGACCATAGGTACAGCGTCCATCCTTGTCCGGCAGATCAGTTGGCCTGTGGATCACCCGATAGTTTTTTCTTTTCCTGCCTTCGTTTTCCATAATGCCTGTGTAATATTCAAACATCCATCCTTTGTGTCTGTTATCCGGCGGCACCCAGAAAATCTCAGAAAGTTTATTATAAACCGCCGTCGGCATCTCTGCCTGCCTGATATCATTTTTTGTTACCAGTAAATAATTTTTTTCAGCATGTTCAACTGCACAACGATTAAAAAGCCGGACCTCCTGACAAACAGGAAAACATTCCTTCGGTAAAGAGGAAAGAATGAAATGAAATGGCACCAACGTTCCTGACAGGACCTCTTCCATATCCAACATATGATCCAGAAAATCATCCTCCAATTGCTTTGTTCCCTCTTTTCTCCCAAAATCGTATGCCCGCAAAGACTGAATGAGGGGCAGCATATAAATCCATGCTTTTCTTCTCTCTTCTTTTTCAATCCGAAAACCATTGACCCTGTAGGAACGCATACCGGCTGCAAAATAAAAAAGCAGACTGGCCTCCGGATAATTCATAAAATAAACGGTATTTCCCTGTGGCCGCTGCTTATAATAACACTCCCTGTAACGCAGCGACATCATAAAATACGTTTGAATCATGTCATTTGCAAAATCCATTCCTTTGACCGGCTGGTCAATGACCATTCTTTCAGAAAAAGGCGTATACCGGATTTTCATGTCCTCACCCTCCTGCTGCCGCGACTGTAGCCTAATGGGGCAATTTTATGCTCCAATGCGATCAGTGCTCTCTCAATCTGAGCCACACCGATGCCATCATTGCCAAAGGTCATATCCTCTGTTTCAGCAATGGCCTCACCGGTCCCGTCCCTGGCCAAAAGATACGCCGCATACCGCCGGTTTTTCTTCTCAATTTGAATTTCCGCTCTGTAGAGATGATCTTCTTCCCTGAGGACAGGTTTCGGGATCACTATTTTATTTTGTTCCGGAACAGGCGCCAGACTGCTTATTGCTTCCGGTGTATAACATCTGAGTGTTTGTCCTTCATAAAAACTTTGAGGCCGTGTGCCGTATATAAAACTGTACATTTCTGCCGACTGATAAATATCTTCATAAAGTCTGCGCATGCAGGCACTGTGATCTCTCATGCACTGCCACATCCGGTTTTCTTCGGCGCTGCCCTCAAAAATCATATCTTCTGTCAGGCCTTCCACCTCCATATGATGTTCCACGTCAGCATTCTCTTCCGGACCATTTTCACGCAGCCATTGCTCACGCAGCATAGGCTGTTGTAAAAGCCAGTCCACCAGATACGGCAGTGCATACCAGAAAAGGCGGTTCATTTCAGCCGGACAGGCAATGCCTTCCACCGCATAAATATTTCTTCCCTGTCTGTCCATACTGCCGGAAAATCCGCTCCGCACAAGCGCACTGCCATTCTCGTCATAGAGATAATAAAGATTATACAGACTTTCATTCTCCAGATACTGCTTCAATTCTGATTTCTGCATCATCTGAATTAGAAAGGACATCTTGTCTTCGGTCACCCGGTCAACATACTCCGGTTTAAAAATCCATCGATAATCCCTGTCATAATCCCGTGTTCGAAGCAAAATATCTACCTTCATCCGCTGATACCTCCGCTTTCATCCAAATGATCACGATATCTTTGAATCCGCTGTCTGATGCCGGCCTGCTCCACAAGGTCATTCATCTGCTCACTAAGTGTCATTATTTCTCTGTTCTTCTCTTCAATTTCATTTAAAATGCCTGTCACTTTTTCTTCCGGACGAGGTCTCTTTTTCCATTGAGAAAAAAGATTACCGATAATTGTGTTGTTTCGTCCCTCTTCAATGAGACGCTGGGTCAGGCTTTCTTTTTCCCGATTCACCTCTTCTTTCCACTGAGACAAAATACAGGCCACCGCATAGACAAGCGAAGTCTCAATATTGTAAGGCTGAGGTGCATGCCCCTCTTTAATTACAGGACGCATAATCAGTTTACCCTCGGAATCACAGGTACTGTTCAGACGATAGTTGCCTTCGCCAATTGCCGAAACAGGTATTACCCCAAAACTCCAGCCATCTTGCACATGATTCTGTACCATCTGATAAATCATTCCGAACGTCTGCACCGCTCTCTCCGATAAAACAGCGAAGTTATTGCGCTTCATTTCTTTCGGAATACGCTCATCGTCTGTTTTTGTCAATACAAATAATACCGTCAGTGGACGATCTCCCATCTCACGGTTTAACAGGTTAAACAGCGGATTAATCTTTGTGGCACCGGTCATCTGCTGCCATTCAACAACATTTTTTCCCTGACACAACACCGTAGCATCTGCAAAAACCAACACAGCATCACTGCCAAGAAGCTGATTTTTCAAGGCTTTAGCGCCGGAAGACATATCTCCTCGGGCATTCAGAATATTCAGGACATCGCCGCCTGCATAATCTGTAAAATCAAAGCGGCAGATTTCCTTGCCTCTGTTCTGCAGTGTCAGCGGGAAAATCGTTGTCCCAATGTACCATCTGCAAAATCAAAATCTTTTCGGTTGATTAACGCAATATCCGCAATCTGACCAATCTGCTGATAACTGTTGCCGGAATCGATGGACGGCACCAGTGATAAGCCGTGAAAACTATCCATAATCATGGTCTGATACACACCGGATAAGAACGAAGTTTTTCCCGAACCGGAAATGCCAAGCATCGTAATTCTGATTTTTTTATCTTCCTGCGTCTCGGCCTTCACATGTTCTGTCCGGTCAGTACCATGATCCTGATCAGAAACACCTTCCATCTCCGATGCATCCCCGGTGCTGTCGGCATTTTTTTCATCTGCACCGACAGCCGAAGAATTACTCTCCTCTGCCATTCGCCGCTGGCGGCGTCTGCGGCTTAACTGGCCGGACAAAGACATCTCCTCTTCCACTTCATTTGTATTGAATTCTTTTTCGCCCATAAGCACTCCTTTCAGACCGCTGTATCCTCTTCATAATCATAAAAATCAATGACTTTCTCCAGGCTGCCCGGCTGCTGATTGCCGGCAATATCCACATAGACAATCTTAAAATCGCACCTGCGCTTCAATGCCTTTATGTGATTGACCAACTGCTCAACTGCTTCACTGTCTGTATTCAACGGATAATCACTGATAATAACCAGGCGGTATACATCCTTTATCTCTTCTTCCCACCGATTTTCCTCACTTCCCGGCAAATAATCCTCTAAAAGTCCGCAGCAGAGCACTAACATCTCTGTCAGGTCATATTTCTCAACATTTTCATCCAACCCGGCACGAAAGCCAAAAGGATACTGCTCAAAAGCTCTGGCAAAAGCATTTTGATTGCCGTACACAAAGGCCTGGCTGTATACTGCCGCTCCCTTATTTTCATAAAAAGCCTGCACATGATTCAGCATTTCTGTCATCGGAGACATTCTGACAGTGCCTGTCTGATTTGAACTTTCCCGCTTCATCAAGCAATAACACACAGACAGATTTTGTATATTTGATTTTTCTTTTTCCATGACTTCCTCCTATGCAAACGCCATCAACAATTGGTTTTTCAACAACTGATTGTCATTCATGACCTGTCTGCCGTTTTTCTCTGTTACTGTCTTCAAATACCGTTCTTTGATGACATCTTCAATATCAAATACAACCGCCGTCTTCGCACGGTCTGTTTTTCCATCTGCATCCACCATTCGAAACATGTATTCACTGCCCGAATAAGCCGTTGGAACAAATAATACCGCTGACCTGATGGGTGTCTCATTTCTGCAGAAGACACGTTCTAAATCTTCGTCTGTAGGACTGCTGTCCGTAAACAACATTAAAACTCTTTCTCCCGCCGGCACTGCAGACAGCTTCTCCAGAGACATTCTGACTGCTGTTCCGAGACGCTCATAACTGTCTACACCGCCGCCGCTCACCTCATGTGTCAGCATTGCATCCAATACATCTGTTGATACCGATGTAAAATCTTTATTCTTCCACTGCTTACTTTCCGCCTCATCCGACAAAAAAGTCACACCAAAGCGGACACGCCCTGTTCCGGACTGACAGGCCTGCATCACATCCCTGCAGAATATGTAAATGACCGGCAAAATATTTTTCGCAGAGGATGTATAATCAAATACAAAATCGATGGTTGTGTCATTCTGCAGACCAATTTTGACATTGCGATGACTGTTTCCAGATGGTCGAATACCGCCTCCCGGGTTAAATATCGGATTGGTATCCGCTCCGGGACGTCCGCCTCTCCGTACCGGCCGGCTCATAGGTCTTTGCGGTCCTCTGATTGGTTCTGTTCCCCATTTTTCCTCTCTCATCGTCCATTCTTCCTTTCAAAATCTGATTATTCAATTCTGTCAATCACAATTTTGACATCTGCATCATAGATTTCCGTTCCTTCTTCCAGATTGTTTCCTGATGCCCCGCGCACCCTGCAGTTTTCATTCAAAGGCATAAATTGCAGAACACAATGGCCATCCGGTCGAATAATATAATAAAAAGCGCCAATTTCCTTCTGCACCATCTGACTGCCGGATAAACAATCTGCACCCATGATATTTTTACCATAAACCAGCGGAACTGCTGAATTGGCATTCACACAAAAATTTTGACGGACATCTTTCAGTCCTTCACTGCTGATATGGCAATATACTTTGCAAAAAGCCAGACCTTTATCAAAATCATGCCCGCACTCCAGCCAGTTTCTTAAAAAGTAATCTCTGTACCACTGTGTGTCTACAGCTTCCAGAAACTGCTGATAGTCTTCAATGACCTGATCGATATCGGTGTAACCCTCTGCCGTATTAGTGAGCAGTTTGCGCATGATTTCCACCAGTTCAGGATACTCCAGTGCTGTCTCCGATTTTTCACCCATATCCAATACAAAGGCTTTCTCCGGATCAGACAGATAACTGTCGTCTTTGAAATATGGATGTCCCTCCATGATTTCATATATAATCAGGCCTGCTGCATAAAGATCCCATTGATGACTGAACTGACGTTTTGTATCTTTCGGAAGATTTTTAAGTCGATAAGCCTCCGGATGCACATAACCCGGCGTTCCGCCCAGGTACACATTATCTTCCCGGATATGATTCTGCGCAACCAGCATATCAAAATCAATGATTTTCAACTGCTGGAAAGGCATACCGTTCTCCCATTCTATTTTCACCATCATATTGGACGGCTTGAGATCACGATGGACATAATACCTGTTGTTGTAAGGTTTTGCATAGGCCCTGATGGCCAGAAGCAGCTGACGGATCAGGTCCAGGCAGCGCCAACTGGTATCACTTCTGTCGGACAGATTGTGGATGGCGGCTATATACTCGCCCAACTCCTGGCCTTCCACCAATTCCAGTACAACAAAAAACACAGGTACTTTGCCGCATATAGCCTCTCCGGAAGTAATGGTCTGCATCAAAAAAGGAGAAACAATATTGACTTCTGCCTGCTGCTGCAGCAATGTCTGCTCGCGCTGCAGATCCCTTTCTGCTTTCTTACTTTCTGTTGAGGATGTTTTCTTTTTCTCAGTGACCGTACTGCCATCATAAACCTGTTTTTTGGTTTTTCTCTGACTCATCAGCGTCTCAAGATCACCATTATGTGTTTCACCTTCTGCGCCGCTGTGTTTTGTGATTTTTTCAACCATCTTTGCTGCTGTCTGGGGCTGCGCCTCCTGCGGTTCAAAGCGCCCCACATATTTCACCATGTATTCTCTCTGCGGACACTGATGTCTGCAGGAATGGCAAAACAGATTTCTGCCAAGCTCAGGCTCATCTTGATAAGCCTGACAAACCGGACGGGCTTTTCCCATATATTTCAGCGGATTGCCATGTACCGGCTTCGCATCTTCTGTAAACATCAGGCAGGACCATTCTCCATATTCCTTCGGCGGATTTACATTGATAACGTCTCCCTTTTTAAACATGCGCTGCTGCCTCCTCTTTTGCTGATGCATCACTCTCATCTGTCTCTGTTTCATCGGCATTGTCCGTCGGATTAAGATGATTGTTATTATAAATTCTATTGCAGACATCGATCAGATCCTCAAACATCGTCGCACCATAACTGGATGTGCCGCTGCCGTCCACCTTATATTTATTCAGAACAATAATATACTGCGGATCATCTGCCGGTACGTAAGACGTCAGCCAGATATTGTTATAACCGCTGTAACCGCCGAAAGAACCGTCAATCTGGCCTGTACCGGTTTTGCACCCAATGCCGATACTTTGACCATTCACAACAAGATCCATCCCAGATTCCTGCTTCAGCGCCTCACCTTTGCCTTCCATGGCGTCTCGAATAACCTCGGATGTCTCCGGGCTCATAATATGCATATAACCGGTGTCTATTTTCTCTTCCTGAACAATTTCACCTTTGCTGTATGTGCTTCCCTCTGCAGTTTTTTTCTCCTTGGTTCTGTAAACCTGCTGAATCATATGTGGCTTTGCAATCTGTCCGTCACAGGCAGCTCCCATGGTCAACATCGCCACATGCATGGCACTTATCTGGACATTTTGCTGCCCGATGGCTGTCCTGGCCAGTTCTTCATCATTATTATTAAAGTCATATTTTGAAAGCATCATTCCAAAGTCAAAGTACTGCGATGTGCCGATACTGCATCTTTCCGCCAGTTCATCCATCCTGGCTTTTCCGACATCTTCAATGGCTTTCTTCGCAAAATAAACATTGACAGAATCTATAAAGGCCTGTTTGAATCCAATCTCACCATAGACCTGTCCGCCTGCATTCGGAAGCACACTGTTCTCCAGCTGCAGATAACCTGTACCGTCATATACCGTCTCACTCAGACAGCTTTCGCCTTTCTCAATAATACCAATACTGGTCAGAATCTTAAATACACTGCCCGGCATACGCGGATGAAGCATCGGATAAGTCTCACTGTGAAGGGTATTCTCCACAATGTTTTCCCAGGTTGTTGTGTTATGATTTGCCGCCGCATAAGCTGTCAGAAGTTCCGTCACATCAAAGGACGGGGTATAGGCCCATGTCAGCACACGTCCTGTCTTTGCTTCCAAAACAACAATAGAGCCTTCATCCCCGGCGCCATTGCCCGTACACGCATTTTTCAGCTTACTGTAACAATATTCCTGAAGGTCCGAATCCAATGTTGTCTGAATCGTACATCCCTTATTTGTACCCGGAAGCGCATCATATAACCATGCCTTACTCGTTTTTCCCAGGAGATAGCTGGCATCTTTAGACGCAAAGCCGATGGCCTGGGTATAAGCTTCCGCATCTTTATAATGTGCATAACCATCTACAGAATCGGAAGTCATGATGCCCGTATCGTTTCGATCCGTGATATCGCCCTGAATAATATTTTTTTCTCCATATGCTATTTTACCTTCTGCCACACTGCTGGCAACCGAAGCTTTTTCTTCTTCCGATTTAAAAATATTGCTTCCGGACGCAAAGTACAGCTTATAGGTCAGAATGCAGGCTGTCAGCATCAGGCCTGCATAAGCATAAGCTGCCTTCTTTCCCCAACATTTCTTTAGAAATTTTATCAGTTTCCTGATCATTGTACTCCTCCATTTTACGACTCACCGGGATTCTCCACATCGAGAATAACCTGGAACTGATCTGCTTTTAATCGGACTTCTGACTGCAGCTTTACAGTGTGCATTGCTTTCCAGGTATTGCCGTTCTCAACCACCAGTTTTTTCTTCTCTGACTGTCTCTTTTTACCATCACCGGACAATTCTGCACTATACACCATGTAATTGCCCAGAGCATCTTTCTGAATATAAAACCATGCTCTGCTGACACTGGCCGCTTCATCAGCCGGTGTTCCCTCCGGAACAACCACAACATCATTGCCGCTGCCGGCATTTCT
>OLOL01001650.1_pt1 | contig 18332 bp, 19 predicted proteins | sample 1673081 | NCBI WGS metagenome assembly OLOL01 (sample SAMEA3136753, study PRJEB25190) | human gut metagenome
CATGGGAAGCTGCGCTCCCTGACGGCGGAACAGGAAGTCATCAGCGGTCAGCTGCGCGGGTCTTGGGTTCCTTATTTTTGATTTCTCTATCTGACAGAAACAGGTGGGTAGCCCTTACAGACTTTTCCCATACTTCCAACAGTTGATTTATTAAATCCGGCGTCCTGTCCGCCACTTCTAATATCTTCATATCCGCCTCAATGTGTTCAGAAATTTATCAAAACCAATTTACCACATTTACAATGTGAAGTCTATGCTCAACGGTCATAGCGAAGCTTGAACAGTGCAGCGATTAGCTGCTGCTTCACATAGTCCTCCACCTCGGCATTGACCTGTCCGTTCACCTTGGAGAAAGAGCGGATATATCCGGCGTAGTGGAGCAGGACAGCGTTCACGGCTTCCGGGTCGCCCTCACACACTTTGATAATAGTTTCGTAAGGGAGAAGTTTACTCATGGCGGTATCTCTCCATTTCCTCCCGCAGTTTCCACAAGGCAATCTGGATATGCCGCCCTGCTGTGCTGCGTGACCGGCCAATACACGCGCCGATCACGCGCTGCGACTGATGCAAAAAGTAATAGCGCAGGATTTCTTCCCGTGCCTGCTCCGGCAAAACAGGGATCGCGTTGGCAAGGGAGGCGTTGCTCAATAGGACGGTCTGACCGCAGACGGTAAGGGGGTGTTCTTCGTCCGGCTCTGGTTCGGCAAATTGGATAAACTTCTCATTTGTTAGATAATCAAGGGAAATTTCCCGTTCCCGTTTCTGCCGCAGCCGTATGATTTTCCCGATGGCGGCATAGCGAATGACAGCTTTACAAAAGGCGTTGTGCTTGCACCGGATATACTCTTGATAGGCGTCAATCTCGGTCATGGAAATTCCCCCTCTTTGAATAATAGTGCGGGGCGGCAGCACTCCGTGCTGTCGCCCCTTGATTGCCTATCTGCAAAGGCAGACGGGGCTGTCAACGGCGGCGCAAAGCAACGTTCATTTTACTGTTGACTGGCTCAGCTGGCTTTGTGCTATTGCCTTGTAGTAAACACAAATAGAAATGATTGCTGTAATCGCTTCCGTGATCCAAAACGCATTCCAGACGCCAACCGCTCCGAAAAACCTGCTGAGTAAAAACGCAGCCGGGATGATGACCACTACATACCGGCAAAGGGAAATCAGTAAGGAGGAAGTTCCTTTCCCAAGTCCCTCCAATGCGCCGGAAGATGTAACAGAAACCGCCGAGACGATAAACCCGGCCCCGATGATGCGTAAGGCGGTTTCCCCGGCCTGAATCGTCGCTTTTGTGTGGCTAAACAGCCCCATCAACTGTCCGGGGATCAGAAGGCATATCACTGTTCCAAGTACCATAATGATACCGCTCATGCACAAGACAATCTTATAAATCTGACTGACCCTTTTGTTCTCGCCCGCGCCGTAGTTATAGCCGATCAGGGGGCGCATCCCCTGCACAATGCCATTCGCCGGCAGATAGATGAAAGTCTGTAATTTGTAATAGATTCCCAAAACCAAAATATACACTTCGGAAAATGCTACTAAAATAGCATTGAGCGCCGAAATCAAAAGAGACGGAAGTGCAAGATTCAAGGTGGCAGGAATGCCGATTGAATATAGCTTCAATACCATTCCTTTGCCGGGCAGAATGTACTGCCTGCGAATATGTACGCGGATTGGCCGCACAAAATAAGCGACCAGATAAATTGCCAGCGTCAGAGTTTGCCCGATACCGGTTGCCAGCGCAGCGCCTTCGATTCCCATTGCCGGGAATAAGCCATAGCCAAAAATCAGAACGGGGTCTAAGACAATGTTTGTGATGCACCCGCACATCAGGCTTATCATGGTTGTTTTCATGTTTCCTACTGCCTGGAATATTTTCTCGAATGTTACACCAACAATGATAATCAATGTAAAAGCGAACGCAACAACAGAATAGCGGACGCCAAGTTCAATCACTGTCTCGGATGAAGTAAACATTCCTAAAAAAGCCGGCATCATTGCGATACAGCAGACTGTCATGACAACGCCATGAATCACGGCAAGCACAAGTCCCTGCGTTGCAGCCTGATCCGCTTTCCTGTTATCTCCAGCGCCCAGATAGAAGGCGAAGTACGGTTTCTGTTTGCAGAGCATCTAGCCCTTTTTTAATATGTATTTCCATATCGTCTCTCCTTTTCCTGTTCTTACTGTGTTTTTGTACCGCTGCAAAGCGTTTCTGTTTTTCTGCCTGCTCGGAAGATCAGAAGCGCCAGAACGAATGTTGCCGTTTCTGTGACAGGGAAGGACAGCCAGATCCCTGTAATCTTCAGGAGTTTTTCCAGACCCCACATGAATGAAATGAGCAGCAGAAACTGACGCAGTAGCTGGATCAGCATACTTGGAAAGACCTGTTCTGTTGCCTGAAGATAGGTGGAGATCATGGTAGACCATCCGCAGAATAGGTAGCTGACCGCCATAATCCGCATAGCGGATATTCCAAAGGAGCGCATGGATTCCGACGCCGTAAATAATCCCAAAAGCTGCGCCGGAAAGAGGATGACGGTCAATGTTCCCAGTATCATCATACCGGAGACCAAAGCGGTTCCGTAGCAGAAAGCAGAGTGCAGCCTATCTCTGTTTCCCGCACCGTAGTTAAACCGCATAATAGGAAGACAGCCCTGGATCAGCCCGTTGACCGTCATGACAATCAACTGCTGCACCTTAAAATACGCACCGAAGAAAGCGATTGCCGTATCGGAATAGGCGACCAGAAAAAAGTTTACAAAAGTCACCATAAAAGAACTAAGGGCATTCATAATAAAAGACGGCAGTCCAAGGGTGAAAATACGGCCAATCAGCCACTTTTGCAAATGAAATCCTTTGATCTTTATCCGCACTTTCTGCTTTTTGCCCAGCAGCAAGGCAAATGCCAAAATCATGGATAACAAATAGCCCGCAACAGTAGCCACCGCAGCGCCACGGATTCCCATAGCCGGAAAAACACCAATACCAAAAATTAGGAGTGGGTCGAATACAAAATTAACGACCACTCCTGCAATCTGGAACCACATGGGAGCGACCATATTTCCGGTGCCCTGTATCATCTTCTGGATGGCGATATGCACCATATTGGGGATTTGCATGAACGAACATACGCTCATATAGGCAATGCTCAACTGATAGATTTCTTCATTATTGGTAAATGCCCGAAAGTAGGGTTTCATAATCAGCAATGACAGAAGATTGAGCAAAGCCCCAATTCCAAAGGCCAGTAACAATCCGTGTGTAACGGTGATATTTGCTTCATCTTGCTTTCTCTCCCCAAGATACCCTGCAATCAATACATTCACACCGATCCAGATGGACGCTGCGTTCATCAGGGTTGTAATCGGGAATGACAGAGAAACAGCCGTCAACGCATTCTCACTCAGACGCGCTACAAACGCGCTGTCTATCAGATTATAGGAATATTGCAGAAACATGGAGATCAGCGGTGGCAGCGACATTTGCCAGATGAGCTTTCCGACAGGAACAACCGCCATTTTGTTATTCGTCTGCATACTCTACCTCCTTTCCATAAATTGTCCGGCGCAGGAAAACTGCGCCGGACAGCAGGACATTAAATCCGAACAATATAGTTTTGTTTGCGTGCTGCGGTTGGCCGGCTTCCCTGGGCTGGATAACCCAATGCAATCGCCCCGACGCCACGCAAGGTTTCCGGTAGCTTCCACTCCCGCAGGAGAGCCTTGCCGCTTTCACTGTCAAAAATCTCACGTTCCCGATGTACCCATACGGTTCCCAGGCCAAGGGCATGGGCAGCGAGCATCATATTTTCAAGGACGCAGCTTCCATCCTCGACAAAGGTGCTTGCGGAGCCATCTGCCAGAACCAAAATCACGACAGGTGCGCCATAATAAGGGTCTGTGTTACTCCCCATCACTTCTGCGTTTAGTTTTGCAATCTCCTTCCTATATTTGGGGTCTGTAATTGCAATGATGGTTGGAGATTGATGTCCTCCGCCGGTAGGAGCGTAAGTCCCTGCTTCCAGTACAGCGTCCAAAGCCTCGGAGGGGACAAACTCTGATTTATAAGCCCTTACACTGCGGCGCGTCTTGATCAGAGATAAGAAGTTGTTTTCCATAAAAAATCATCCTCCATTCTGTCAACATTTCCGAGATGCAGGCAACAAAAAAGCCACACAACTATCACAAGACAGTTGTGTGGCAAAAAGATGACCGAATCCGGAAAAGTCCACTCAAATTTTACGGTTATTATTATAGCGAACTTTCAGGAGACCGTCAAGCATCAATCATTACGGAATTGTGGAGGCTGTCTATTGCTTTTTTGTGTTACTTTATGGCACATGAGCATTCATTTGAGGGTATTAACCGTCCAAACGAAGATGGCACGGTTACAGAATTAGACGGCTTGGCAGCTATCAAGTACAAACAAGATTTATATAAAACATCCGCTGGTGAAGTGACCCCGGATAGGATCAAATCGGCTTTGGAAACTTATCAAAGCTGCGTTCGAGAATATGGGCCAGTCGAGGAAGAGGGCTTTCCTCTGGCTGTATATATTGAAAAAATCGTCCCGTTCCGTCACTTGCTGATGGGTCTGTCCGAAGCGTTTGCTGATCCATTAACAGGCATTGGTGCTGATTTAATGGATATTGACCCGAATGACATTGACGGAGCCTATTATGAAAAGTGCGCAGAACATTTACAGGATGTCATGCGGAATGAGCAAAGAGAAAACGAAACCGCACAGCAGAAAGCTCTTGAAAAATATTCAGAACTTGATACGCCATTTTATCTTCATTCTGGAATTTCTAAAGATGCATTTGATTATATTGAGCTTTATATTTTGCTCCTTGCTATTTTGTGTGTGGCAATCGCAGCTCCTACTTTTGCCGGAGAATATCAAACGGGCGGTGACAGCATCCTGCGAACCACCAAATACGGGCGTAAACAATTAGCAATTACCAAAATTCTGGCGGCATTTACACTTTTCGTTGTTACTTTCCTTGTCGGGATCACGGTACACATTCTGATTTTAGATGCAGCGTTCGGGACGGATTGCTTAAAAACATCGTTTCAGATGCGATACTCTATCATTAACCTGCCAAACATCAATCTGGGGCAGTTGCAGATAATTCTCGCAGCAACGGGCTTGCTTTCTGTATTAGCAACGGTTAGCTGTACGTTGTTCCTGTCTGCAAAATGTAAAGACACATTGACAGTTTTGCTGATCTCTATTGTAGTTCTTCTCATGCCGCTTTTTGCTTATGTGGCGATGGGAGCAACATGGCTCTCTACCATATTTCCATCTGCCGGAATTGGTATGCAGAACAATTTCCTTTATCAGCTTGCAGATTTCAATTATCTGAATATCGGTGGAATGAGTTTCTGGACACCGCATGTTATTTTGATTTCGGCAGGAATTGAATTATTTGTGTTTACATTCTTGGCGATTCATTCCTATTGCAGACATCAGGTAGCATAAAAGAAGTTCAAAATAGAATGAATTGATTATCTGTCGCACGACGGCAAAAGAAAAAAAGCCGTCGTACAGCAGACATATTTTCACGCGCTTATGAAACGGCGGCTTTAATTTTCAGAGCCGCCGTTTCTTTGCGTTTACACAAACCTATAATGAATTTTCCGGAAATATTGTGGTTAATAGCGATTTAAACTGTTGTATTTGTTTAAAAATTAAAAAATATCTAATGAGTCTTCCGCATCTACCCACATCTGCAAATTTCCATCAAGATATAATCTTGCATATTCAAGAGGATCATCAATGGCGAGTGCGTTTAATGCACAGTCTGATCCTGATGTGGTTTTTAAGTCCTTTTCAGCTTCCCAACAGTCAATGCGGAGCATATAGCCAACAGAGGTATAAACATCAATACTGTTGCGCTTGGGATTGTATTCTGCAAATATTGTTCTCATCGTATCAAATCTCCTTATCGTTAAATCAATCATTTGTTGCAAAAATCAGAAGCATTTCAATCAGTTCACCATGTCACTTTTATTTTGTGTTATACTGTTTTATAGGTACGAGCTGTGAAAGCAGATGGAGAAAAGGGCTGTGCACTTTATAGCTTGGCTCTTATTTGTTACCTGCGGAGCAGAGCAACAATAAATGTCAAAAAATCTGTATAATAGTATGGATTAAAAGATATACAACAAAATTATATTTTCAAATTACGAAAATCTATTGACTGTAAACTTTGTTTATACCTTATATTTACAGCAAAATAATTACGGATAACCAAATCTATTGAAATTCTTTTATAAGGCTTTAAATATGGAGATAAAATGAATTATGAGCGAAAAGTTACTGATTGTTGAAGATGATAAAAAATTAAATGATGGAATCCGTCTGGCTTTAAAGAATGATGCTTATTTCTTTTATCAGAGCAGAACTTTGCAGGAAGCTAGAGAAATCTTGAAAAAGGAAGATATCACATTGGTTTTATTAGATGTGAATTTGCCGGATGGGAATGGGATTGATTTTGTAAGAGAAATAAGGAAAAATAGTCAGGTGCCGATTATTCTGCTTACAGTAAATAACATGGAAGTAGATATTGTAACAGGATTGGAAGCTGGGGCAAATGATTATATTACGAAACCATTTAGCTTGATGGTTTTACGTGCAAGAGTGTCTGTGCAGCTTAGAAATAAAGAGGCAGCAGCTAAGAATTCTATGGAGCTTGATGGATTTGAGTTCTATTTCGATAAAATGGATTTTTTCAAAGATGGAGAACCTATTGAACTTAGTAAGACAGAACAAAAGCTCCTTAGAGTGCTGTGTGAAAACAGAGGAAAAGTATTGAAACGGGAATATCTGATTGACGAGGTATGGCAGGGAGATACAGAGTTTGTGGATGCCCATGCCTTGACTGTTGCTATCAAACGCCTCAGAGACAAATTAGAAGATGATACGCAGAAGCCTGAATATATCAAGACGGTTTATGGAATTGGTTATACATGGGCGGTGAATGGATGATAGAAACAATTATGTTGATTGTAGTTATATTTGTCCTGAGCGGAGTTTTTTGGTACAGCTTTTTTTATCAGAAAGAAAAAAAACTTTTGAACCGGCTGCAGCAAATGCTGGATTGTGCAATAGATGGAGAACTGGAACGGACAGAAGTATCAGAAGAAAAGTATTCTGCTCTAGAAAACAGCATGAAACAATATATAGACAGTAGCTTTCTGGCAGGAAAAAATCAACAGGAACAGAAAGAAGTGATGCAAAAACTTATTTCAGATATTGCGCATCAGACACTGACTCCTATTTCAAATCTGAAAATCTATGGAGAAATACTCTCTGAAGTGAGTAATGAAAATCAGGAGGAGATAGCTACCATTTTGGAGCAAACAGAGAAATTAGATTTTTTGATACAATCACTGGTCAAATTATCACGGATGGAGAGTGGAATTATCGCAGTACATTCGGAGGATACTACTATTAAGCAGATGCTTGAATCTATACAGCAGCAGTTTAACGTAAAAGTAAGAGAGAAGAATATTACTCTGAGCCTATGTGACACGGATTTGCATGTTCGATGTGATTCAAAATGGACTGTGGAGGCTCTTGGAAATATTGTAGACAATGCGATTAAATACACAGCATGTGGGGGAAATGTTCAGATAAAAGTCGAGCAGTATTCTTTTTTTGTAAAGATTGATATCATTGATGATGGCACTGGAATAGAAAAAGAAGAAATACCAAAGATATTTGGAAGGTTTTATCGGAGTCTGTCAGTGGCAGACCAGCCAGGAGTAGGAATTGGCTTATTCCTTGCAAGAGAGATCATTCAGGCACAAAAGGGGTATATAAAAGTGACATCAAAGAGAGGAAAGGGTTCTACATTTTCTGTGTTCCTTCCGATAGCAAAGAAGGAATAGTATCAAAACTGTGACATTTCAGAAACCAGATGGAGACATTGTTATGATAAAGTCTGTATTGTAAAGATCAATACAGGCTTTTTTGATGGGAGGATGGCATGAATATATTAAAAGCAGTAAATTTACGAAAAATATATGGGCAGGGAGAAACAGAAGTCAGGGCTCTTGATGGTATAAATCTGGAAGTAGAAAAAGGGGAGTTTGTAGCGATTGTTGGAACCTCTGGAAGTGGAAAGTCTACATTGCTTCATATCATTGGTGGTTTGGATAATCCAACATCCGGTCAGGTCATTGTTGACGGACAGAATTTAAGCCATATGACAGATGAAGAGCTTACTATTTTTAGGCGTAGAAATATTGGATTTGTATTTCAACAGTATAATCTGGTTCCGATGCTGAATGTATGGGAAAATATTGTTCTTCCTGTAAAACTGGATGGAAAAAAGATTGAAAAAGGTTATGTAAATGAAATCATAGATACACTGGGCATTCGGACAAAACTGGAAAAACTTCCAAGTGCACTGTCAGGGGGGCAGCAGCAAAGGGTGGCAATCGCAAGAGCATTAGCGGCAAAACCTGCTATTTTGCTGGCAGATGAACCGACAGGCAATCTGGACTCAAAAACGAGTCAGGATGTATTAGGACTTTTAAAAGTCACCAGTAAGCGTTTTCATCAAACGATTGTAATGATTACTCACAATGAAGAGATTGCCCAGATGGCTGACAGGATTTTACAGATTGAAGACGGAAAAATTGTTTCAGACAGTGGTTTGGTATAGTGAGGGCGTTTATATGGTAAAAGTAGAGAATAAAGAAACGTTACGATTATTGACGAAACGTTTTATGAAAATGAACCGAGCAAGAAATATTATTGCTGTTATTGCAATCATGTTGACATCACTGTTATTTACAAGCCTCTTTGTTGGGAGCGTATCCATGATACTTTCCAAAAGAGCAACGGAAATTAAGCAATTTATGGATTCATCCCATGCTATTGCGCAGAATTTGTCAGAAGAAGATGCGGAGAGATTGCAAAAAACAATAGAACAAAGTGATGAGGTGGAACGATATGGAACAGGCATTTTTCTGGGAGCAGGAAGAGATAAACATTTTGGCTTTTCAGTAGAAGTTAGATATGCAGATAAAAATATGGCAGAAAGCTTTAATTGTCTGCCAACTACAGGAAGACTGCCAGAGAAGGAAAATGAAGTAGCAGTAAGCAGCTTGGTACTGGAAGCACTGGGAGTTACACCAAAGATTGGGGAAGAAGTCACGCTGACGTGGGAAGTAAATCCAATGCTGAAACAATACAAAACAGATACATTCCAGATATGTGGATTTTGGCAGGGTGATAAGGCTGTTTTAGGTCAGATGGTCTGGGTATCTGAAGCCTATGCGAAGGAGAATTGTTATCCTGTTACACAGAAAGAATTAGAAAATGGTATCTATAATGGGGGAAAGGAGTATTCTGTCTGGTACAAGAATCTTTGGAATCTGGAAAAGAAAACAGAAAATATATCTAAGACAGCAGGATTTACGAAAGCAGGGACAGGATTGGAGATCAATCCGGCATATAATCTTTTTGAAGAGGATTCATTTTCATTTACTTCCCTTATTGTAATGGTACTGTTTGTGATATTGGCTGGTTACTTAATTATTTATAATATTTTTAATATATCCGTGAAAACGGATATTAGAGCCTACGGATTATTGAAGAACGTGGGAACAACAGGAAAACAATTGAAAAATATTGTACGTATGCAGGCATGGAAATTGTCAGCAGTGGGGATTCCAATCGGATTGATCTTCGGTTATCTTGCAGGTTTTTGTATGTCGCCGTCTCTGACAGCAGATGCCCAAATCAGTGCACAGGCAGGAAAGACTACACAGACAGTAGTATCAGCTAATCCTTTGATTTTTTTTGCAGCAGCACTTCTGACACTTTTAACGGTGTATTTATCCAGTCTACAGGCTTGTAAAATGGTGGAAAGAGTTTCGCCTGTGGAAGCTCTGCGTTTGGCAGAAGGAGAGCAGTCACATAGGAAAGTAAAAAAGAATACTTCTGTAACCTGGTGGGGGATGGCAGTTCAAAATGTGTTACGAAATTGGAAAAAGGGATTGATTGTTATGCTTTCTATCGCTCTTTCTATGGTGGTTGTCAACTGTATCGTGATGTTGGTGCAGGGATATGATTTTGATTCTTACCGAAAAGTGTTTTTAGCTTCCGATTTTCAACTGGATCAGATGACCGACACTTTATCGAATACAAATTTCAACGGTATTACACCTGAAATCAAAGAGATTCTGAATAAGTGTCCGGAAAGTGAGAAAACAGGATATGTGTATTATTCGGAAGAAAAACATAAGATGGAACCGGCACTTTTGAAAACGTGGGAGACATTGGCAGAAAAAAACAAAGAAAACTGGACAGATTATGAAAAGCAAATCTGGGAGGAAACAAAAGCGGGTAATACTGTAAAGGTTCATTTCCTCGGAATTAGTGAAGTGGTGTTTGATATGTTAGAATGGAAAGGGGAAAAATGTTCCTGGGATACGTTTAAAAGTGGGGATTATGTGATTGTGGACTATAGTGATAAATATACAGAACAACCAGTTTCTTATTATCAGTCTGGCGAAACTTTTAAAATGGAGTACGGAAACGGAAAGCAGAAAGATTATGGGGTGATCGGAGAAGCTATGATGCCATATTCCCTGGATTATCCGTATGCAGATTCTGTTTATATTACAGTAATGGTCCCAGAAGAAGAGTATATCACCCAGACAGAAAATCAGTCAGCAATGTATGCTACTATTGATGCCAAGAAGGGAGAGGATAAGCAAGTAAAAGAATACATTGATAAAAATGTTTTGAAAGAAAATGATATGATAAATGTTTTTTCTGTATTGGATATGAAGGCGAGCTTTAGGCGGTTTGTCAGTAAATATTATATGATCGGTAGTTTTCTTGTCGTTATTTTAGCCTTTATTGGCATTATGAATTTCTTTAATACAACAGCAACTTCTGTAATTAGCAGAAAAAAAGAACTGGCACTTTTGGAAGTTGTTGGAATGACGAAAAAACAGATATCGAAAATGCTAGTGACTGAGGGATTCCTATATTTGGGAGGCGCATTTATGATTGCAGTATTGTTAGTTGTGGTTGGAGCAAAGCAGATTTTAATAACTACGCTCGGTACGGCATTTTTCTTCCGGCTGCATCTTACGATAGTGCCATGTGTGCTTATGATTCCAATTTTGGTTGGGATTGCGTATGTGATACCAAAGTATCAGTTTGAAAAGATGAGTCGGGAAAGTGTAGTTGAAAGAATTCGTAAGGAATAATAACAATATATAAATTAGGCGTATGGATTTGATGTATCCATGCGCCTTAAAAAAGTTATAACTCCATATCGTTCAATCTTTAGTTACAAAAATCAGAAGCATTTCAATCAGTTCACCATGTCATTTTCATTTTATGTTATAATGTGTTATCAGATTTTTTGGCTCTTGTATTTGCCCTTATCAGAGTTTGTAAACACTGATGGGACGATATAACACAAGGAAAACAATAAGGGAAAACCCACCTGCGACAAAATCAGTGTTTCAAGGGCTTACGGAGAATTTAATAACAAAATATAACAGTTATTAAATTTCTTAAAACAGGTGAAATCTCAATCGGAATTGACCGAGCGCATTGGGCGAGGGATACTTCTTATTTGAAGGGAGAGAAGATGGAAGTGAGAGTTTAGAAAAACTTGAATTTAAGGAGAATATAGACGAAATTAGCAGATTTAGTGTTGGAATGATTATAGGTATTTGTTTTCGGGATGAAAATATCGTTTATTTATTCTAGACATAAGATGTCCGGTTGAAAATTAACGGATTCTCGTTTTATGTCGTGGTAATTTTGGTGCATATTGGTAAGCTGTAAGTGGAAGAGAGGTGCAGAAATGATGCAGCAATCATGTTTGTACTTGGAAATATCAATTCCAATAAAGTACATTGACATAGGTTTATACCTCCTGATAAATATTTTGAGCACTGCTGTCTTCAACAGAGAATTCGGCTGTGTAATCACGTAAATAAAAACGTCGATGCGTTAACAAACTGATTAACAGTAATAGACGAAAAGCTGTGGTCTGAGTCACCTCATACCAGTCAAAGCTGTAAAGATATAGATACAGATCCACAGTGCCTTTTCAAAATATATCAGAGATGGAAATAAATACCCAGTGTTAACTGGGAGAAAGGAAAAATCCAATTACCATCTAAGATAATTGGATTATACGTAGAGACATGGATACAAAAAAGATTGGAGCTTTTTTAAAGCAATGTCGTAAAGAAAAGAATCTTACGCAAGAACAGCTTGCCGAGAAGTTTGGGGTATCTGCAAGAACAGTTTCCAGATGGGAAACAGGAATAAATATGCCAGATCTCAGTATACTTGTTCAACTTGCTGAGTATTACGATGTTGAGATGAGAGAGCTCCTGGATGGAGAAAGGAGCCAGACTATGAATAAAGAGATGAAAGAAACATTGGACAAAGTTGCGGTGTATGAAGAATGGGTGAAACAAAAAGCATTAAAGGCTGGAAATCTTGCATTTGCATCAATGTTTGTGATTAGTGTGTTAGCGATTATTATTCAGATGTTATTAACTGTGGATATTCGCTTGGTTTTAGGAGAGACAGCAACTGCTTTGGTAGGAGGAATCCTGTACGCCTCTATTATGGTGTACAATGGAATATGGGATAAATGTTTGCCAAAAAGTGCTACTATATGGCGAGATTTTTTCACCAGTGTGATATGTGCAGGAATTTTTACAGTCATCTATGGTGTATGCTTATTCAGAATGGGAGCTACAGAAACACAGATAACACGATTAGCATTGGGATTTCTGATTGGTATTACTATTGTGGCATTTATTATTCTTAGGCTCTTGGCATTTATTAATCGAAAAAGAAACCAGAATTCGTCAAATGTTCAGGAGAAAAAGGAAACTTCCCTATCTAAGGCAGAATGGACAAAAATTTATAATGCACAGAATATAGTAGAGACAGAACAACTTGTAGAAATGTTAAAGCAAAATGGAATAGCAGCTTTTTCTCAGGAAGCAGGTGCGAATGTTGCAATGCATGGGGCACCAGGATTTGGAATATATGGTGTGGATATATTTGTGAAAACCGATGATGCAGAGAAGGCAGTACAGTTGATCAAGGAGATTAATAACCAAGAATGAAGAAAATTTTTGACATTTTCACACATGCGTGCTAATATGATTATAGAAAAAGAGTGCTACCGATAGACGGTTAGTCCGATATATGTTTTGACAAAAATTGCCGCTTAGTTTACCAGACCAGGGCGGCTATTTTTGTGGTTTAGTATTATCCTTGCCAAAGGTATATCCAAGACCAAAGCAGGTTAAGCCGAAGCTCACTACTGCTATAAAATCAACAATACTCATGGCTTAGCCCTCCTTTCCAGTGGATTCTCTTTCGAGTTTCTATGTAATCAGAGGGTCACAGTCCCTCTGCTGAAGGACATTCCGCTTCCGGCTTTTACAGCATTACACATCAATGCCTTTTATGACATAAATAAACGGATCTATACGGATGCCATTCTTCAGTCTGCACATAAAAAAGATGAATTCCTTGCTTTTTGCCAGCTTGTAGACAGACATATCCCTCACCCGGATCAAAGAACTATTTTTGTTGGGGACAGAGGGTATTGCTCTTATAACAACATGGCTCACGTGATCGAAAAAGAACAGTATTTTGTTTTTCGTACAAAAGATATTACAAGCAAAGGGGTGATTGGGAACTTTGTTTTTCCGGATTCTGATACATTTGATATAACTGTTGACGTAACTCTTACGAGATCCCATCCCTGTAATAATTGTTTGCCGGAACATTTACGTATTCCGTCCTGGCTGTTTCCAGTATCTCACGGTATCTTTTTTTGAATTCAGATACCTTTACCGGATCCGGCTCCTGAAATGGTTGGCATTCGTTTCGGAAATGGATCATCTCCTGTACCAGTGAACGCATCTCTTTGTTCCAGGTGCGGTCTGGTTCATTATCCATGCTGTCTTTCAGGTAACGCAGCACATGGGCAAGGCATTCCTGGTGATCCTCTCCATAATTATAAAAGGTAATATCATGGCCATGGATCCCCTGGTACGAAAGCTGCCATCATAATTCACATCATCAATAATGCCATCTGGAAATGCAGCGTGTATGCGTTCCCCTGTCTGACTGTTATAATAAACATCAGCATGGTATTCTTTTACATCCAGTACCATTCGGATACTTACCAGTTGTTTTGTGATTGTTCTTGCCGTCTTTTTAAAAGTACAGTCTTCAAACACTTCTTTTGGTGGCGGAAGAAGGATTACCGGCTGTGTAGGCTCCTGCTTTTTTCGGCCATGCCCTTTATGTCCTGGCTGTCCACCGGGTTCTCGTCCTGCTTTTTCCCTACTGTTTGTAATCTTTTTCCGCCGGATGGCTTTTGAAGAAGGAATAGATGAATTTTCATAATCACGGTTGATCTGTGCATGAACACAGGGGAAAACAATCCCGTGGATGATGTGGGATTGTTTTAGGAAATTTGCTATGAAGAAAAGATTAAGCAATATAGATTTATAATTCGCGAAAAATACAAGGCCTTTTATGTAACCAAAGTGTACATGTTCCGAAAAAATGTATTGCTGTCACGTTAACGTGGTAGGGTATGTTTTTGATGCGGAGAAAGGAAAGGCCGTAATGAAAAAAGTAAATGAAGTAAGCAGACTAGCTGGTGTAAGTAGGAGAACACTTCAGCATTATGACGATGAGGGGGTGATTAAAGTGAAAAGAACGAAAAATAATTATCGTATGTATGATCAGATGGCATTAAGAAAATTATGGGAACTTATGATATATAAAGAAATGGGATGGGATTTAAAGTGTATCAAACAGATTTTACGAATGACCGAGGATAAGCGAGATAAGTGCATGTACTTAAAAATTCGGAAAAATAGAAATGAGATTCTAAAATTACAGCAACAAAACGAATTTATTATGTGGATAGTTGAAAATGGCATGCCGTCAATGCCAGAAGAAAGCAATGATAAAACTTATCTGGAGCAGATTAGTTTATTGAAAAATAGCGTTAGCTCAAGAAGTAATGGAAATTATATAAACAATATAGCTCAATTGAGAAAAAGGCTTGATGAAGCATATCAGCAGCTTCAGTTAGGACAATTTCGATATGCAATATATGACACGGAACAGGTAATGAAGGAGGCCATGAAAATGTTAATTAAATGGGAGAATGGTGAGGAATGGGATGAAGATAATTTGATGACACATATAAAAATATGCGAAAGAAGGAAAGAATTTGGAATGGAGTATGGAATGCTTCAGAAGCTTAACAAGGTAAGATGCATATGTGAATATGCCAAAGAAATTTCTGAGGCAGATAAGTTGTTGGATTATGATAAGGTACGGTTTGCAATTATGCAGATAAAAGATCTGCTGAATTATATTCAAGAGAAAATAATAGTATAAGAGTAATCGGAGCGTGCAGATCAGATAACAAAGAAAGAAAAAACACAGTTAAGCAGATTCACAGGCTGCTTAACTGTGTACATGATGATAAAAATAATTAAAGGATGGGATAGAAATCAAATAATGTATTTACATCGCAATTCAGTATCTGACAGCAGGCCAACAGAAAAGACACGTTATGTTGGCGAAACTTCCATTGATGATTTTGGTACTTATGAGGACCAATGCGCAGAAAAAGGATTTTCTGTTGATTATGAGAAGGGGGATAGATATTATACAGCAGATGATGCAGCTGGAAATAGTTTATCTCTGACTTATGTGGGAAATAATGTAATGACCATTGAACTTAATAAAGCCAGCGAAACACATGCTACTGATACAACAGATCAGGTAACTTCAGCACCTGAGCAAGCGTCAGATGTTACGATTGAAACTGAGCAAGAAACAGAAGCAGATAATTCGAATTCTCAGGATAGTGCAGAGCTGGTGGATGGAATGCATTCTGATTTTAAGCAGGCAATGGACAGCTATGAAGAATTTATGAACCAATATTGTGACTTTATGGATAAGTATGAAAAGTCCAATGGAGCAGATCCAACATTGGTAATTGAATATGCAGATTATGTAGCAAAGTATGCACAGGCAATGAAAGATTTTGAGGCATGGGAGAGTAAGAACTTAAATGCAACAGAAGCAGCATATTATCTGGATGTACAAACACGCATTAATCAAAAACTGGCAAAATTTATTCAGTAAAAATAGTATAGGTTTTATAAATTTCCTCCATATCAGCTTGGAAAATATGTTATACTCTATCATAAGAAAGAGGAATGACTGTCCTAATATCATGGACAGCCATTTTCTGTGACAGAATAAAGAAAGATGAGGATGAGGAGATATGAACCGATATACAGATTACATCATGGAGACAGCGAAGAGACTGCTGGCGATACCAAGTCCAAGTGGATTTACCCACATGGCAGCAGGCTTTGTGAAGGAAGAACTGGAAAAAATGGGATATTCCCCAGAGCTTACCAATAAAGGCGCTGTCAGGGTATGTCTTGGAGGAAAAACAAAGAATAACAGCATTATGCTGGCAGCTCATATGGACACATTGGGAGCTATGGTCACAGAGATCAAAAGCAATGGAAGGCTGAAGCTGACCAATGTGGGAGGAATGAATGCGAATAATGCAGAAGCAGAGAACTGCAGGGTATTTACAAGGAACGGAAGTCAATATGACGCAACCTTCCAACTGACGGATGCTTCTATCCATGTAAATGGTGAATACAGCGATACAAAGCGTACCTATGACACAATGGAGGCCATTTTGGATGAACTGGTACATTCCAAAGAGGATGTGGAAAAGCTGGGTGTAATGCCAGGGGATTTTGTATGTTTTGATCCTAGAACCAAAGTGACAGACAGTGGATTTATCAAGAGTCGCTTCCTAGACGATAAATTCAGTACAGCTATCCTTTTGGGGTTCGCAAAATATTTGAAGGAAGAGAATGTATTGCCGGAAAGAACGGTATATCTGCTGATTACGTCTTATGAAGAAGTAGGACATGGCGGATGTGTGGTATCCGATGATACAGAAGAGATGATCTCTGTAGATATGGGCTGTGTAGGCGATGATCTGGGCTGTACAGAACGTATGGTATCTATCTGTGCCAAGGATTCCGGAGGTCCTTACAATTATGATCTGGTAACCACACTTTCCAATATTGCCAGAGAACTGGATCTGGACTATGCCATTGATGTTTATCCCCATTACGGGTCTGATGTGGAAACCGCCTTACGCGCAGGATACGATATCCGCCACGGCCTGATTGGTCCCGGAGTATATGCTTCGCATAATTATGAACGCTCCCATATGGATGGAGTCCGCAATACCTTTGAACTCTTAAAAGCTTATATTACAAAATAATCAGATATCTGGTTATATTTTCATACAAAAAGAGCCTCTGTCCCTGTAAAACACAGGAGCTTTGGCTCTTTTTGTATGATTTAATCATGTGGAGAAAATTATCTGCTCCGCAGTAATTCGTTTAAATATATGTACATGGGCAACTCCGTTTGTTATCACATTGATTTCCCATAGTCATCCCTCCATACATCATTAGTTATAAACTGATTATATCAGATAATGGTATGATCAGACAATGGTTTTCTATGCTAAAGATTATTCTGAAAAAAGTTAAACAATTTATAAATAAAAATGCCATCAGTTACAAACTTATTCCATAACTGACAGCATTTCATTTTACAGATATTTCTGCATATCATCCCGCAGATTCTCTTCCATTCCAATAAGCTTCTTTGCAATGGAAATACTTTCGGACGACGCATCTTTGCATTGGTGCATGGCTTCTGTGATAGACTGGGTTCCCATGTTGCAGCCATTCATGATGATCTTAACCGCCTGTTTATTCTCATCTTCTCCGGTCATCATTTTTACACCTGTCGTCATCCACGAAAATGTGGATACTATAACACCCGGTTCTTTCTCCGGCTGGCCTGCGCGAAGAAGTATTTTGGAAATTTCCTCTTCCAGTTCCTTATGTTTTGAACAGGATTTTTCAATCGTTGCTGCGATTTTGGCATCTGTCACATGATGCTGTACCTGCTCCATGCTCTCAATTCCCATCTTGCATCCGACACTGCATTCTTCTAATAGTTTCTTTGTGCTGTTGTCCATGTCTGTCCTCCTGTATAAAAGTTTACTTTCTACATAGAAGATAGTATACGTACTTTTTGGCTATTTATGTATCTTTCCCGTTACTGGGTACAGAGTGTATAGTGGTTCAGTTGTCAAGACAAAAATCTAAGATTTTTATAATGAACTGATATATGTAACTGGGTAGGGGAGAAAATCCCCC
>OLOL01001661.1_pt1 | contig 18282 bp, 19 predicted proteins | sample 1673081 | NCBI WGS metagenome assembly OLOL01 (sample SAMEA3136753, study PRJEB25190) | human gut metagenome
TGCATTTTGGCAGGTAGATGGATGGATGCAATAAAAGAAGCACCTAGAAAAGGATATGTTGTGTTGGCATTTCCATTTGGGATTATCTTAAGTTTAATCATAAGGGGGAAGAACTAGAATATGGGAAAAATAAAAATACTATTTCTAATTCATGATCTAATGCATGGTGGTGCAGAGAAAGTTTTATTAAATCTTGTAAACAACATGGATCATGAAAAATTTGATATTACGGTTCAGACACTATTTGATGTAGGTGTAAACAAACAGTTTTTATCAGACAAAGTACATTACATAACATGCTATAAGAAGATGTTTCGTGGAAATACAAAATATTTTAAACTGTTTTCACCAGAAAAGTTATATCGAAAATACATCAAAGATGATTATGATATTTTGGTAGCATATTTAGAGGGAAGCTGTACAAGAATCATTAGCGGCTGTCCAGACAAGAATAAAGTAAAAATTACATGGCGTCATTTTGCAGAGAATGAAAAAGAATTTTTACAGGCATATCGTTCCATGGATGAAGCAAAAAGAATCTATCAGAGATTTGATAAAGTAGTAGGTGTTTCCCAGACAGTGATTGATGCATTTGAAGATCTGACAGGATTAAAAGGAATTTCAACTGTAAAATATAACACCAATGAGACAGATAAAATCCTAAAACTGTGTAAAGAACCAGTAGAAAATCCAAAATTTGTGGAAAACGAAGATGTTTTTAAGATCTGTGGAGTTGCCAAAGTAAGACCAAGAAAAGGATTTATGCGTTTAGCAGAAGCACATAAACGATTACAGGACGAAGGATATAAATACCATATCTATATCTTAGGAGAAGGAGAAGAACAAGAAAAGATTCAAAGCTATCTGGATAAAAATCAGATTGCAGATTCTTTTACATTTCTTGGATATGATACGAATCCATATAAATATGTTGCAAGATGTGATTGGTTTATCTGTCCGTCTTTTGAAGAAGGATTTAGTACGGCAGCGACAGAAGCTTTAGTTGTGGGGACACCGGTTGTAACAACACTATGTTCTGGTATGAAAGAGATGTTAGGGGAAAACAATGAATACGGAATCATTGTGGAAAACAGCAGCGAAGGTGTCTATGAAGGATTAAAAGAAGTTGTATCAAAACCAGAACTGTTAGAATCATATACAAAACAGGCAGAAATCCGTGGTGAGAAATTCAGCATGCAGGATACAGTGGATGCAGTAGAAGATATGCTGTCAGAACTTTATACGACGAAACAGAACATGAACTAAATTTGGAGGTTTATTAATATGGGAGTATTAAAAGAAATCTTATATCGAATCCGTGGAGAATACACCACAGAAAAGTTAATCTCTATGGGAATGAAAGTTGGAAAAAACTTCGGAAGATTGCATGGAGTTATTTTAGATCCATCCCACTGCTGGCTGATTGAGATTGGAGACGATGTAACAATGGCACCAAGAGTTCATGTCCTATGCCATGATGCTAGTACAAAAGTTCATTTAGGATATACAAAGATTGGGAAAGTAAAGATTGGAAACAATGTATTCGTCGGAGCAGAAAGTGTGATCATGCCCAATGTAACATTAGGTGATAACGTAATTGTCGGAGCAAACAGCACGGTAACAAAATCATTCCCAGATAATGTTGTGATTGCAGGAAGTCCGGCAAAGATTATTGCCAAGACAGACGAATATCTAAAGAAACAGAAAGAACAAATGGAAACAGCACCATGTTATGACGAAGATTATACCTTAAGAGGTAATCTCACAGAAGAAAAGAAGCAACAGATGCAGAAGGAATTGGAAGATAAGATAGGATACGTGGATTAGAAAATATGGACGAGAAATTAGTAAGTGTGATCATACCAGCATATAATATTGAAGATTATATTGGACGATGCTTAGATTCTGTACTTTCACAGACATATAAGAATTTGGAGATTATCGTGATAGATGACGGATCAAGCGACCGTACAGGGGAGATTCTTGATGATTACGAGAAAAAGAATCATAGAATGAAAGTCATACATAAAGAAAATGGTGGTGTATCATCAGCAAGAAATATAGGAATTGATAGAGCAAATGGAGACTATATTGGTTTTGTAGATGGAGATGATTGGGTTAATCCAAAGTTATTTGAAACACTAGTAAAACTGATTAATGAGGAAAATGCAGATATCGCACATTGTGGATATCAGATGGTATTTCCTGATCGTGTGGATTATTATTATAATACAGGAAAAAGAGTTATACAGACAAAAGAGCAAGGCCTGAAAGACCTGTTAGCAGGAGAGATGATAGAACCTGCCCTATATAATAAACTATATAAAAGAGAGTTATTCGAGAATGTCCGTTTAAATGAGAATCTAAAAATAAATGAAGATCTGGATGTAAATTACCGATTATTTAAGAAAAGTCAGAAATCAATTTACTACGATATGTCATTATATTCTTACATGATTCGAAAAAATTCAGCAACAGGATCAAACACTGTGATTCGAAAAAATGAAGATTCTTTAAAAGTTTTAGAACAGATTAAAAATGATTGCAAAAGTGAAAAAGAAATTTATAGTATTGCATACAGAAGATATGTTTATTTGCTGATGGCGATTTGTCGAATGGATATAGATCAGATAACATATCAGAAGTCCAAAAGAGATATTCTAAAGAAAGAATTGAAAACAAAAGATTTTAAACAATATATATCATCCAAATTAAAAATTATGAGTTGGTTATCTTGTTATTTCCCAGCAATCATAAAATTAATTTATAAAGCTTATGATTTAAAAACAGGAACATCAAAGAAATATAAAGTAGATGAAGGATAAATTATGGAAGAATTGATCAGTGTAATTGTACCAATTTATAAAGTGGAAGCGTACTTAGAACGATGTATAGGGAGTATCGTAAATCAGACATATAAAAATCTTGAAATCATTCTGGTGGATGATGGATCTCCAGATTCATGTCCTGACATTTGTGATGCCTGGAAAGAAAAAGATGATCGAATCAAGGTTATACATAAAAAAAATGGTGGTTTGTCTGATGCAAGAAATGCAGGAATGCAGATTATGGCAGGAACTTATATATCTTATATTGACAGTGATGATTGGGTTGCAAATGATATGTATGAAAAGATGATGTATGCGATTAAAAAGAATGATGCAGACATCTGCGAGTGTCAGTTTGAAAAGACAGCAGGAATTGTGAAAAGTAATAAAGAACAGCAGACAGATAAAGTGACAATCTTAAAGAAAGAAGAAGCACTGAAAGCCGTGGTAGAAGAAAAAATAAATCCTGTGGTATGGAATAAAATATACAAGCGTGAGATTGTAGATCAATTATATTTTGAAAAAGGAAAATATAATGAAGATGAATTTTGGACATATCAGGCGGTGGAAAGGGCAGAAAAGATTGTACAGATTGAGGATGTTGGTTATTATTATTTTTTTAGAGAAGATAGTATTATCAATGAAACATACAATATTCGAAGATTAGATGCACTAGAAGCAAGATATCAGAGGATGAAATACTTAGAAAAATATCCAGAGATTTATGGAGTTGCAAAACGTCAGCTCGTTTTTAATTGTATATATCATTATCAAAAAGGATTACGTTTTTTATCAGGTTCAGATTTAAAAACATTGAAATCAAAAGTAAAAGCAATCTATAAAGATATTTCAATTGATAAAAATGATATAAAAGAATATACAAAAAAGGAAAAAATTTGGTTTTCTATATCTAAGATATCATTAGATTTGGTGTGTAGAATTCGAAATAAATTTGGGTATGGAGTAGAGTAAAAGGGGACAACGATGAAAAAGATATTTTTGTATGCATATGATCATATTAATTTAGGGGATGATCTGTTTATCGAAACAATTGCAAATAGATATCCAGATACAGAAATTTATTTCTGGACAAATGCTCAGAATCAAAAAGTTTTTAAGGAACAGAAAAATTTAAAGATTGTCGATGAAAATTCAACAAAGACAAAGATACTAAAAAAAATCAGACCATCTCTGGCAGCGAGATACAAAGCAGGAATCCAGAAAAAGTGTGATGCCCAAGTATATATTGGCGGTTCCATCTTCATGGAATATCCAACATGGAAAAATATTGTATCATGGTGGGAATATCAAAGCAGTCAGTATCCATTTTTTGTGTTAGGAGCGAATTTCGGACCATATCATACAGAAGAATATCGAAGTGCAATGGATAAAGTATATACAAAGTTAAAAGATATCTGTTTTCGAGACACCTATTCAAAGAATCTTTTCGCAGACAATAATCATGTAAGACAAGCACCAGATATCTTGTTTTCTTACCCTATGCCGAAAGGGGAAGAAAATAAAAAACAGATTTTTATATCTGTAATTTCTTATAAAGATAAAGAATTGAATTCAGATTTTGATCAAATGACCAATGAAGAATATATTGAAAAAATGGTACAAATAACAAGTGGATTTAGCAAAGAAGGATATCAGGTAATTCTAGCATCATTCTGCAGAGAAGAAGGAGATTTGGATGCAGCACGGGAAATTAAAAATAGATCAGAACAGCAGAAGAATATTACCATATTTGATTACGATGGAACGAATCGTAAGCAATTATTAGAAGAAATGAGCTGCTCTATTTATATTATTGCTGCAAGATTTCATGGAACGATACTTGGTCTGACAGCAGGAAAATCAGTCTTTCCTATTTTGTATAGCGATAAAACAAAATATGTATTAGAAGACCTGGGATTTCATGGAGAATATGCAGACTTAAGAGATCCAGATTCCTTAAGTTTTGAAAATGCAAAGAAGAACTTAGAATCAGGATATAAAATAGATGTTACAGAATCCGTTCAAAAAGCAGAAAAACATTTTGAAAAATTAGACGAATTTTTAAATAACTAGGGGAAATTATTATGGAATTAGTCAGTATGATCATACCTGTATATGGGGTAGAAGTATATCTTGGAGAATGTCTGGAAACAGTGTTAAATCAGACCTATGAAAATTTAGAAATCATTTTAATTGATGATGAATCCCCAGATCATTGCCCTGAAATTTGTGATCAATATGCACAAAAAGATGAAAGGATCAAGGTGATTCATCAGAAAAATGGTGGTGCAGCGAATGCCAGAAATCATGGACTAGATATGGCAACAGGGGAATATATTTGTTTTATCGACAGTGATGATAAGATTGAAAATAATTATGTAGAAAAACTGTTAGGTGCAATAAAAGAAAATAAAGCCGAGGTTGTTGTTTGTTCTTTTAAACAATGGTACAAAGATAAGACACAAGATAGCGAAGGTTTTGAAAATAAAGAATACAGTAGCAAAGATTATATCAGAAAATTTTTATCTGATTGGACATGTGGATTGATCTGGAATAAGATGTTTGATAAAAAAACATTAGAAGGAGTCCGATTTGAAGAAGGACATAAGATTGACGATGAATTTTTTACATATCAGGCGATTTTAAAAGCCGAAAAAGTTGTGGTTTTTGATGAGTCTTTATATTGGTATCGAATGAGAAAATCAGGAGTTATGCTGTCAGGAACACAGTATCAGGCACAGATGTTAAAAGACCGTTTGGAATATATGACAAAGCGTTATGAGATGGTTATAGAGAAATATCCAGATTTAAAGGCAGAATATTTATATAATTTAACGGATAATCTGATTAGTTACACAAGGCAGGCACAAGGAATCAAAGAATTAGAAAAAGATGTCTGGGCAATCAAGAAGCAATATTGGAATCGGATTATGTTTGGACTAATTCCAGTGAAAATAAAATATTCTTTTTTTAGAAGTTTTTTTGATAAAACAAAGGAAGAACTGAATGTTGATGAAGGGGAGAATCATTATTTTGAATAATAAGGAGCAAATATATAAAAAACAAGAAAAACTATATATTTATGAATATCAAAATGCAATCATATTACCACAAAAGTATGAAGATGATGGACCAACATGGGGAAAAGGCGGAGTTTGTAACCAAGAGGGTGAGTTTGTTCAAAGTTCATTTTACGATGGTGGATGGGCTCAGAATGGTGGAAAATATGAGTGGAATCAGACAGATGAGATTTATATAGATGAGAAAGTTATTTATATCGGAGTTTTTGCCAAACATTGGGGGCATTTTCTCGTAGATATGACTTCCAAACTATGGATTTTTGCAGATCCTGAATTCAAAGAAAATATAAAAGATTTTAAAGTTGCATATATTGGAGAAGAAGAACCTGAAGGAAATTATCTTGAGTTTTACAAGATGTTAGGAATTGAGAAAGAACAGTTGATCCACATCGAAAAGCCTGCAAGATTCCAAAAAGTATTTGTTCCAGAAGCAGGATTTCGACCATGTATATGGTATACAGAAGAATATCAGAGAATGTTTGATCTGATGACAGAATCTGTGTTAAAAGATAAAACTTTAAAAGAAAAATTTAAAAATATTAAGAAAATATACTTTTCAAGAAGAAAATTTGGCAAAGCAGTAGCGACAGAATTTGGAGAAGAGTATATTGAACAATGTTTTAATCAGAATGGTTATGAATCATTAGGACCAGAAACATTAACATTAAGAGAACAGATCTATGTATGGAACCATGCAGAAGCAATTGCATGTATGAATGGAACCATTCCGCTAAATGTAGTCTTTTGCAAAAATGAAAAATTAAAATTAACAATCTTAAATAAGATGAGTATCTATCATAAAAACCCATACATTTATCTGTACATGAGAAATATACAGGCAGAGTTTATTGATATTTATAAAGAACCGTTAAAAGGATATCCAAAATCTCTGGGAGAAGGACCATATCTGATTAAGACAGGAAAAGAATTTTTTCATTATTGTCAAAGAGAAAAATTTGAGATCCCATATACAGGAATGAAATTGAAATTTTATGATTTAAAACAAGAGATAAGATACTATTTGTGTGTTATAGGAATCGGAAATAAGATCAGAAGAGTTGGATCGTACATAAAAAGAAAAATGTTAAGAAGGTGATAAGATGAGACGTTTTTTTCAAAGAGCATATCATTTCTTAGAAAGAGTCAAAAATGAGAGCATGAATTTCCCAAAGAACGTAAAGCATTTTGGATTCCGAACTGCAAAAGCAATTTTTATTGATGGATTATTTCCACCAGGAAAATCAGAAAAATATATTGCAGAAATCGAACGTTTTATAGATGAAGCAATGGGAGATTTTGTACGAAGTTACAAGATCAATGATAATTGGAAAAATGAATCAGAAAAATATCCAAAATCAGAAAAAGTTCCAGTATGGGTATGTTGGTGGCAAGGAGAAGAAAGTATGCCAGAACTGGTAAAGATGTGTTTCAAACGTCTGAAAGACACATTACCAGCTGATATTACAGAATTACATTTAATTACATTTGATAATTATAAAGATTATGTGATGTTCCCAGCCCATATAGAACAGAAATTTAAAGAAAAGAAGATTACAATGACAACTTTGTCAGATATTTTGCGCTTTTGTTTGTTAAGTGAATACGGCGGATTCTGGATGGATGCAACGGTATTTTTCACAGGAGAATTTCCAAAAGAATTCTTGAAAAAACCATTCTATTCACAGAAAATGTATGATCCTGTTGTATGTCAGCGAGAAGCATGTAAAGGACGCTGGTGTGGATTTTTTATGACAGGGTATGCTCATAATCCGATTTTTGAATTTGGACGAGATGCATTCTTTGAATGGTGGAGAAAATATGATGATATTGTAGATTATGTTCTGATTGATTATCTGATTTTATTAGGATATAAGAATTTTAAGCAGATTAGAGAATTGATCGATGATGTACCAGATAACAATCTGGATATTTTTGAAATGTATCAGGTATTAGATAAGCCATATACTACAGAATTATATGAACGTTTGACAAAGTGGAATATCATTCATAAATTAACTTACAAAATTGATTTAAAGAAGGAAACAGCAGATGGACAAGAAACCTTATATGCACATTTGCTGAGAGAAGTCTATGGAAACAAATAAAAAAGTCAGCATTGTAATTCCTGTATACAAAGCAGCAGATACAATCACAAGATGTGTGGAATCCTTGGAGAAAAATACATATAAAAATCTGCAGATCATACTAGTAGAGGACTGCTCAGGGGATCAGACGATAAATATATGTAAGAAACTTGCAAATACTTATGACAATGTATTATGTATCGAAAATGATCAAAATCACGGAGTTTCATATACAAGAAATCAAGGGTTGGATTATGCAGATGGGACCTATTTAATGTTTGTAGACAGTGATGATTATGTAGAAGCAGACTACGTAGAAACGATGATATCTGTGATTTCTTGCACAGGCGATGAAAATATTATGCCAGTTTGTGGATACGTAAATCACGATGAAAAGAAAAATGGGAGAACTGATATTTTCTTACCATCCAATGAACAGAAAGATTTTAAAAAATCAATACAGATTATGCCAGAGTTATATGAACAAAGAATGTTACAGATTATCTGGAACAAGATTTTTCGGCTGGATGTGATAAAACAAAATCATATTCGATTTAAAGAAGAGATGTTTATTGGAGAAGATTTCAGATTCTTATTAGAGTATATGAAAGCTGCAAAGATATCAGGATTTTTCTTTGTGAATAAGGCATTATGCCATTACATGAGAGATAATGAAAATTCATTGATGTCCAGATTATTAGAAACGAAGATTCAGGATAGTTTGGATAATTTCAAGATTATGTATGAACTTATGGGAAAATCAGCAGATGAGATTCAGAAATTAATTGCAGAAGAAAAGCAAAAACAATTAGAGTATTATGCATATACGATCATGCATGATGAAAATATGACAACAAAAGAGAAAAAAGAAAGAATTTTTCAGTTGCCTTCAGATTGTGCAGAACAGTTATATAAACAGCAGAAAGCACTGCAAAGAAAAGAAGGTATTTACCGATTAAAAAGTAAACTATTAAAGAAATAAGGGGCTTATATGGGACAGAAAAAAGTTAATGAACTAAAAGTTGGATCAATTATAACGTACATAAATTTGATAATTAGTACGATCATTCCACTATTGTATACGCCAGTTATGCTAAGAATACTAGGACAGGAAGAATATGGATTATATAGTCTATCAAATTCAGTTATCAGTTATTTGACATTATTAAATTTGGGATTTGGTACGGCAATTATACGATTCATATCAAAATTTCGAATAGAAGGCGATCATGACAAAATAGAGGGTGTTACAGGTTTGATTCTTTCTATTTATGGAATTATAGCAATTATTGTTTGTATTGTTGGTTTTTTATTAACAAAAGGAACAGGACTATTTTTTGGAACGGGACTAACAGTAAATGAAATACAACGATTAAAGATATTGATGGTTATTATGACCGTTAGCACAGCAATTTCTTTTCCAGTGAGTGTGTTATCTTCTGTATCTGTTGCCTATGAAAAATATATTTTTCGAAAAATGGTTGATATGATTGCAACAATTGCAACACCTATTTTAAATTTAATTGTATTGTTTTTAGGATATGCATCCATTGGATTAGCTATGATTGGATTAGGCATACAGCTCATTTATGGAATTATTTTTATTTGGTATTGTAAACAGAAATTAAATGTAGTACCAAGATTTAAAGACATGCCATTTTATATGGTAAAAGAAATTTTGGGATTTTCTATATATGTTTTTGCAAGCTCTATTATTGATATGCTATATTGGGCAACAGATAAAGTCCTGATTGGAGCAGTTTTAGGAACAGTCGCAGTTGCTGTTTATAATATAGGTGGAACATTTACTTCAATGTTACAAAACATGTCATCTGCAATCAGCGGAGTTTTTGGAACAAGAGTAAATATGATGGTTTTTGGAAATCAGCCAATGGAAAAATTATCAGAATTATTAATTAGAATTGGAAGATTACAATATTATATTGTATCATTAATATTATCGGGTTATATTGTATTTGGACAAATATTCATTGATGTTTGGGCAGGAAAAGATTATTCACAAGCATATATTATTGGGCTGTTAACAATGGTTCCTTTGGCAGTGCCATTGATTCAAAGTATTGCTTTTTCAGTTATTTCAGCACAGAATAAATTGAAGTTTAGGACGATTGTATATGCAGTGATTGCAGTATTAAATGTAATAGGAACAATTTTAGCTATGCCAAAATTCGGAATCATTGGAGCAGCAGCATGTACAGCAGTTGCATTTATTGTTGGAAATGGAATTTTGATGAATTGGTATTATTGGAAGGTTATAAAACTCGATATTATAGGTTTTTGGAAAAATATTATAAGGATCAGTATTGCGCCAGTTATCATGGTTGTTGTGGGAACAGTAGCACTTCGAGTGATTACAGTAAAGAATCTTTGGATGGTATTAATCTTAGGAGTTATGTATGTAGTATTATTTGGAATTGCCTCATGGATTCTAGAAATGAATGATTATGAAAAATCTTTGGTGACTGGTATGTTTCATAAGATAAAAAGATAGTAAACAAGATAGGGATGGATTATGAGTAAATATTTTATTTCAGTTATTATGCCAATATATAATGCAGAGAAATATGTAAAAAAATCAATTGACAGCTTAGTGAATCAGACGACAAATGAGATAGAGATTATCTTAGTGGATGATGGATCAACAGATGGCAGTGGAAGTATTTGTGACCAGTATGATGGATCAGAGAATATTAAAATCATTCATAAAGAAAATGGAGGAATATGTACAGCACGAAATGCTGGCCTGTTACAAGCAGAAGGCCAATATGTATCTTTCATAGATTCTGATGATTTTATGGATTTAGTGGCATATGAAAAGATAATAAAGGTATTGAAAAATAATCAAGCAGATATCTTAGATTTTGGATGGAGATATGTATCAGAAACAGGAGAAAAGACAGAGAATTTCCACGAGAACCCTAAAAAGCTGTTGTTAGATAAATCATATATAAAAAAACAAGTTTTACCTCCATTATTAAATCTAAAAAAAATCGCAAAAATTTTGTGTTTGATTTTTCATGGAATAAGATATACAGGAAAGAAATCATTGATAAATATCAGATTCATTTCGATGAAAAAAGAAACACTTGGGAAGATCGGATTTTTATAGTAGAATTTTTGAAATACTGCAAAAATTATTATTGCATGGATGAATGTTTTTATAATTATGTGAGTGTACCAAATTCTTTAAGCAGAAGATATAATGCACAGTATTTAGAATTGATATTAGCAAATTATAATTTATATGTAGAATTGTTTGGAGAAGATTATGATTTCTCAGCACAGTATGCAACAGATTATTGGTGTAGATCCATTGAGAATATGATCATACAGCAATTGAGAGTGAAAGATCAGCATCCAGAGGTGATTCAAAATATAAAGAAAATTTTGAAAGAACTACAAGTAAAAACATGGTATAAAAACCGAACGAAAAAAGATCAGATAGATTATGAGATTAGTCAGTGCCTAAAAGAAAATGAATATGATCGGGTAGTAGAGATTTATGAAAATAAGTTAGAAGTTTTTCAAAAACAGGAAAGAAAAGCGTCAAGGAACCAAATGTTGAGAAGAATCGTTAGAAAATTGAAGATAAGGAAAAACTAAAAATATAAAACAAATTGGAGAGAGATGGAAATATGGGGAAAAAATATAATACGAAAATTAAAATTATTATTCTGATAGGACTTTTATTCTGATAGGACTTTTTGCAATCGCATTATTTTATTATCGAAATGCAACATTTACTACAGTTGGAGATGATGAAGTATATCGAACAAGTATCGAAACATGGGGGTCATGGGTGAATTGGGCGAAAGCGTATTATTTTGGAAACAGTGGAAGAATTATAATACATAGTCTTTTAATAATTATTTTAAATTTACCAGTGGATATTTTTCGTATTTTAAGTTCAATAATGGTCGTAGTTACTTGTATGGGAATTTATCAGATTATAAATGTGCGAAAAAAATCGAATGATCTTGTGAGATTTTTAATAATTTCTATAATTTTTTGTGGAATGTTTTTTGCGATAAATAATTTAGGTGGAATTATTAGATGGGCATCTGGAGCTTTAAATTATTTGTATCCTGTTAGTGCAATGTTATTCGTATTGATTTCATTTGTTATGAGTATGAATGAAAGAAAGATTCCAATTCTGTACAAATGTATTAGTATAATGTTTGTATTTTTGTGTGGAAATATGGAACAGTCATCAGCGGTAGTGATGGTTTTAGGAATGTTGATATTTATATACATAAGATTCCAAAGAAAGAATTATGATAAGGCAGATATTTTGTTTCTGATTATATTATGGATAATCAATTTAACAGTATTTATATTAAGTTATATGGCACCTGGAGTAGAACAGCGTTATATCTCTGAAATGATAAGATGTTGTGGATATGGAATGCTTTCGATTCCACAGAAATTGATTTTAGGGATGCAAATTTATACATTATATTTATATTCCTTCAGAGGATTGATTATACTAGTTATACCAATATTAGCAAGCATTATAATTTCACTTAAACAAAAGAATAAGAAAAATTTATTAATCGCTGTTGTTAATTTAATTTTATGCGGTTTGCAAAATATAATTATCAGAAAAGTTATAGATATACAATTCATTTATCCATATAATAAAATGTATGTTGTATGGTTGATATTTACAAGCATATTGATTTTAATGACAGGATATTTAGTTATTGAATCAGTTGAGGAAAAGTCGGATAAATACTTATATGGATTTTTATTTTTAGCAGCATTTATAGCAGGAATTATACCAGCATTTTCACCGACATTATTTGTATCAGCTGCTAGAACAATGTATATTACATACATAATATTAATCTTAATTGCTGCTAAATTATGGACAGAAGTATTTGAAAGGGAAAAACCATATACGCAGTTACGTAATTGTGAAAAAATATTTATCAATGGATATTTAGTGATTGCTGGGATAATTATAGTTTTTTTGCCGTTGTGGTATGTTATAAATTATCATAATGTAAAAGAAGAGAATATAGATCAATATACACTAAGCAGGAAATATAAGATAGAAAATAAAAAGTTTGATTATGATAAAGGTGAGATACATGCCCAAATAGCAGTTGAAGATTTTAAATGTATAACAAATAATTGGTGTACAGGATTAACTGAAGGATATGATATTAATATTAAAGTAGGAATATTAAATACAAAAAGTAAAAAAATATATAGTTACCAAACAGTATTAAATACCCAATATCCAGTAATGGAGAAATATCCAAGTGGAAAAGTTAATTTTACAGGATTTTATAAGAAAAAGATAAAATTGAAGAAACATGAAAAATATGTGTTGCTGATTAAAAATCATGAAGGAAATAAACTATATCAATATTTAGAATAGGAATATCTTAAGAAGTGCTTGTACCGGGGATGTACGCATATTTACATAAGATCAAAAATATCTAAAGGGTAGAATATGAAACAACAAGATTATACAATAATAAAAGTAATAACAACGATATTAGTAGTAATTGCACATATAACGAGATTCTATAGTATGGGTGGTGGTGCCATAAAAATGAAATACAATTTTTTATTGCACTACATAACGTCATTTGTTTACAGTTTTCATATGCCATTATTTATATGTGTTTCGGGAGCAATCTTTTCATTTTGTATTAACAATAAGAAAAAATATTCAGATTTTCGTTTATTTATAATAAAAAAATGGAAACGTTTAATGGTTCCTTATTTTCTAATTGGAATCTTTTATGTCATGCCAGTAATGTGTACATTAAAAATAACTAACTTAAATCCAATCAACTATATAAAAGAGAATATTATATTGTCCAAAGATGCACGGCATTTATGGTTTTTATGGACTTTATTTTTCATATTTATTATAGTTAGAATGTTTTACCATAGATATGAAAAATCAAATAGATTATTTATAGGAGTATTATTATTTTTTATATCATTTTTTTCAGATAAACTTCCAAATATATTTCAATTGCAAGGCATAAGTTACTATTTATTTTTCTTTTGTATAGGATATGAATTTGATAGGAATAAGAAAAAAATAGATGAATTTTTAGGAAATAGAAAATGGATTGTAATATTAGGATGGATTTTTATATCATTTGTTGTTTTGTATACATATAATAGGGCATTAAATTTAATAACAGCTGTAATAGGAATGCTATGTTTATATCAATGTATAAGAATTACAAAAAAATATATAATTCAGATCAAAATTTATAAATGGATAGAGAGAGACAGTTTTGGAATATATTTATTTCATCCTATGATTATTTATGTTTTGTTTTATTGGGTAAAGAAATTTGGATTTGGATTAAAATATCCAATAATAGTATGTGTGATGATTTTTGTGATTACAATGATTGCATCAATGTTGTTCGTAAAAATAATAAGATGGACAAAATATGGAAAATTAATTATAGGAGAATAAGAGTGTGACTATAAGAATTCGATGTAAATAAATATATTGATTCTAATAAAACTATTTGTTAAAATATATATCAGGTGTTACTTCACATTGACGTGAATGGCGGTTTGCTTCCTACGGGGAGTTCTAGCCCCGATTACATAGATCCATCTCTATTTATGAGAAATCTGACGGAAAGGGGACTTGAAATTATGCTGACCATAACAGACTTGATCGCAGTGATTTCACTGTGCGTGACTTTTTATAGTCTTTGTTATGTGCGTGGAAAGCATGATGCCAAGACAGAAAAATAACCGCCCTAGCCTGGAAAGTTAAGCGGTTATTTTTATAACTTATTAATCATCAGGTAAACCGTCATCGGTAGCACCTTTCTTTATTAATATACTAACATTTGGTATATTTTATGTCAACAAATAAAGTAAGCGCTTTATTTAAGGGTGAATTTTCAATCCACAAAAATCCTGTCATAATGATTGCTAGATGCTAGTGTTTTACTTCCATCGTTTGCTAGATGAATGAAAATGCTAGTACTTTACTACAATTATGGAGGAGTACAATGAGAGCAAAAAGACGTACCGAACAGGAACAGTATGAGATCATCATGGAATGCAGACAGAGCGGACTTTCTGATCACCAGTGGTGTCTGGAACATGACATCAATCCAGGAACTTTTTATAACTGGGTCCGCCGTTTTCGCAAGCAGGCTTGTGAATTTCCAGAACCAGCAGGAAAAGACAGGTTTCAGGCGATCCATCAGGAAATTGTAAAAATGGAGATCATTCCAGACCAGTCAACCGATCTTTATGGACAGTCTTCTAAAGAAGATATTGTACAGATCACAAAACCTGCCGCAGCAATGGAACTTCAGATCGGACAGGCTGTTCTTCGGATCAGTAATCAGACCGATCCACGGTTACTGGAACAGACATTAAAACTTATAGGGGCATTCTCATGTTAGGCGATATCTCTGTTGTGGATGATATTTATATTGTCTGTGGATATACGGATATGAGAAAACAGATCGATGGATTATATTCGATCGTGAAGGATCAGTTTCATATGGATCCAGAGCAGAGAGCGTTATATCTTTTCTGTGGCAGGCGTTGTGACCGGATCAAAGCACTTTTATATGAAAACGATGGCTTCGTATTATTATATAAAAGACTGACGGCCTCCGAGGGAAGATACCGCTGGCCAAGAAATAAAAATGAAGTACAGCCGATCACCTGGAGACAGTTCGACTGGCTGATGTCAGGTCTGGAGATCGAGCAGCCAAAAGCGATCAGACCGAGAAAACCTGAGGATGAAAAAGAGTAAAAAAAGTCCCATTTTACTAGGGATTCCGTCGTTTTTATGGTATAATGAGAACAGTAAAAAAAAGGAGTTTTATACCATGAGTTCAGGCAGAAATGATATCCGGCTGATCGAGCTGAAGGATACGATCTCACAACTAAATCAGACGATCCGTGTGCAGACGGAGATGATCAAAGATCTTCGAAAAACGATCGAAGAACATCATGCATCCGATGAAAAGAAGGATCAGATCATTTCAAACCTGCAGGCAGAGATCTCATATCTGAAAGCAAAGCTGTTTGGAGCTTCCAGTGAAAAAAGACGGAAAGAGGATCTTCCGGGGTAGATGAGTCTGTTTGATGAACTTATGGAGGAAGAACCAGCAAAAGAGATCGAACCGGAATATATTGAGATCAAAGCCCATGAAAGAAAGCGGAAAAAGAAACCGGATCTTAACGAACAGTTCCGTGATATCCCTGTCCGTCAGGAATTCGTTGACACTCTGACAGAAGAACAGAAAACATGCAGTATCTGCGGAACAAAGATGGTCGAGATCGGTCATGAACTGATCCGAAGTGAAGTCATCTTTACACCGGCGAAACTGGAACGTGTGGAATATATCGCTACAACTTATGGATGTCCAAAGTGCAAAGAAACGGAGGAACCGCAGTTCATTAAAGATAATGGGGTTCCTGCACTTCTGCGTGGAAGTTATGTGTCTCCATCGCTTGCAGCACATGTGATCTGTCAGAAGTTCATGAACGCAATGCCACTGTACCGGCAGGAAAAAGACTGGGAACAGCTGGGAGCAACGATCACGAGAGCTTCCATGGCAAGGTGGATCATCCACTGTTCCAAAACATACTTTCAGCCAATGTATGAATATTTTGAGAAACAGCTGAAGAAACGAAAGTTTCTGATGATGGATGAAACACGTCTTCAGGTGCTGAAGGAAGAAGGGCGGAGAGCCCAGACACAGTCTTTTATCTGGGTGGTACGCAGTGGAGAAGACGGACTGCCAAAGATCGTGCTCTATCATTATACGGAAACAAGAGCAGGAAAACATGCGGTCGGATTTCTGGACGGGATCAAGCCGGGATATTACTTTATGGCAGACGGCTATCATGGATATAACCTGTTGAAGGATGGAAAACGCTGCTGTTGTTATGCACATATCCGCAGATATCTTCTGGAAGCGATCCCGAAAGGTCATGAAAAAGATTATACAGATCCTGCCGTTCAGGGAGTTTTGTATTGTGATAAGCTGTTTGAATATGAACGGCGTTATCGTGAAAAAGGGTTTTCTCCGGAACAAAAAAAGAAACGACGTCTCAAAGATGAAAAACCAGTCATTGAGGCTTTTTTGTCATGGCTTGATGCACAGACACCTGTCAAAGGAAGTCGTCTTGACCAGGCTGTGATATACATCCGAAACCGAAAAGATTCACTGATGACATATCTGGAAGATGGAAGGTGCAGTCTCAGTAACAACCTAAGTGAAAATGCAATCCGTCCGATCACGGTCGGAAGAAAGAACTGGTTGTTCTGTGATTCTGTAGACGGAGCCAATGCCAGTGCGATCTGTTTTACAATGATCGAGATGGCAAAAGCATATGATCTGAACGTGTATAAGTATTTAAATTTCTTATTGGAAAAACGTCCAAATGAGAGAACTGCCCAGAAAGAATTAGAAAAACTAGCACCATGGAATGAAGAAGTGCAAAAGATGTTTGCTAGGAAAATGAAGTAAAGTACTAGCATTCTATTATTCTAGCAACACCCTAAGATAAAGCGCTTACAAAAAATATGCTGAAAAAAGATAAACTATCTATTAATATCATATATGTGAAATCGAATCAATCTTATTTTACGTATGATTCAGATACAGGAAATGACAAAAATCAGATTATAGATCCAATAGCAGTCATTTATACAGGCGGAGTGGATTCATCTTGTATTGCATCTATGTATGCAGGAGATACAGTTTCAGGTAGCATTTATTTTGAGGATAATTCTAAAAAACAAGGTCGGGCATATCGAAAAGTAGAAGCATTAGAACAAGAGTTAGGTATTTATCAATTTAACTCGGTAACAAATATTTATGGACAGGCAGCCAGCAATCTTGTGATTATTCGACAGAAAGTAATGTGGCAGAGTGCAATTTTATTAGCAGTTATACTTTGCTCCATAGTATTTATAACAATAGCAGTTAGTGGATATTATTTTTCAAAACAACAAAGATTATTATTAGAAACTTTATGGGGATATGGCTATATGTCGTCAATAAAAGAAATCATTCTAGTTTTTATAGGCATTAATTTGTGCACAACTGCAGTAGTATATATTATAAAACATAATGTAGTAGTATGGTATTTTATGATTATAGCATGTATCATAGAAATTATTGTTACAAAGTTAGAGTATGATTATTTAAGTAAGAAAAATTTACATGAAAAAATAATAAATGGAGAGCAATGGTGATGATTGAATTAAAAGATATTTGTAAATCATTTGGTGATCATGTA